>Ga0307514_10002072_pt1 | contig 21644 bp, 18 predicted proteins | sample 16_EM_MG_FD_203088 | JGI IMG/M metagenome (GOLD analysis project Ga0307514, IMG submission 203088) | Populus trichocarpa ectomycorrhiza microbial communities from riparian zone in the Pacific Northwest, United States - 16_EM | ecosystem: Host-associated > Plants > Roots > Unclassified | place...
CTGCGCCCCCTGGAATTGGCCCGGGTCCTGGACGCGGCCATGGAATTCCCCCGCGCCTTTCTCCCGGACGCCGCCGCAATCGGCACCACTCTCCTGGCCGCCCGGGAGGGCGTGGAATTGCAGCCCGCCTTCGGCACGGATTCCCGAGCTCGCCATCGCGCCTCCGGAGCCGCCGAACTCGTCCTCGACGCGGTGGATTCCGTACGGCAGGACGTGGACACCGGCGCCGACCTGCGCACCGCGTTGGCCCTGGGGGTGGGGCCCCGCACGGCGACTCAGGCCGCGCGGCTGTTGATCCCCGGGCAGTAGGCTGCCGTCATGCAGGCCACCGCATATACGTACGACTCCGAAAGCCGCAGCGGACAGGTGCTTCTCGACGACGGCACCCCGGTGCCCTTCGACGCCCCGGCGTTCGACGCGGGCGGGCTGCGGCTGCTGCGGCCCGGGCAGCGGGTACGCATCGAGACGGAGGGCGAGGGCCAGGGCCGCCGGATCACCCTGGTGACGCTGCAGACGTTCTGAACCCGTCCCTGAACACGCCGCGGGCCGGGCTCCCTGCGGAGTCCGGCCCGGCGCGTGAGTGCCCCTGTGCCCCTACCTCTTGCGGGCGGTGGCCTTCTTGGCGGTGGTCGTGCGAGAGGTCGACTTCTTGGCGGGGGCCTTCTTGGCCGTCGCCTTCTTCGCCGGAGCCTTCTTGGCCGTCGCCTTCTTCGCGGTCGTCTTCTTCGCGGCGGTGGACTTGGCGGTCGCCGTGGTCTTCTTGGCGGGCGCCTTCTTCGCGGTGGTCTTCTTCGCGGCGGCCGTGGTCTTCCTGGCCGTCGTCTTCTTCGCGGTCGTCTTCTTCGCGGCGGCCGCCTTGGTCGTGGCCCTCTTGGCCGCGGCCTTCTTGACCGTCGCGGAAGCCCCGCCGGTCAGGCTGCCCTTGGGCGCCTTCTTGACGGCGACATCGTTCTTCGGGAGCTTCTTCGAGCCGCTCACCAGGTCCTTGAAGCCCTGCCCCGCGCGGAAGCGCGGAACGGAGGTCTTCTTGACCCGAACCCGCTCGCCCGTCTGGGGGTTGCGGGCGTAACGGGCCGGACGGTCGACCTTCTCGAACGAACCGAACCCGGTGACCGAGACCCGGTCACCCGCGACGGTCGCGCGGACGATGGCGTCCAGGACCGCGTCGACGGCGTCGGCGGCCTGCTGGCGGCCGCCCACCTTGTCGGCAATCGCTTCTACGAGCTGCGCCTTGTTCACGTCTTCCCCTTCGGAGACATTGCCAGAACGAAAGTGTTCAAGCGTTTTCGCACGTTAGGCAGATATATACCGCAAATCAAACACGAAACGGGCTAATCACCCGTGCGCCGCAACGAACTCGGCTGTTCTGGACTTGTTCAGCGTTCCTCTTCGGGGATTCGACCCGCGTCGAGGTCTGCCACGAACCCCTCCAGACGCCTTGCCGCATCGGCGAGATCGTGCTTGGCCGCGGCCGTAATGACCAGCAGCTTCCGGGTCAGCGCCATCCGTACGCCCTCCGGGACTTGCAGTGCGCGCACCCTTGCGTGCGCTTCCTTGAGTCGGTCCGCGACTGCCGCATAGAGCTGGAGTTGGCCGTCGTGTTCCATGCACAGATTGTGCCATCTGGGGCGAGTTGTCGCCCGCTCAGGGTGCAACTGCCACCGCAAACGACCTTCCGGGCGCATGGGGAAGCCGCGGCTTCGTATCACGCGTACCCCGTCAACAACCCCCTTAACGTGGGAAGTTGAGAGATCACCCAGCCATGCGCAGGGCCGTTCGGGTGCAGACATGGCTGTACCCCCGATCGGGCTGATCGGGGGTACAGCGAGGGTGTCACGGTGGCCGAAACTCGACCTGTTCAGTTGCTTGCGTCGACCACTCCGGTCAGATCTGGAGCGTCCTCGGCTTGTACGACGGCCGCTTGGTCTCGTACGCGGCGATGTCGGGCTCGTTCTGAAGGGTGATGGAGATGTCGTCCAGCCCGTTCAGCAGCCGCCAGCGGGAGTTCTCGTCGAGTTCGAAGGCGGCGGTGATGCCCTTGGCGCGCACCTCGCGGGCCTCCAGGTCGACCGTGATCTCGGCCTCGGGGTCCTGCTCCGTGAGGTCCTGCAGCGCGTCCACGACCTTCTGCTCCAGAACCACCGTGAGCAGGCCGTTCTTGAGTGAATTGCCGCGGAAGATGTCGGCGAAGCGGGAGGAGACGACCGCCTTGAAGCCGTAGTTCTGCAGCGCCCAGACGGCGTGCTCACGGGAGGAACCGGTGCCGAAGTCGGGTCCGGCCACCAGGACGCTCGCGCCCACCCGCTCGGGGCGGTTGAGGATGAACTGCGGGTCCTTGCGCCAGGCCTCGAACAGCCCGTCCTCGAACCCGTCCCGCGTGACCTTCTTGAGCCAGTGAGCAGGGATGATCTGGTCGGTGTCGACGTTGGAGCGGCGCAGCGGGACGGCCCGACCGGTGTGCGTGGTGAATGCTTCCATGGCTCTCAGACTCCAGCGGGCGTACGGGGCTCGGCGTCGGACAGGTCGGCCGGGGAGGCCAGATGGCCCAGGACCGCGGTGGCCGCCGCGACCTGCGGCGACACCAGGTGCGTACGACCGCCCTTGCCCTGCCGGCCCTCGAAGTTGCGGTTGGAGGTGGACGCCGAGCGCTCCCCCGGGGCCAGCTGGTCCGGGTTCATGCCCAGACACATCGAGCAGCCCGCGTGCCGCCACTCGGCGCCGGCCTCCTTGAAGACGACGTCCAGGCCCTCGGAGACGGCCTGCAGACCGACCCGCGCGGAGCCGGGGACGACCAGCATCCGTACGCCGTCGGCGACTTTGCGGTCCTTCACGATCTCGGCGACGGCACGCAGGTCCTCGATACGGCCGTTGGTGCACGAACCTACGAAGACGGTGTCCACCTTGATGGTGCGCAGCGGCTGTCCGGCCTCCAACCCCATGTATTCCAGGGCCTTTTCGGCGGCGACGCGCTCCGAAGCGTCTTCGTACGAAGCGGGGTCGGGGACATCGGCCGAAAGCGGCGCGCCCTGGCCGGGGTTGGTACCCCAGGTGACGAACGGCGCCAGTTCGGCGGCCTCGATGACGACCTCGGCGTCGAACTCGGCGCCCTCGTCCGTCCTCAGCGTCTTCCAGTACGCGACGGCCGCGTCCCAGTCCTCGCCCTTGGGAGCGTGCGGGCGGCCCTCGAGGTATTCGAAGGTGGTCTGGTCGGGGGCGATCATGCCCGCGCGGGCGCCGGCCTCGATCGACATGTTGCAGATGGTCATCCGGGCCTCCATCGAGAGCTGCTCGATGGCGGAGCCGCGGTATTCCAGGACGTAGCCCTGACCGCCGCCGGTACCGATCCTGGCGATGATCGCCAGGATCAGGTCCTTGGCGGTGACGCCGTCGGGCAGTTCGCCGTCGACGGTGATGGCCATCGTCTTGGGCCGGTCCAGCGGCAGCGTCTGGGTGGCCAGTACGTGCTCGACCTGGGAGGTGCCGATGCCGAACGCCAGACAGCCGAAGGCGCCGTGCGTGGAGGTGTGCGAGTCGCCGCAGACGACGGTCATGCCGGGCTGGGTCAGACCCAGCTGCGGACCGACGACGTGCACGACACCCTGCTCGACGTCGCCGAGCGGGTGCAGTCGCACCCCGAACTCGGCGCAGTTCTTGCGCAGCGTCTCCAGCTGGGCCCGGGAGACCGGGTCCGCGATGGGCTTGTCGATGTCGAGGGTCGGAGTGTTGTGGTCCTCGGTGGCGATGGTCAGGTCGAGCCGGCGGACCGGGCGACCGCCCTTGCGGAGGCCGTCGAAGGCCTGCGGGCTGGTCACCTCGTGCAGCAGGTGCAGATCGATGAAGAGGAGGTCGGGCTCGCCCTCGGCGCGCCGGACGACGTGGTCGTCCCAGACCTTCTCCGCGAGTGTCCTACCCATCGCTTTCCCTCCGGCCGGCAAGTGGCGAGCCGGCCCAACTAGAGATCTTGAGGAAGCGGCGCCCGCGCCCCTGTTTCCGGGCATCCGCCACCGGGCCCCTTGTTCCTGCGGGCCGCTGTGTCTTCCAGGGTGGCGTGTTCCACGCAAAATTGGACTTGCGTTTCACAGAGTGAGACGCGAGTATCGTTTCATGGACAACAGTAGCGGCGTCGGCGTTCTGGACAAGGCAGCCCTTGTCCTGAGCGCTCTGGAGTCCGGTCCGGCCACCCTCGCGGGTCTGGTCGCGGCGACCGGGCTGGCACGACCCACGGCCCACCGGCTGGCCGTGGCTCTGGAACACCACCGCATGGTGGCGCGCGACATGCAGGGCCGTTTCATTCTCGGCCCTCGGCTGGCCGAGCTGGCCGCGGCCGCCGGCGAGGACCGCCTCCTCGCCACCGCGGGCCCGGTGCTCACCCACGTCCGGGACATCACGGGCGAGAGCGCGCAGCTCTACCGCCGCCAGGGCGACATGCGCATCTGTGTCGCCGCGGCGGAGCGCCTGTCCGGCCTTCGGGACACCGTCCCGGTCGGCTCGACGCTCACGATGAAGGCGGGATCCTCCGCGCAGATCCTGATGGCCTGGGAGGAACCGGAGCGCCTGCACCGGGGCCTGCAGGGCGCCCGGTTCACGGCCACGGCCCTGTCGGGCGTACGCCGCCGCGGCTGGGCCCAGTCGATCGGGGAGCGCGAGCCGGGTGTCGCGTCCGTCTCCGCACCCGTACGCGGACCCTCCAACCGCGTGGTGGCCGCCGTCTCGGTCTCCGGCCCCATCGAGCGCCTGACGCGCCACCCGGGCCGTATGCACGCCCAGGCGGTCATCGACGCCGCCGCGCGCCTCTCCGAGGCCCTGCGCCGCACGGGCTGAGCGGCACCGGAAGGTCGCATTCCCACCGGTTCAGGACCAGCCTCAACGCCGCGGCAGATCTTGGACCGACGGGGACATGACCCACCTCAAAGGGGCGCGGGGAACCGCGAGCGACCACAACGGACCCGCACCCGCGGCGCCTGGGCGCCCACGGACTTCCCCGACCGATGAGCGAACCGCTCCTTCGCATACCGCCCGCGCGCGGCGACCGGTACCTGCCCGTGCGCGGCCGCCAGCCCTTCCCCAGTTCACGCAGCATCCGCGGCATCGCGGTCAGCACCGGCAGCCAGTGACGCACGGCGTTTCGGCGGCTCGGCTACGACTGGACGTCCGAACGGATGCTGCCCCACGCGGAGTTGATGCACCGGGCGGCGGTTCTCGACCTGGACTTCGTGGACACGCAGCCGTCGGAGGCCGAGAGGGCGGAGGTCGCGGTGATCGGTGCGGTCCTCGCCGAGCCGATGCTCCAGGCGTTGCGCCGGCTGGCGCAGGAGGTGGAGTCGGCGCGGCGGTACGGCTTCGAGTGAGCCGTCCGGCACCCGGGCCCCGGAACGCCGAAGGCCCTCCACCGAAGTGGAGGGCCTTCGCTTGCGTACCCCCGACCGGATTCGAACCGGCGCTACCGCCTTGAGAGGGCGGCGTGCTAGGCCGCTACACAACGGGGGCGAGGATCTTGCGTTTCCGCAGACCCGAGCTGGTCTACCAGGACTCGAACCTAGAATGACGGTACCAGAAACCGTAGTGTTGCCAATTACACCATAGACCAATGTGGTTAAGACCGGTTCGTACCCCCGACCGGATTCGAACCGGCGCTACCGCCTTGAGAGGGCGGCGTGCTAGGCCGCTACACAACGGGGGCCCTAGCGATCCTGCGTCAGCAACAACGGGTGCGACCCGGATTGTTCCCGCGGGAAGGATCTGTACCCCCGACCGGATTCGAACCGGCGCTACTGCCTTGAGAGGGCAGCGTGCTAGGCCGCTACACAACGGGGGCGTTGCGGAGTTGATCTCCGCGGTTGCAGATGAGCTCTGCGAGCTGGCCTACCAGGACTCGAACCTAGACTAACGGAACCAGAAACCGTCGTGCTGCCAATTACACCATAGGCCACTAAAACGCAATCCCCGGTGGGAATTTTGTTTAGCTTGCGCCTCCGGCTCCGGACCTTTCGGCCCGCTCCCGGCGGCGCAGGAAGAACATTACCCGAAGGTGGACGGGGCTCCAAAACGGGTATCCGCGCCGAGGATCGCGGGGAGTTCGGACAGGGAGGCGATCCTGCGCGGGCCGATCGGCGGGGCGACGGTCGCGTACACACCCCCTCGATCGATCCAGACCGACAGCAGTCCGGCGTCGGCGGCACCCCGTCCGTCGATCTCCGGATGGTCGCCGACGTACGCCACTTGGCGCGGGGCCAGTTCCAGGGCGTCGCAGGCCGCCAGGAAGGCGCCGGCCTCCGGCTTGGAGACGCCGAGTTCGGCCGCGCACAGGATGGCCTCGAAGCGGTCGTGCACACCGAGGACGCGCAGCTTGCGGTCCTGGACATGGATGCTGGAGTTGGACAGCACGGCGTGTCGGTGGCTCGCGGCGAGCGTGTCCAGGGCAGGCAGGACGTCCGGGAAGAGGGTCCACGCGGTCTCGTAGTGGCCGATGTACCGCTCGAACCACGCGTCGGCGTCGGCGTCGCTCATCGTGCCGTCGCCCAGGAAGACCCGTACGCGGTCCCGGCGCTGCCCCTGGAAGGTCGCCTCCCCCGCCGCGAAGCGCGCCCACTGCCGGTCGGTGATCTCCCGCCACCGCCCGATGGCCTGATCGGCGCTGTCGTACCCGTCGAGCAGGCCCTCGGCCGCGAGGTGCCCGCTCATGCCGACCCGGTCGGCGGTGGTGTAGTCGAAGAGGGTGTCGTCGACGTCCCAGACCACGGCCCGAATGCTCATGGTCCGACGGTAACGCGGGGATCCGCGGCCCGTCCGGTGGAACGACGAAGGTGCGGCACCCCACACCAGGGGCGCCGCACCTCACTGGCGTACGGGCCGGCCAAGATCTTCAGTGCCCTCCTAGGCCGTCAGCTTCGCCAGTGCCGCGTCGACGCGGGCCAGCGTCCGTTCCTTGCCCAGGATTTCCAGGGACTCGAAGAGGGGCAGGCCGATCGTGCGGCCGGTGACGGCCACCCGGACCGGGGCCTGGGCCTTGCCGAGCTTGAGGCCGTGAGCCTCGCCGGCGGCCAGGACGGCCTCCTTCAGGGACTCCGGGGACGTCCAGTCCGCGGACTCCAGCTTCTCGCGGGCGGTGCGGAGCAGGGCGTCGCTGCCCTCCTTCATCGCCTTCGTCCAGCTCGCCTCGTCGGACACCGGCTCCGGCAGAAACAGGAAGTCGACGTTGTCGGTGATCTCGGAGAGGACCTTGAGGCGGGTCTGGGCGTGCGGGGCGATCGCGTGCCACTTGGCCTCGTCGAAGTCCTCCGGGGCCCAGGGGGCGAACGGGGCCTTCAGCCACGGGGCGCAGCGCTCCGTGAAGTCCTTCACATCCAGCAGACGGATGTGGTCGGCGTTGATCGCCTCGCACTTCTTGAGGTCGAAGCGCGCCGGGTTGGGGTTCACGTCCGAGATCTCGAAGGCCGCGATCAGCTCGTCGGTCGTGAAGATGTCCCGGTCGGCGGAGAGCGACCAGCCCAGCAGGGAGAGGTAGTTGAGCAGGCCCTCCGGGAGGAAGCCACGCTCGCGGTACAGGTTGAGCGACGACTCCGGATCGCGCTTGGACAGCTTCTTGTTGCCCTCGCCCATCACATAGGGCAGGTGCCCGAAGGACGGGATCCGCTGCGCGACGCCCAGCTCGATCAGCGCCTTGTACAGGGCGATCTGGCGGGGCGTCGAGGAGAGCAGGTCCTCGCCGCGCAGAACGTGGGTGATCTCCATCAGCGCGTCGTCGACCGGGTTCACCAGCGTGTACAGCGGGGCGCCGTTCGCTCGTACGATCCCGTAGTCGGGGACGTTCTCCGGCGTGAACGTCAGCTCGCCGCGGACCAGGTCCGTGAACGTGATCGTCTCGTCGGGCATGCGGAAGCGGACGATGGGCGCACGGCCCTGGGCCTGGTAGCCGGCGACCTGCTCGGCGGTCAGGTCGCGGCAGTGGCCGTCGTAGCCGGACGGCTTGCCGGCGGCGCGGGCGGCCTCGCGGCGGGTGTCCAGCTCCGCCTGGGAGCAGTAGCAGCGGTAGGCGTGGCCGGCGGCCAGGAGCTTGTCCGCGATCTCCTTGTAGAGGTCCATGCGCTGCGACTGGCGGTAGGGCGCGTGCGGGCCGCCGATCTCGGGGCCCTCGTCCCAGTCGAAGCCCAGCCAGCGCAGCGAGTCGAGCAGCTGGTTGTAGGAGTCCTCGGAGTCGCGGGCCGCGTCGGTGTCCTCGATGCGGAACACCAGGGTGCCCTGGTGGTGCTTGGCGAACGCCCAGTTGAACAGGGCGGTGCGGACCAGGCCCACGTGGGGGTTACCGGTGGGCGAGGGGCAGAACCGTACTCGGACGGCGGGGGCGGGTGCGCTAGCCACGCTTGACAACCTTGTTGGTGAGAGTGCCGATGCCTTCGATGGTGACGGCGACCTCGTCGCCGACGGTGAGCGGCCCGACGCCTGCCGGGGTGCCCGTGAGGATCACGTCGCCGGGGAGCAGCGTCATGGCCTCGGTGATGTTGACGATCAGATCCTCGATGGAGTGGATCATCTCGCTGGTCCGGCCGAGCTGGCGTTGCTGCCCGTTGACCGTGAGCTGGATCGTGAGGTCGGACGGGTCGAGGTCCGTCTCCACCCAGGGGCCGAGCGGGCAGGAGGTGTCGAAGCCCTTGGCCCTGGCCCACTGCTTCTCGCGCTTCTGGACGTCGCGGGCGGTGATGTCGTTGGCGCAGGTGTAGCCGAGGATGACGTCCTTGACGCGCTCGCGCGGGACCTCGCGGCACATCCGGCCGATGACCACGGCAAGTTCGGCCTCGTGGTGCAGGTCCTCGGAGAAGGAGGGGTACTGGATCTCGTCGCCGGGGCCGATCACCGAGGTGGAGGGCTTGAAGAAGGCGAACGGGGCGTCGGGGACCTCGTTGCCCAGTTCCTTCGCGTGGTCCGCGTAGTTGCGGCCGAAGGCCACGACCTTGTTGGGGAGCACCGGGGGCAGCAGCCGCACCCTTGTCCTTGAATCGGAAGGTGCCAGCGGGACCTTCGTACCGGAGAGCTCGAAGTCCGCGAAGGGGATGCCCTTGATGATGTCGAGGACGAGCTCGTCCGGCCTGTCGCCCTCTACCGCGCCGAAGGCGACGTTCCCGTCGATGGAGAATCTGGCGATGCGCACGGGTTCCTTGCGCCCCTCACTGAACTGGTGTGCGTGTCGGCCGACCGGCTTGCCCGCGAGCCGACGCTGGACGCTCCAGGCTAACCGGTCGGGGAGCGTGATCATCGGGTCGGCGGTCGCCACGGCGGCTTGCCGAGACGCCCCGGGAACTGCTGAGCGCGGCCAGGAAAGTACCGGCAGGCGCGTAAAGGCGCGGTGAGGGCGCCGTACGGAGTGATGGCGCCGTGCGCGGGAAGGGCGCACAACCGAACGAGGCTCCCCGTTCCTCCGGAGAGCCCCACCCGCCACCCGGCACCGGCTACTCGGCGGCGGAAGCCTGCGCGGCGACGGGGACATCCATCAGGACCGTACGCTTGGGGTTCGCGGTCTGCTCCGGGAGGTCGACGGAGTGGTCCGGCTGCTCCAGGGTCCGCAGTTCGTCGGCGTCGTTCAGGTGCGCCAGCGTCGTGCGCCGCGGGTTGGCGATCTTGTGGAACATCATCGTCGTCTTCACGGTTCTTACGAGACCCTGTTCTGTGCGTGCACCGGGCGATCCCAAATACTCTGCCATCGGCGCGGGTTGTCGGATTTGCCATCAATGTAAAGCCTCAGGCTAGGCACGCGATTCCCAGCCGAAGCCGCGAACACCCCTTGACCTGTGTGTGAGTTTCCTCACGGCCCTACCGGCAAATCGGTCATAGCGGGCCCGTAGTTCATCTCAGCGAAACGGACATTGCGCCACTGAAGGCATTATTCCGCTCCTGATCATGGCGACTGGGACACCCTCAATCCCCCGGTGACTCGCGGGCATAAGTCCGTTATGGAAGAGATCATGTGACACAGCTGGTGACTTCGCACTCACGTGCTGTCACGTACATCACGGCCTGGCCCATGGGCCTTGTTGGAGATCCGGCACTGTGCTGGAATTCCTCGGACCGCCGCAGGATCGATCCGGCGCACAGGGGGCGCAGAGAAGCGCCGAGTGGCGGCGGGAATGGGGGAGCCAGCGCCGGTCACTCACGACCATCAGGGTGCGTATTCAGGACGCTCCCTACTACGCCGACACCGTCCTTCCGTTTGCGCGGAGGGGCGCCTGGTCCAGAGGTTGCGACGCTAGTGCAGGGACGTTTCAAGAGGGATGGCAGTGCTTCGGCGGAGCCGGAGCCGCACGGCGGGACTGGCCCGACGGCCGGCAGTTCCTCGCCCCAGCACGCCCAGAACCCGGGCCCGTCCGGCGATGGCGGTGAGCGCTCCGGCCGCCTCGGCATGTCCACGTCATCGGGCCCGGCCGCCCCGACCACACCACCGGTGAAGCCACCCCGTGGCACGACCGGCCCGGGCCCGCGAGCAGCCCTGCGCAACTGGCGCATCTCCACGCGTCTGGTGGCGCTGCTCACCCTCCCGGTGGTCGCGGCCACCTCGATGGGCGCGCTGCGCATCAACCAGTCGATGGACGACATCCAGCAGCTGGACAACATGAAGCTGCTGACCGAGATGACCAAGCAGGCCACCGAGCTCGCGGCCGCGCTCCAGGAGGAGCGCGACCAGTCGGCCGGTCCGCTGGCCCACGGCTCGGCGTCGAACGACTTCACGGTCAAGGGCTTCCGCTCCAAGACCGACCGGGCCGTGGAGACCTTCAAGGGAGCCTCGGAGGACATCGACGCCGCGGACCTCCCGGGCGTCCGCGAGACCCTCGTCGGCCTCGTCCGCGACCTGGGCGGCCTCGAGAAGATCCGCAGCTCGGCCTATGGGACCGAGAACAACGCCTCGCAGACGGTCGAGGGCTACCACCGCCTCATCACGCACCTGCTGGACCTCTCGCAGGACATGGCGGAGGCCACCAGCAACTCCGAGATGATCCAGCGCACACGTGCCCTGGCGGCCTTCTCCTCGGCCAAGGAGTACGCGTCGATCCAGCGCTCGATCCTCGCGGCGGCGCTGCCCACCAGCAACACCACGTTCGGCAAGCTCTCCGAGACCGACCGCCTGTACGGCGAGGGCGCCCTGCAGAGTGAGGCGTCCGACCTCTCCGGCTTCCTCAGCATCTACGGCTCGGACAGCGCCGCCGAGCTCCTCAAGCCCGTCCAAGAGGGCAACCCGACGATCCAGGCCACCGACCAGTACGCCACCCGCGCCATGAGTTCGGGTCTCTCCGACCTGGACAAGCGCTCGTACAAGGACTGGGTCGACGACAGCTCGATCAAGATCGAGCAGATGGGCAACATCGAGCACACGCTGCTCGAGGACATGGAGCAGAAGGCCCGCGAGCTGCGCAACGAGTCCGAGCGCGACGCGATCATCTCCGGTGTCCTGATCCTGCTCGTCCTCGGTATCTCGCTGGTCGGCGCCTTCGTCGTCGCCCGCTCCATGATCCGCTCGCTGCGCCGGCTCCAGGAGACCGCCACCAAGGTCGCCCAGGACCGGCTGCCCGAGCTGGTCAAGCAGCTGTCCGAGTCCGACCCGCAGGACGTCGACACGTCCGTGGAGTCGGTCGGTGTGCACTCCCGGGACGAGATCGGCCAGGTGGCCGCGGCCTTCGACGACGTGCACCGCGAGGCCGTCCGGCTCGCCGCCGAGCAGGCCCTGCTGCGGGGCAACGTCAACGCGATGTTCACCAACCTCTCGCGCCGCTCCCAGGGTCTGATCCAGCGCCAGCTCTCGCTGATCTCCGAGCTGGAGTCCCGCGAGGCCGACCCGGACCAGCTGTCCTCGCTGTTCAAGCTCGACCACCTCGCGACCCGCATGCGGCGTAACGGTGAGAACCTCCTCGTCCTCGCGGGTGAGGAGCCCGGCCGCCGCTGGACCCGCCCGGTCCCGCTGGTCGACGTGCTGCGTGCCGCGGCCTCCGAGGTGGAGCAGTACGAGCGCATCGAACTGGCCTCCGTGCCGACCACCGAAGTGGCCGGCCGGGTCGTCAACGACCTCGTGCACCTGCTCGCCGAGCTGCTGGAGAACGCCACCTCGTTCTCCTCCCCGCAGACCAAGGTCAAGGTCACCGGTCACGCGCTGCCCGACGGCCGCGTCCTGATCGAGATCCACGACACCGGCATCGGCCTCTCCCCCGAGGACCTCGCCGCGATCAACGAGCGGCTCGCCTCGCCGCCCACCGTGGACGTCTCCGTCTCCCGCCGCATGGGTCTGTTCGTGGTCGGCCGGCTGTCGCAGCGCCACGGCATCCGCATCCAGCTGCGCCCGTCCGACTCCGGTGGTACGACCGCGCTGGTCATGCTCCCCGTCGATGTCGCCCAGGGCGGCAAGAAGCCCCAGCCGAAGCCCGGTCAGGGCGCCGGTGCGGGTGGCGGTGTCGCCGCGGCGGCCGCCGGTGTGGCCGCGGCCCGCCGTGGCGGCGGCCAACTGGGCGGCGGTGCTTTCGGCGCCGGCTCGCCCGGCGGCGGTCTGCTCGGTGCCGGTCAGGGGCCGCGGGCCGCGCTGCCCGGGCGCGACGCGGGCGGCCGTCCCGGTGCGCCGGGCGGAGCGCGCGGACCGCAGGGTCCGGGTGCGCCCCAGCAGGGCCGGCCGGCTCCGGCAGGTGCGGGCTCCGGCTTCGGCGGTCAGGCTCCGGGGGCTCCGCAGGGCCTGCAGGCCGCGGGCACCGGTGGGCCGCAGGGCCAGTCTCTCTTCGGCGGCAGTCAGGATGCCTTCGGTGGCGGTCAGGACGCCTTCGGAAGCAGCCAGGACTCGTTCGGCGGTGCCCGGGGTGCCGTACCCCCGCAGTCGCCGTCCTCGAACAAGGGTTCCGAGCCGCAGGGCCGGCGCCGTCGGCCGCAGCTGCCCGGGCGTGGTGGTCCTCGGGCCGAGCTGCCCGGCGGCAACCAGCAGCCCCGCACGCCCAGCTGGAGCGACGAGAACGCCCAGCCGCCGGTGCCGCGTGCCTCGCTGGACGCGCCGCGCGGCCACGACGAGCAGGACTCGTCGCAGACCTCCCGGATGCCGCGGATCGACGACCGGCAGGGCCCGGGCGCGACCACGGAGATGCCGGCGATCCCCCGGCTCGACAGCCGTCAGGGTCCCGGCTCCACCTCCGAGTTCGCCCGCCCGGACTACGACGCACCGGCGCCCGGTGCCCCGCAGAACACCGGGCAGTTCCTCCGACCGGGCACGAGCGGCGGCGGACAGAACGGCCAGAACAGCCGACCCGAGCAGATCACGGACGGGCCGTTCGTCCGCTCGGACATCTTCGGCGCCCCGAGCGGTCCGAGTGGTCCGAGCAGCCGGAACACCCCGGCGTCCCCGTCGGCCACGGGCCAGTTCACGTCCCCGCAGGGCTACGACAACGGCACGAGCGGCCAGTTCCCGCAGCCCGGCTACGAGGGCGGCTCCACGGGGCAGCACTCACTGCCGGGGAGTCAGAACCCGTCGCACACCTCGTCGTCGACGGGCCAGTTCGAGCAGCCCCAGACCAACGGCCGCGGCACCGACTTCGGTGCGTCGCGCCCGCCGGCCCCGCCGCGTCCGCAGCACCGGCCCGCCCGCCAGGAGCCCGAGGCGCTGCCGCCCGCGGGCCCCGGTGACGGCCGTACGCCGCTGTACGACACGCTCGAGACCAACTGGTTCCACGGCCAGCAGAACGGCCAACACAACGGCCAGCAGGTCAACGGCTCGGCGGATCCCGTCCCGGCGGCCCCGCAGCAGCAGCCGCAGGCCCCGGCAGCCCCCCAACGTCCCGTCGCCAGCTCCTGGCGCAGCTCGCCGAACGACGATCTCGTTCGGCAGGCAGAGCGCGTACGGCAGCCGGCCGCGGGCGGCGTCACCACCTCCGGCCTGCCGCGGCGGGTGCCCAGGGCGAACCTTGTCCCGGGCACGGCGCAGCAGCAGCCACAGCACCAAGCCGGTCCGCAGGTCTCGCGTGCGCCTGACGACGTACGCGGCCGGCTGACCAATCTCCGTCGGGGCATCGCGCAGGGTCGACAGGCCGGTACCGGCCAGACCGGCAGCTTCCCGAGCCCCACTCACCAGCAGGAGCGTTAGTTGAGCCCGATGAGCCAGGCGGCACAGAACCTCAACTGGTTGATCACCAACTTCGTGGACAACACCCCTGGGGTGTCCCACACCGTCGTCGTGTCCGCCGACGGCCTCCTGCTCGCCATGTCCGAGGGCTTCCCGCGCGACCGAGCCGACCAACTGGCGGCCGTCGCGTCCGGACTCACCTCGCTGACGGCCGGCGCCTCCCGGATCTTCGAGGGCGGCGACGTGTCACAGACGGTCGTCGAGATGGAGCGGGGGTTCCTGTTCCTGATGTCCGTCTCCGACGGTTCGTCGCTGGCCGTTCTCGCACACCCCGACTGCGATATCGGCCTCGTCGGCTACGAGATGGCGCTCTTGGTCGACCGCGCGGGCGCAGTGCTCACGCCCGACCTGCGCGCCGAGCTTCAAGGCAGTCTGCTCCACTGACCCACCCCGGATCCACCCGTCTCACCAAATCACCGTCCGGCCGCCACAATCCCCCCACGGCCACGTCAGACGGCTTGCTGACCGACTTGCTGTCCCGCCCGGAGGATTCATGACCCCGCCCACCGCCTCTCATGATCCGTACGCGGAGCCGTACGAGGATGAGGGCGACCAGCCGCTGGTACGCCCGTACGCGATGACCGGCGGCCGGACCAGGCCGCGCTACCAGCTCGCCATCGAGGCCCTGATCAGCACCACGGCTGACCCGGCGGCGCTCATGGGGCTGCTCCCTGAGCACCAGCGCATCTGCCACCTGTGCCGAGAGGTGAAGTCGGTAGCCGAGGTCTCGGCGCTGCTGGCCATGCCGCTGGGCGTGGCCCGGATTCTTGTCGCGGACCTCGCGGAGGCCGGACTTGTCGCCATTCACCAGCCGGGCGGCGACGAGACCACTGGCGCTCCGGACGTGACACTGCTCGAAAGGGTGCTCAGTGGACTTCGCAAGCTCTGACGGAGGCCGGGCGACCACCTCCGCGAAGATCGTGGTGGCTGGTGGCTTCGGCGTGGGCAAGACCACGTTCGTGGGCGCCGTCTCCGAGATCAACCCCCTGCGCACCGAGGCCGTCATGACGTCCGCCAGCGCGGGCATCGACGACCTCACCCACACCGGAGGCAAGACCACCACCACGGTGGCCATGGACTTCGGCCGCATCACGCTGGACCAGGACCTGATCCTGTACCTGTTCGGTACGCCGGGCCAGGACCGCTTCTGGTTCATGTGGGACGACCTGGTGCGCGGCGCCATCGGCGCGATCGTCCTGGTGGACACCCGCCGTCTCGCCGACTGCTTCCCCGCGGTCGACTACTTCGAGAACAGCGGTCTGCCGTTCGTCGTCGCGCTCAACGGCTTCGAGGGGCACCAGCCGTACCAGCCCGAGGAGGTGCGCGAGGCCCTGCAGATCGGCCCCGACACCCCGATCATCACCACTGACGCCAGGCACCGCTCCGACGCCAAGGGTGCCCTGATCACGCTCGTGGAGCACGCCCTGATGGCCCGCCTGCGGTAGCGGGCCGGGCCGGCCACCCCGCGACGACCGGGTAGCACCCAAAACGTCAGTTCCGTACGGCAGTTGTCGTAGATGTTCACGAGGTCGGCTGTGTCCTTTGACACGGTCGGCCTCGGTGTTCATAACGTTTCGGCAGAGGAATCCGGTGGTACCGCCACGCGTCGCGGTCACCTGGTCTCGCTGCGCGCACGAAGGCCCCGTCTTTTGACGGGGCTCGCTCTTTATGACCGTTTTATCTGGGGCTTACATCACGTCGATTCGATCCCCTCCACTGTTTGGAGGTGCGCAGGGCGACGTGCTGGAATGCCTGAACTGCCCAATAGTCAAAGACGTACTCACCGTCGAGGCGCACCGGGCCCTGAGACACAGCGGCACACGTTGGTGCCGACCGCCGGAAGGTTGTTGGTCGAGTGAGGCGAAGCAAGAACGGTCCCGAGCCGTCGGCCCGGGGCAACTTCACCCCGCCGCCGCGCGGAGCGGCGCCCGCCCCGGTGTCGGGATCAAAACCAGCGGCGCCTCCCGCTTCGAGCGGCGGCCGTTTCTCCCCGCGCAACTGGCGGGTGCCGACCCGGCTGAACGCGATCCTGCTCATACCCGTGGTGGTCGGCCTCGTCATGGGCGGCTTCCAGGTGAAGAGCTCGATCGACACCTGGCAGGAGGCGGAGGACGCGGAGAACACCGCGCGTCTGGTGCGGGCCGCCCTGACGTACAGCAATGAGCTGCTCGTCGAGCGTGACATCACCGCCGCGCCCCTGCTCCAGGGCAAGGGCCAGAGCGACAAGACGGTCGTCGACGCCCGCAAGAGGACCGACGAGGCCGCGGACGCCTTCGACGAGGCGGCCAAGACCATGCCGAACCGGCCGAACCTGGAGCGTCGCCTGGCGCGCTTCCGCGAGGTGGAGCCGGACCTGCAGAAGATCCGTGCGGCGGCGTACACCAGCAAGCTCACCGGCGTGAAGACCGAAGAGGGCTACGTCGCGGTCGAGCACAAGCTGCTCGAGTTCTCCAACGAGCTCGGTCTGGGCACCGGCAACATCACCAGCTACGGCCGTACGGTCTACGCCATCTCGCTCACCAAGGGCGCGCTCTCCCTGCAGCGCTCCATCGGTATGCACCTGCTGATCAAGCCCGGTACCAGCGACACCAGCCTCGCCCAGCAGCGCGTCGCCCTGACCTCGTACGCCTACCTGGAGGGCATCGCCGTCCAGGAGTACCAGGGCGGCGGTACCGCGCAGGACATCGCCAAGCTGGACGCGGCCTCGAAGCAGATCCAGGTCGACGGCGCGGCGATGGCCAAGGAGGCCAAGGCCAAGAACCCGGACTACGTGCCGCCGCCGTCCAACCCGACCACCATGATCGCGGCCATGTCCGCGCTGCAGACCACGGACCCCACCGCGCGTCAGACGCTCGCCGCCCAGGGCATCAGCGCGCCCAACTGGTGGGCGGTCACCACCCTCAAGTTCAACGCCTACCGCCAGATCGAGGCGGACCTGGCGGACACGGCGGTGAACGAGGCCGCCGACATCTCCGACAACGCCCGCCAGGACGCCTTCATCACCGGTGCCGCGGTCGTGGTCGCCCTGCTCGCCGCGTTCATCCTGGCCGGCATGGTGGCCCGCCAGATGAGCCGTGCGATGCGCCAGCTGCGCAACGCCGCCTTCGGTGTCGCCGAGCAGCGGCTGCCGATGCTGGTCGACCAGCTCTCGCGCACCGATCCCGGCCGCGTCGACACCCGTGTGCAGCCGATCCCGATCACCACCAGGGACGAGATCGGCGAGGTCGCCCGGGCCTTCGACCAGGTCCACCGCGAGGCGGTCCGGCTCGCCGCCGAGCAGGCCCTGCTGCGGGGCAACATCAACGCGATCTTCACCAACCTCTCGCGCCGCAACCAGTCGCTGATCGAGGGCCAGTTGACCCTCATCACCGACCTGGAGAACAACGAGGCCGACCCGGACCAGCTGGAGAACCTCTTCAAGCTGGACCACCTCGCGACCCGTATGCGCCGCAACGGCGAGAACCTCCTGGTCCTCGCGGGCGAGGAGCCCGGCCGTCGCTGGGACCAGCCGGTCCCGCTGGTCGACGTGCTGCGCGCCGCCTCCTCCGAGGTGGAGCAGTACGAGCGTGTCGAGCTCTCCGGCGTCCCGGAGGCCGAGATCCACGGCCGCGCGGTCACCGACCTCGTGCACCTGCTCGCCGAGCTGCTGGAGAACGCCACCACGTTCTCCTCACCGCAGACCAAGGTCCGCGTCACCGCGACCCGTCTCCCCGACGGCCGCGTCATGATCGAGATCCACGACAAGGGCATCGGCCTCACCGCCGAGGACTTCGCGGACATCAACCACAAGCTGGCCAACCCGCCGACCGTGGACGCCGCGATCTCGCAGCGCATGGGCCTGTTCGTGGTCGGCCGGCTGTCCGACCGGCACGGCATCCGCGTCCAGCTGCGCCCCTCCGGCGAGCAGGCCGGCACGACCTCGCTGGTCATGCTGCCCGACGCGATCACCCACGGCGGTGGCGGCGGCGAGCAGCAGCCGCGCGACGAGTTCACGGTCTCGCAGATCATCCCGGAGCAGGGTTACCAGGGTGGTGAGGACTTCAACAACGGCCTGCCGATGCGCACGGCCGCGGAGCTCGGCTTCGACGACAGCCGCTACACCGAGGTCCCGGACGACATCCGCGAGCTGGACCCGGTGGGCCGTTCCCTCATGCGTGAGGAGCGCCGCGCGGCCCTGGAGCCCCGGTCATCGGACGATGCCCCCGAAACACCGTCGTACCCGGAGTCCTTCGACGCCCCGCCCGGCTTCGACAACACCCCGGGTGGCTTCCCCGAGCAGCCTGCCGCGTACGACCGTCAGCCGACGTACGAGGAGCAGCAGCGCCCGTACGAAGAGCAGCAGCAGCCGACGTACGAGGGGCAGCAGCAGCCGTCGTACGACGAGTCGTACTACGCGCCGAACGGCGGCCTGCCGCAGCACGACGCCTTCTCCTCGAACGGTGGCTACCCGGAGCCCTCGTATCCGGAGCCGGTCCAGGAGGAGCCCACGCCCTCCCACGCCGCCGCGCCGGAGACGTTCTCGGCCTTCGCCGAGCAGCCCTACCAGGATGACTGGCCGAAGCCCAACAGCTACCGCAACGGCTACCCGGACCAGTACGCTCCGGAAGCGGAATCGGCGCAGGCCGGTGACGTGAGTGAGCGGGACCGCGTAGGCTTCGAGCGTCCGGGTCCGACTCCTTCCGTCAGCCACGATCTGACCGATGCCGGGCTTCCCCGCCGTGGATCCACCGCGAGTGGAGCGAACGGTTCGGGCGGTCCGCGGCACGCGCCCCAGGAGCCGTCGACTCCCACACCGGAGAGCGACGGCACCGAATCCTGGCGCTCGGCCAACGACGCGCGCTGGCAGCAGGCCTCGCAGCTCAAGAAGCCCAAGGCGGGCGGGGTGACCTCTTCCGGTCTGCCGCGCCGGGTGCCCAAGGCCAATCTGGTCGAGGGAGCCGCCGAAACCACCCCCCAGGGGGGCCCACAGGTCTCCCGCGCCCCCGAGGACGTCCGGGGCAGGCTGAGCAACCTGCGCCGCGGGGTCGAACGGGGACGCAACGCAAGCAGCGAAACGAACGGCCAGGCCACTAGGAATGAACACAGTGGTCCTGACAGCACCTACAACCAGGAGCGTTAGTGTGAGCCCGATGAGCCAGGCGGCACAGAACCTGAACTGGTTGATCACCAACTTCGTGGACAACACCCCCGGGGTGTCCCACACGGTGGTGGTCTCCGCCGACGGACTCCTTCTGGCGATGTCCGAAGGCTTTCCCCGCGACCGAGCCGACCAGCTCGCGGCCGTCGCATCCGGTCTGACGTCTCTGACGGCAGGCGCCTCCCGCATCTTCGAGGGCGGGCACGTGAACCAGACGGTTGTGGAGATGGAGCGGGGATTCCTTTTCCTCATGGCCGTTTCCGACGGTTCCTCGCTCGCAGTTCTCGCACATCCGGAAGCGGACATCGGTCTCATCGGCTACGAGATGGCCCTCCTGGTAGACCGTGCCGGAACGGTCCTGACGCCCGATCTGCGCGCAGAGCTCCAGGGGAGCCTGCTCAACTAACAGACAGACGGTGCGTTTTGGCGTCCTGAGGCCATAAGGTTTCGAGACGCGGCTCCACAGTGATGGGTGCCCGGCACAGTCGGAGGAGGAGAGAAAGTGGCAACACCCCCAGGCGGTTCACCTTCGGGTAACTGGTCGTACGGTCCCGGTCAGGGTCAGGGCGACGGTTCCCAGAACCCCAACCGCTACAACTTTCCCTCCACTCCGAGCCACCGGCGTCAGCAGCCGTACGCGCCCCAGAGCCCCCAGGGCCCCGGGCCGTCGCCGTACGACCAGCCGGCGGCCCCGCGCATCCAGCCCGTGCAGCCGCACCGACGCACCCCTGAGCCCGCGCCCGCCGGCTCGTCGAACAACCCCCTGGTGCGTCCGTACGCCATGACCGGCGGCCGGACTCGCCCGCGCTACCAGCTCGCCATCGAGGCACTGGTGCACACCACCGCGCAGCCGCACCAGATGCAGGGCCAGTTGCCCGAGCATCAGCGGATCTGCAACCTCTGCCGTGAGATCAAATCGGTGGCCGAGATCTCGGCCCTCCTGACGATCCCTCTCGGCGTGGCCAGGATCCTCGTCGCCGACTTGGCGGAGGCGGGCCTGGTCGCCATCCATCAGCCCGGCGGCGACGAGAACGCCGGCGGCCAGCCAGACGTGACATTGCTCGAAAGGGTGCTCAGTGGACTTCGCAAGCTCTAGCGGAGGGCCTTCCCGCTCCACCACGTCCGCGAAGATCGTGGTGGCGGGCGGCTTCGGCGTGGGCAAGACCACGTTCGTCGGCGCCGTCTCGGAGATCAACCCGCTGCGCACCGAGGCCGTCATGACGTCCGCCAGCGCGGGCATCGACGACCTCACCCACACCGGGGACAAGACGACCACCACGGTCGCCATGGACTTCGGCCGCATCACGCTCGACCAGGACCTGATCCTCTACCTCTTCGGTACGCCGGGCCAGGACCGCTTCTGGTTCATGTGGGACGACCTGGTGCGCGGCGCCATCGGCGCGATCGTCCTCGTGGACACCCGCCGTCTCGCCGACTGCTTCCCCGCGGTCGACTACTTCGAGAACTCGGGCCTTCCCTTCGTGATCGCCCTCAACGGCTTCGACGGCAACCAGCCGTACAACCCGGACGAGGTCCGCGAGGCCCTGCAGATCGGCCCCGACACCCCGATCATCACGACGGACGCGCGGCATCGTTCGGACGCGAAGTCGGCGCTGATCACTCTCGTGGAGCACGCGTTGATGGCTCGCTTGCGGTAGCGGACCGTGCGGCCACTGGGCTGCCTCGGATGGTCGTAAGACGTCTGCGGGCAGTCGGTGGCCGGTCGCGCAGTTCCCCGCGCCCCCGAAAAAGGCACGACTGAGGGCCCCTCTTTCGAGAGGGGCCCTCAGTCGTGCTTACCGGCTCAGTGCCAGCTGTGCGGTGCCCGGAAGCCGGGCTCGCGCTCCAGGCGGCGCCAGCCGGCCTTGCGGTGGCCGCGACGGGCCGGGGCCTCGGACGGCTGGGCGGCGGCGCGGGCCAGGAGGATGGCCGTGATGGCGGCGACTTCCTCGGGCTCGGCGTGGCCCTTCTCGACACGAATGTCAGGGGTACTCATGGGCGTCAGTCTCCGTGAGAGAGGTTTCCGCGGGGGTACCGCGAAGGATCCGCGGGGTTACTGCGGGGGGTTGCCGTGCTTGCGGGACGGCAGGTCGGCGTGCTTGGTGTGCAGCATCGCCAGGGACTGGATGAGGACCTCGCGGGTTTCCGCCGGGTCGATGACGTCGTCGACCAGGCCGCGCTCGGCCGCGTAGTAGGGGTGCATCAGCTCGGACTTGTACTCCTTGACCATGCGGGCCCGCATGGCCTCGGGGTCCTCGGCCTCGGCGATCTGCCGGCGGAAGATGACGTTGGCGGCGCCTTCCGCGCCCATCACCGCGATCTCGTTGGTCGGCCAGGCGTAGGTGAGGTCCGCACCGATGGACTGGCTGTCCATGA
>Ga0307514_10002073_pt1 | contig 21643 bp, 19 predicted proteins | sample 16_EM_MG_FD_203088 | JGI IMG/M metagenome (GOLD analysis project Ga0307514, IMG submission 203088) | Populus trichocarpa ectomycorrhiza microbial communities from riparian zone in the Pacific Northwest, United States - 16_EM | ecosystem: Host-associated > Plants > Roots > Unclassified | place...
GGGTAAAGTTGAAGGGGGTTGCCAGGGGGGTGTGGTGGGTAGCGGTGGGGGTTGTTGGGGCAAGTTTTGTGGGAGTTGTAGTTGGGGGGGCAGCGATTGTGGGAATGTCAATAGTGGCGGGAGATGTGTGAGTTTTCACCCTGCGATTGTTCTTGGCTTGTATGCATTGTGAGGGTGGCTTATTCCTTTTTTTTTTTGGTAGATATTACCCATTGGATTTTATCACTAGACAATTAGTTGTCATCGTCGGCATAACCCACATCCTTGTCCTTCTCCTCGGTAGCTCTTCCACCCAATCCCCTCCCTTCAGTCACTCTCTTCAAGCCCACTAACCTCCCTCATAGTAATCCTAACCGGTATCCTCGCCCTCCGCTGCCTTTCCCCGCACTTCCCACCCAGTATCCCACCACACCACACCACCTTCCTTTTCGCCACTGCCTTCCTCTCCATCTTATTCACCATCTTTCGCCTCTTCGCCAATATCTCCCCCACCCCCCGCGCCTCCTTCATCTCAATCCTCAGTATGGGAGAACTTGTCCTCCTTGCAGCTATATCCTGCCTTCCCTCCACCGTAATCGCAAGAGCCTCTTCACTCCACGGCCACCTCACACTAGTCTCGCACCCGCCCAGTCCGAGTGCGCGAGGGGGGCATGACAGGAATTTTAGACACCTCTCTGTACTAACGGAGAAGACGAGAGTCACCGCAAGGGATTTCGGGTATAGGGTCGACCATGTCCCTCTCTCCTCGCATGCACAAGGAGATCTAGATGACCCCTCACGCAGAATCCCCTCTGCCCCGCTCTTCGTCGACCCTGAGCTCGACCGGTACCCGAGGAAACCGGAAAAGGTCCAGCTCAAGCCTACATGGGATGAGAAAGACGCAGGAATAGGCATAGGGGTGAGTGATGGGAGTAGTGAGGAAGAGTCGAGCTCGGATGAAGAGGCGGGGAGACAGAGGTGGATTAGTGGCAGGAGGAGTGGGGCCAGAATTAGTGGGTTGAGAAGTGGATTTGAGGAGGGGCGGGACTGGAGGAGTGGAGGAGGGGATGAAGTTCATGTATATGGGGGACTGAGGGAGCTGGGGAGTGCCGGGGAGAGGTGGAGGACTCCGAGGACCCCGAGGAGGTTTGTCTAATGGAGGTGGCGAGTGCATAATGGAGAGGTAGAGAGTGGTAATTTGTGAATTTCTTTGTATTGCAAGTGCCGAGACGGGTACTCAAATGAGATGTAATCTTATTGAATTTATGCCTTGATTAAATGGTTCAATTCAGCGAGTAGGTAGCCAGGCTCTGGAAGGTCGGAATATTCAGGGTCTGTACCCCACTTGCTAATCTTGCTGGAGTAAATGAGTATCATGAGGGGAAGAGAAAGGCTGCTACCAGAACCAGTGCTCGGGTTACGTGCATGGGATGAATTGTACCCATCAGTTTCTGATTGAATTTCCGATTCTTGCGTTCATACATATATGATGGCACTCTAATAACCAACCATATCACGAAAAGAGGTCAGGCCAGGCAAGTAGTGCAGGCATATATATCCTTAGTACAGTCCCCCGTCCAAAAGTCATGGTGAATCTGCCACCTGGCCATGGCTAGAGCGCGCAAATGAGGGCTAGCGGGCGGCTATCACCTGCAATTGGCATTCCTAATGCCGAAAATGCAATAGTCATACCTTTTAGAGGTGCGGCAGGACCTGCGTTGGAGCCGGGAGGCGGCGGCTTTCCTACGGCGTTGAAGAGGGTCATGCACATACTCTTTTTCTTTTAAGTGAGTAGCTAGAGAGCAGAGATCGGCTCCGGGGTTGCTGAATACAAGTAATTATTTTCAAGAAGAGGGGAAATAATGCCTCTTGGATCCGGACTGCGAGTACATTGATGATGGCGGCGGGATTTTGGCCTTTCCTAACATGGTGATTCCTGAATCCAAAGACCTGGAGAATTGGGATAAGGCCGAGCTTTGGATACCCCGAATCTCCTATATGCCGCTCAGCCCGGATCATAGTGGACTGTTCACTTAAGGCAAAAGGCAAGGAATTCATTATTTATAGCTTCAGGGTAATTACCTGTAAGCACAAATGTAGGTATATCCACTGGCCGCTTTAGCCTGAATGCTGTGGTGAAGCTTCCCTAATCGGTACCAGGCGGAACTCGAGACATATGCGACAACCCAGCGCTGATATCCTTCGTCCGTTGAAAAATCTGCCACTCTTGCATACCCTATCATATCCCAATCCAGTCGGCACTCTCGTGGTTCATTCCAGATTGGAGTGCGTGTGCGTGCTCTGTATGCGAGAGCACTTCCTACGTTATCAAGATCATGAATCGTCAATCTTTCTGTGCCTACACTTTAGGCCAGTTCTGTAAAAGGGCATAACGTTGCGGGGGAAGGTTGTCTCTACAGACGACTTTTGGAAATTCATTACAATTTGTCAACACCATCGATCTTGGAAACATGTCGACACTACCTAGAGTGCTTCCCCTGACCCACCCCCAAAAATGTTCAGTGCTGCAAGCTAGGAGAAGAACAGGCGTACGCCAATTGCAACACAAGTCTGTACGAGGAGATGCACGACAATACTCCACTCATACCCTTGAGCGTCTGTACACTACAAACCCAACCCCATTGGACTGATTCCTTCGTATGTCAGGGGGGGAATAGATATATATAAAAGAATACCAGAGACCAAGTTTCTTCCACACTCTTTCCAAACGCCACGTGCAAAACCCCGAAAACCTCTGTGCTAGCACTTTATATTCAACAGCTTCGTTCCAACCTCCTTCCTAGCACAAGGCAAGAACCTCAGACGTTATATATCATCCAAGCGCTCCGGGGGCATATTTGGTGGGTGTCTTTTACCAGTTTCAGTTTGATGTACGCCCCAAAAATAAGACCCTGGTCACGGTTATACCCCGCAAGAACTACAGAATATCTCCCATGCACATAACAGGCCCGGGGGCTTATATATTAACATATATTAGCACGGTACTCATGGTTATGGTGTGAGTCCCAGGGGGGTATGTAATATCCACACCCGATTCCAGCCCCATATAACTGTTATAATTCTCTAATACCGGCATTACATATAGCCCTTAAGGTAGTATAATTCTCATGTCAACTTTCTTGCCAGCCGTAGCAGCCCTAATGCCAGAAATTTCAGATAGTGTAGAGTTTATTCTGTCTGTTAATATTCCACACTGGATGGGTATTATGTAGGAAATACCCCCACCTCCACGTGAGATGTCGACCGATGCTCGAGTGGGGACAAATAACAGATATGACCTAATGAGACCAATCAACAAAACAGACGAAACATGTATTTAGAGTTCTATCTCCCTTAGAGCTCGAAGAGTGCAATAGTTTTAGCTGTTATCGCATACATTAATAGCTGGATGTCGTATGCTGTGGCATACATATGATGAAATGATAATGAGGGCGGAGGGGTTGGGTACCGTAGTAACTCGCTAGCGTCCTATTTTCTGTCTAGCGAAAGTAGATTAGAGATGGGAGGTCAGCAGGCGATCAGAGTGGCTGAAGTGAGACATATCAGATTAGTGGTCGGAGCACGATAGGTGAAAATACAGGAAAAGAGATAAAAATTAATGCTATTCAAACTCTTCTGTATCGGTGAATCTGACTCAGGTACAGGCTCAGGTGGTAACATGCAATAGTCTTCAGGCTGAGTACATACAACGTAAAAGTGAAAGATCTTTGAAGTCAGCTGCAAGCTCCTCCGCTGCAATACCTTTGATCCGCAACTCATGATCTTGACTTCCATCAATAGGCAGTGTAACACCAACATCTCGAAAGGCTTTTTGACTGAGGTTTGCTTTGCCATGACAGAACTGAGTCCATGCTGGTCCTACTACTTGTGTAGTCATAACACGTTTATCTCCAACTGCTGATATCACTCGTACTGCGTTGAGCTGAGTCTCACTCAGCTGTTGTAAGGATTTTCTTGCAACTGAAGCCATTGTTCAATACCGACACTGTTGCGCAACATACCGTATCTACTATGAATGCTTCTCGTGTTGTTACTACACTCAAATCTAGTTATATATGTATACTGGACTGCATAAATCAGCGCAAATCTGTCTGGTATAGCTAATATCCAGTATAGCAAATGGCGTGGGGCCGGTTGGGCAGCAGCGTCAAGATAGAGCTCAAGCACTTCTAGAGACTACATTTACAGCTGTCGCCGACAATGCTACCAAACAAGAGAAAGGGATTAAGCGATCTGGAGCGGCATAGGATTTGTGTGATCTCCGATATGCAAGATGACTTATGAGAGAAGTTTGGAGCTCTTTAAAGAGTTATTGCATCACAAAATAAGGAATCTTTTCCTTCTTATGAAGCCTATACTCAATACCTACAATCCCTTCGAGATTCAACCAGCATGTCGATTACCTTACTTCTTACGACGAGCACAAACTCACAACAAGTCAATACTCTAGTGGAAGAGTTTCTAGTCTATAATGAGGATGAGACTAATCTCAATATATCTCTGGAGGTTGTTGATATTGAAGAGATTATTGATGATCTTAAAAGTGTGGATAATAGAGAAGATATATATTCACCACCTCCTATACCGTAATAACTACCGATAAAACTGCAGTCTTAAACACGGTACGGGAGCTTACAGTGAACAGCATACGGTCTTACTTATAGATACAGTCTTATAAACAGAGCATTTTCCTAATCCATGATTTCTGCCCCAAATATGCCTGGAGGAAGTAGTGGACTCATTACTGTCGGAAGAAGATCCAGAAGTATCTGGGGTGTCCGTCGTAGTGCTGGATAGCATAGGACAGTGAACTCGGTGGTTATCTAGGCCTCGAATATTGATCCCTCTCATGATCCTCAGATCCATCGATAGCAACAGTTATTCCACACTTGCGAAAAGACCGTTGAATAGGGTGGATGTCGTGTTACGTTGGTTACAAAATCAATGGCAACTTGCTATTGATTTTAAGGGATATTCATGCCAACAAAATACCATCCCTCGCATGCTTGTCCTAGATGTGCATCAAGCGATCTGATACGTCGATTCAATACTCTACCTGTAATGGTACCTGCTGGCTGCACCTCATTAGTTCAACCATTGGATGTTTGCAACAACAAGCCCCTTAAGGATCGAATCCGTGCATTAGCAGATCAACATTATATTGACCATATTTTGGAGTGGTCTGCACAAAAATACAATGCATCAGAGCGCTGGGTTGAGATGACTCAATGGGTTGGTCAAGCATGGGAGTCAATTCATCATGACAAGCATTATCTTGAAAACCCACTACTACTCGTTTGTCCCATAGACTCTTTTCAGTCTTTAATAACTTTGTTCCCTTTCCACGCAAAACAATTAAAGGCTTCACACGACTAACACCATCACCAAAAATAGTCGCAGCTTGACGTTTCTCCAATCCACTAGCTTGACTGGGAACCTGGACTGTACTAGCACCTGTAGTTTCATAGGTACCACCAGTTAAGAACTCAAATTCTAATGGAGTTTGTTCCATATTTGCAATATTACCAAGACAGTATTTGCCAATACCAACATGAGGTATCTCAACCTCACTATTGGCATGGTGTCGAATAAATTGGTGAAATGACTGAATTCGATGCATTGACATGTGCATGACTGGTGTGCTCGTGCCCAGACCGATTTATTTTTGTGTGGTAGACTGGGCACGAGAACACATGATTGGTAATTGCACGAAGACTAATATACACTGTATTTACGCCGTTTAAAGCGAACAAACCAACTTCTGGAAAAGCGAAATCCGGCATAACTTTTTTCCATTGATGTTTGATGAACTGTAACTTTTTCTGGAAAGTGGGTCTCATACCTATATTACTACAAATTTATAAAACAATTTTATGATATTTAGATTAATGATATATACCACTTCTTCCCTTCTGCAAAAAACCATGCTCGCTTTACTTTAATTCCTTGTAGTCGCATCTCCAAAAAACCTTATGTAAATAGTCTTCTAGTTGTGGAAGACTTGCTGCTCATCCTATAGTACTGCAATCCAATCTCGTAGCATCTTCTCTGATATCCATATGCATTTAGCAACTGCATACTTGGAGACTCCCTTCTCCCTTTGTATGAACATCTTGCCAATATGAAATACCACCAAGCTTGAACTCCTTAGGGTATTGTACTCAGTGCTTGCCAATTTGGCTTTGGACAAGGCCTTGTAGCTGACTTACTGTCGCATCCCCAGTTGATTCCACTCCAAGTACTGGCTCTGGCTAAGAACTGGAAGGTTTATTTAAGTTCAAGCGCAGAAACTTAGTACTTCGAGGTCGAATTGATGTGGATAGTGAGGACGGACCTGGACGCTGGTGTGGGATAGGCATTTGGGGGAAGGCATTGATCAATTTTGAGGTTAGTATAATGAGCTTCTACTTTCTACACCGTCAAAATCTATGTTCTTTAATCTTCATTCAAGGCCACGTAGCTTCTAGCATACAGTCTTATACACAGTGCTTTCCCTGGGTCTCCCTGGGACTAGGGTCTTACTTACGGATACAGTCTTATAAGGTTATACAGTCTTATCCGGCAGTTATTACGGTACCTTTAATCACAACTGCACAAGCATGTTCACACCTTACAGAGCTAGTTCAGTATCTAGAAGCTCTATCGGTTTCCGAGCTTCCTGGTGGAGCAAAGCCTAATCTGAATGTTGTACGGATACTCCGTAGCTAGGCAGCAACTGCACCTGCAGCCCCCCGTCCATCCGGTACGGTATCCGCTTTTGCAAGAAGCTGCATCTTCTAAATTGCTCTTATTGGCAAATTTTGGCGCAACCCGTTCGGTATAGCTACATAGGTTTGAGTGTATTAACTGGAGCACTGACTTGTCTTACATCTGTCGCATGCATTAGATCACACGCCACCGAAGATAAGATGCCAGCGAATAACTCGAGTTACTATCCCGGTATTTAATCAGCTGTGAGATCTTAGATCTTGCCAAGTTGACAGGGATACTCTACAGGGACGCGAGATAGCATTTCATTCTTTACCCTTGATATCAATGCCAGCAGTGTTCTCGTGCCCGGCTGGGCACGAGACACCCAGACTCTTATCTACCTACACTAAAATAAATATGCTTCGGGGACAAGTAAAACTTCCTCTCAAATTTCTTCTCATAACTGCTAACTTAGTGGTCGGTAAACATGTCATTACTATCTACCAGTCTATCCACCAGGGAAGCCCTCTCTGGAATTTCAGGGTCCATATCCCTTGCTAGCTGGATCCTCCTCCTGGTGCAAACAATATTCCCATCAAATCCATGCTCATCTAACATGAAATGCTTCACAGGTGCCTCAGCTTATCGAGAACTTCAGAAATGGGAATACTAAGGGGATCTCGACCGCATTTCTCCTCACTGGGCTAGTGGGAGATATTGCTAATCTGGCCGGTGAGGACCGAGCTTGTAAGCTATTTGATATATAGCCTGGCTAAACAATCTATGATGCATCTAGGCTCGATATGGGCGAATCTCCTACCAACCGTCACTGCCCTGGCTCTTTACTATTGCTTTGCTGATGTTGTGATTATGTCTCAAATTCTCTACTACCACCGCCTGTCGAAACGACAAAATGCTATGGAGATAGATCGTCGACTTTTCTATGAACAGCGAAACCATGTCGATGTAACGGCTCATAGTAACCCGACTCAACCTCTGCTTCCGCGCCGGGAAAGTATGAGTACATTATCCACCATGTATCGTCGTCAGTTCGTTTCCAGGCGTCGAGATTCTTTGCTGGCATTAATTAAGAGGAAGTTGTCGACTCAGGCAGCGGTCACTAGGAATATGCTAGCCATTTACGGGACATGTTTAGCAGGAACCCTCGGATGGTTTATTGCTTGGAGGACTGGGGTATGGAAAGCCCGAGACGAAGCACCGGGCAAGGCTGTCCAAAACATTGGGGCGGAAATTTTGGGATATATCTCTGCGGTCCTTTATCTCAGTGCGCGCATACCACAAATTATACAAAATTACAAAAGAAAATCGTGTGAAGGTATGACACATGGCTATCACATCATTTCGGGACGCACCATGACAATCTTATAGGGCTATCGATGCTGTTTTTCATGTTTTCACTACTTGGTAATTTCTCATATGGAGCAGCGGTATATTAATCATTATTCCATGAAATCTTCAATATGGCGGGAATTGACTGTGTTGTGCAGATCCTCTTTCACTCCACGGAGAGGGCCTATGTCATGGATAATTTACCATGGTTGATTGGGAGCCTGGGAACAATGGCCCAGGATGGCATTATCTTCCGTCAATTCCGGATTTACAGGACGGAGGGCGGGGATGACAAAAATAATGCAATTGTATAGGCATGGTTTGCGGTTCACATAACGCAATGGATGGGAACCGAATCTCTAAGTATGGTACTAGACTACGAGATGTTGCCGCTAAGCCCTGGGGACATATTTGGAGGTACCCTCTCGCTGCATACATCAGAACCTTCCTGTATATATTGATTGGTGGCATATAGTGCTTGGCCGCTGTGTATCTAGATACATTAATTTATGGGCTAACTGAGTATAGAATTTTTACGCTCCCTCTCGCTGGTCAATAATAGGTATTTGGGATATCGTAAGGAGAGAGGTACCCATGTATCAGCTATCCAATTCCACCATCCTCTCACCACGTTTAATATAAATCTACTCTGCCATACCTGTCCACGACTTTCCCCCCGCCATCCTATCTCTGCTATACTCACCTCCACCATACCCAGCTATACCTACCATTATTATATCTTGTTACGGCTGGCCACATAATATGGTGACACTCTTGTACCATAGTTGCTTTTCTCTTCGAGCATTGTTCTGTCAAAGTATTTTATCAATACATTTGGCTCTTATCAAGCACGCATTCTATCTACTTGGATAACAAATCCCATGCCACTGATATTGCCAACGCAATAATTCCCTCGATATATCCGAGTAGCTAGGACTCCCGTAACATTACAATGCTCCTCATCCCCAAGGATCGGTGAGATTTAGCCTCACCCCTCCTTCGTTCAAACTTCTCACGATCCGACGAAATCCCACCGTCGTGCGACATGGAAAATGCCATCAGCATAGCGGAATATGCCATAATGGATGTCGCTGGATATTTATCCAACATCAGCGACATAGGAAATAATTAATTTCCCCTCCTACGTTGATCGTGGATATTACTAATCTGTATAGTTGAGTGTGAGCCATCAGAGCTCACAGAACCGCCGAGCTACGCCATACCGATATGAGCATCCGCAAGCTCATCCACAGTTCCCAACTCCCAGAGCTCACCGATAGACACGAGCTTCGAAGGTAATGAGCTCCGAGAGCTCCATCATCCCCGGTTGAGCTCCACGAGCTCTATCACCACCGAAACGAGCTCCATGAGCTCCGGGAACCCCCCACACTATGGTTAGGGCACCTATGTCTGGAAAGAGGCTAGGCACGGGCCCAGGTCTACGCGGCCATGGGAGGCAATATAGTTGCGGGCCCATGACTGCCCAAGGATACTTAAGCCTACTTTTTGCAACATCCTTGTGGTGCCTAAGGGTATCATGGCCAATACGTGAGCAGAAGTGCACCAAATATCTGGGTTGGATAGTTGCATTGTACTATACCTTTTCCCACTGTCGCGAGCGTTTTCCCACAGGGTTTTGCCGCATAGAGGTTTTTAATGGCGATGACATGCGGGGATACCCCCACTTTGGAACTTTCGGATCTCCGGAGCCATGGGTTATATTATTTCTAGATCCCCGGATCTACCTGTCACCCCTTAGATCTACAGATCTATCAGTATATGATGCACCTCATGTTTGAGATACCCCACCGTCGTCGCACGGTTGAAAGTTTGTTTATGGGATCATAGGAAAGGCACCCGGTTTAACATCTGGGTTTTGGCAAGACCCCACTGTGTTTGAGCGTATACCCTCTTCCTTCCGAACCACCCTACTACAGTTACAGTTGCGCAAGATCGTTGAGGGGCCTATGTCCAGAAAGGGTGGACATAGGGATGGCCAATACTACGTGAGCAATACAGGGTCAGGGTTGGTGAGGATGGTCGGTCGGGACGACCTCTAACAAAGGGGGAGTACTGTTACGGCTGAGCTGCACGCCGGCATAGGCCACGTAATGTGGTGGATGGCCTGACCTACCCCGCTTTCCCATATATTCACACTCTTGTACCATAGTTGCTTTGCTCTTCGAGCATTGTTCTGTCAAGTATTTTATCAATACATTTGGCTCTTATAGAGCACGCATTTACGCCGGTTCTATCTACTTGGATAACAATTCCCATGCCACTGGTATTTCCCACGCTCCCGTAACATATCTACCATTACTATACCCACCTCCGTCATGCCAATCTCACTCTGTTAACCTTACCAGGTCAAATCCCGAGATATTCAATCTTGGCCTGTGAGGAGTTGGCGGAGTCGGATGGGGGGATGATTAGGGATTTCATATACGACAGTTGCTACACATAATTATCCACATCCCACATTGCTATGCTCGCTACGGCTGAAATATAGTCATATTCGATGTTGGCCTTGCTATTCCTGAACCGTCTTATACATAGTACTTTCCCTGGGTCATAACCTACAAATTTCCACCAGCGTTTTATTCACAGAGGCGGTCTTACAGCTGATACTGTCTTATCCATAAATTTCTACGGTATATGATTATCATATTGTAAGCTAAAATGTACTCCATCTTCTAAACATTATAATGAGTAGGACTAAATGTATCCCACCTCTCGCTTGATTACTACCTATTATTTGTTAGATCTCCGGGAATTTGCCAGTTTTGTAGCAATTTTCTCCCCCAGTTTGTACTCACCCGTATCTTCCCTTAATAGTCGACCGACAACATCCCAGAAGTATCATCATAGTCCCATATAGGCTCCCCAGCGCCATGCATGTTTGCAAAAACACACTGTCTCATCTGCTGCGCTTGGGCTCAGGTACCTCCCAGCGATAGAGCTGGAGTCTTCAGCAAACACAATAACTTTGTATCTATCCTGGAAATTGTTAGTCAGTCCATCGTTTGCAATTAGAGACACATGCTCACATCCGGGTCTACCCCGATCAAATACTTATCGAATAGAGCATGTAACGAAGCATCAAGGATCACACCGTTCTAGGGACTATTCTACGGGATTGCGATGAAGTGGTAGAAATTGACGTGCGTAATGTGCAGAGTCTCTGAATCTAATCTGAGGCCCCCAATCGGTGTCGGCTCATTCTCTAGGTAAGTGTGCACGTTGCGCCCCTCGGAGCGAGATACTGCCATTGTTGGATTGCTGGAGAACTTGAGATGGTTAGTCTGGTTATGGGATGGTGCGAACCATAGCGCAATGTTAAAGCAGTGTTCAAGACCTGAGGTGATGTTGTAGAGGTTTGTCTTCTTTAAGCTACCGACATGTGCATCTGCCTAACTATATACTAACTGAGTGGGGACAGGAAGAACTCCGTACCACTCTTAAAACGCTTTAAACACTGTTTAGACTGCCGTTTCTGCTTTAATCCCCTGGACTGTATCTACGGCAACCCAGCCATATCATGTGAGCAGCAAGGATATGGGACCCGGGTGAGAGATGCCCGCCAGGCAAAAGACAAAAGCACCTCTGCTCTGGAGTGAGATAGTGGAATGGGACCTAATAGGTCTCATAAAGTATAGAGGAGTAAGGGATGCTTCAAATAGAAACTGTTTTCTTTTTTAAGCTCACCCACTAATATTATACCTCAACCTCTATGTCCACTACTCAATTGTAGTACCCAGATTCTCATCATTATACTTGGGCTGGAAATCCAATTCCATGAAGAGTGCACGTTGTGATATTCTGTCTACTACAGATTCCCTTAATTTTCGTCTAAATCTTGGATAAACCGACACTATACTCCGTATATTGGTATAGTATGCTATTAGTTTTCTTTTTCATACACAAGCCCCTCGTTACAAGGATACCGTCCGCTCGGTTATTACCACCAGTTACTACCGAAATAATTATGTGACAGATACAATGTTTGGCACAAGATCAACAGTTTCATAAGACTAGGTAACGTCTGAATATACTTATAACCAATATAGGTTATCTCAAGTTGTATAGTGCTTTATCGATAAGTCTACTAATACAGTTTGACGACCAAATTAGGAACTAGACTAAGTGTGACTACTGGTAAATATTAAGTTGCTCGGGTTGATGAAGAATTACCGGCTGAGTTCTTGCTACTATATAAAGCTTAATTTTTGCACCACCAGCTATGACTACATGGATGGTTAAAACCAGAGAAAATCCTGGACCCAGAAGCCAATATTCCTGCGACGACCCCAAACTGTCTAGCTCTTTCTCGCCTTATTCAACCGTGCACCAAGGCAAGAATCCAAATTCATTATAGTCAGGTATTTTCGACGATAGCGGGGATACACGACCTTTCACCCTTTCACTCGATCGCACCTTAACAATCTCCTCCGGGATCTCCTGCCAATTGGTTGCCGGCCTATTCACAGGACGCTCTATAACCCACACAAACCTGAATTCTGTTGAATCACAGCCCATAATCTGATCCCATTGTCTCCAATTATGAAGGCCTCCTCGGACGCAGAGTGGGAATCGGCGATGGTGATCTGTATACCAACGATAATTGCTTTGGTGGAATATCGCCTTTGCTGAACCTTGGTTGCTAATATGGCATCTACAGCATGATAATTAAAGGCTGTAGGAATATAGATTACTGGTGAATCAACGTGGATTGGTGGTTCATCTGGGAAGGGTCCTGAGAAAATGACCTGGACTAAACCTCGGTTGAACTCCTCGCCAGCATGTTCGGTCCCAGTCTTTACCAGAATTCCTAGCACAGCTCTTTCTAACAAGAATCCTAGCACCGCTGGGTTCTCGCCAACATGGGCGATGCGGTTTACCCAGGACTTCTCGGCAAAAGTGGCGAATGTTTCAAGTGCCCGTACTCGCGCGGCTCCCACTGACCTTGCTGTATGAGACGAGGTCCGCCCAATGCCACTTCCGTCTCGATAATAGAATCGAGCGTCTAAGTAGACTGCGTCTTGGGGCTGCATGGTTTGCTCAAACAGGCAAGCTTCCAGTCATCTCCGGTAGCTATAGCCCAGTCAGTTAGCCTTTATCGAGATTAATACATGTATGATTCGTGGCACTTCACCTGTTGAGTTTAATCTCATCACTGGACGCCTGAAACTCTTCAAGTTTGTTCGTTGCAAATATATTTAAGGTGTCAATGGTTCTGCGCACCACGGAATGCTCCATGAACTTTTCCTCAAGTTTGATGTGCCGGTCTGGATCGGATACCAATTCTCCATCACTAACTGAATCTCGGAGTGCTATTGCAGGCTCCAACAGCGCTCGTAACAAAATTGGCATTCGTCCTGTGAGGTTATCGAAGGCTTCCCTTTGGGGGATATCTAGTGCGATCCCTATCCCCGTTTCCCACCATCGTTCGATTTCATACTGTAGGCTAGATTAACTTGAGGCACCCAACAATGGAAGGACTTTCTCACATCGTTCAGACCATGGCTCAAGGTCAGTCTGCTTTCTGCAGTGTCCTGAGCTCATCGTGCCGCAAAGTAGTTCGCCGTGGAACTCGAAATTTTTAAGTGGTTTGAAGCCATCCCGTCTAGTAGCTTTCTTACCTCCATCTTCTTTTCGTTGCTAATGCGATCATCCAGGTGAACATTATGGTTCAGGACATTTGCTTGATCCACGACGAAAACTATGGTTCTCCCTAGATTGGACACCTTGTTACAGAAGGCCGTTACTTGCCAGTCCAGCCTACTGGGATCAGAATCCCACATCACAGCTGTACGTGCAAGGCTTCGGATTTCTGGCCCCAGATACAGATCACTATGGAATGTCAATGAGAGGGCTTCCAGCACATAGAGTGATGGCGGTTCTGATAGCAGCAGCTCATAACAGTCTGGTATATAAACGACTGTTCTGCGTTCCGATTTTAATAGGCATACCATCGCTGCAACAAGGTATGATTTCCCAGCACCAAAACGGCCGTGTCTGCTGACTGCCGCTCGGGGGTTTTTAATCCCTTTCCGGCTGCCTCGGGTAGGTTAGATATTGGTATTGCCCTCAGGCTAGCTTGTGAGGCTCCACTGGAGGAATTCCCTTTATATCCGTGACCTCCCAGGCCCTCAGTGCCTCGCCTCATACTTCATGATTTTTCCGATACCACCTGGTCCACGAGAACCTGAGCGAGTCTTCGAACCCGCCTGACTCCTTCCACATCCTCGTCAGGATGAATCATGAGGCTAGCTAATGCACACCCGCTAGTCCCCTTCGCAGCTAGGACTTCCGTTCCCTCATGGAAGGACATCCGGGACGAACCCTCTTATTTCCCTTTGACCTTTCGGACCAGGTGAGAACTCTTGTTTCCTATTTAACCTTTCGGACCCTCTAGGAACCCAAATACGATTATCGGTCGCCTACGCTACCGCGCCGATGGCCCTTGCTCTCAGGAGACTTTGCGCCACTCGCTACTGCCCACTGTGAGAACTATATGTGCACGAGGGGTTACCTGTCATCCTAGCTAGCACCTGCACAAATGGGCTGGGATGTTTACCCCAGTAGACGTCGGTTAGTCCAGGTGGTACTTCTCTTGAAATTGGAGTCTTCGATCTTGCTCAACATTCATCCTCTTGCAAGCCTGGTACAATATTTCAAACATATGCCGTCCACAGAATTTGAACCTTTCCTTGGCGTCAAGCTGGAACCGCTTTGGTATCGGTCCAGGAAAGGGGAAGGGTAAATGAGTCAATTCTGCTGGATGCGATAATTTTGATACATCTATTAACAGTGCATTTATGTCCTCTACAGCACGAGTTCATCAGTACAACATGAACAGAATGAGAAGGAAGAAATATTAGTACTATCGAGCTCCATTACCACATCTAGTGTGGTTGATCTAACCTCGTCCTGCTCCACACTGGATTCAACCCCAATATCGTCCAACTCATGTTGTATCGCCTGTTGGGCAAAATTCCTCAATTGTCTCCACCTTCTCGAGTGGTGCAGGTTCTATCTTTGCCAACCAAACATATAGCTCTTCACAACCCCATCCCCTGACTATGGCTGTGCTCGGTGATAGGGAGGTAATTGGAGAGAGGCTCTTTTGCTGAATGGGGGCCCCACCGCGAGCACTCCCTGGAGCGGGGGACCGGTGTAAAGATTTCATTATACTCTGGTACGAGATATAAAAAGAAATGGAGAGTTGGTCCTCTTGCAGTAAAATGTGCGCTCGGTTTAGTAGGGCTTTGGAGTATGAGGGTAGTGTTAAGTAGTGAAAGTGGAAAGCCAAGCTAGCGTAGAGATTAGTAAACGGGGGACTAGGGAGACAGAAAGGCTAAAGACGGGGGTGAAATTGACTATGCCTCTATTGGCATGACCTCAGAGATACATCATCAACTTGAACTTAGTAGAGTTAAAGTTTGCTGGCTCACTGTTTGAATAGCTATTTTACATAACTGCACACTGGGTGCATATTCACTCGCTTCCACGGCACATCGCTGTAAAGTAACTCGCGCTATAAGCGTACCCGATATAAGAATATATTCTTTATAATCATACCCCTCAGGGTCCCCACATACAAAAAGGTACTTCTTTTAAGCATAAATTCACCCTAGTCTCATGCAAAGACCCTTCTGAGGCCGAGCGCCGTACACTGCCATTAATTCTCTAGTCCATATGCCAGTTAATTTGCCCGTCAATCCACTGGTCAATATCCTAGTCAATGTGCCAGTCCATATGCCGGTCAATTCACCAGTCTATATGCCAGTCGTTACTAGTCAATTTGTCAGTCAATTTACCAGCCCACATGCCAGCCGTTACCAGCCAATGTTCCAGTCAAGTTCCAGTGGATATTCCAGTGGATATTCCAGTCGATATTCCAGTCGATATTCCAGTCAATATTCCAGTCAATGTGCCAGTCAGTACCAGTTAATATTCTAGTCAAGTCGCCAGTTTATTCGCCTGTCAACCAGCCAATATTCTAGCTGGTACCAGTCCAGATGCCAGTCAATTCACCTCTTAATATGCTAGCCAATACGCCACCCAATATACCAGTCCATATACTAGCTGATACACCCGTCAATATTCCAGCCAGTCACAGTTAATATGCCAGCGGTGTTCGCGGAGCTGCGGTAAAGGATGTCATTCTCCGATGTATGTATCCATCGTAGCGGAGCAAATAAAGACAAGAAGCGGTCAGGACTAAGTGGTAGCGACCCCACTAAGTTATCGTAGCGTAATAAACCTATATCACAGTTAATGTACCATAGCCAGCCGACATGCTACGCAATTTGCTAGTCAGTAGACCGCCACCTGGTAGGTATGCCGGTGCCGGTCAATATACAATAGCCCATGGACTAGTCCATATACCAGTTGGTCTAGCTAATGTATTAGCCAATATACTCTTTTATTGCAATTGACTTACCTAGACTACCCTTAAGGTTATGCCAACCACTACCTCAGTACCAATTTGCCGTCAATGTCTCTCAACTCTCTACAAGAACCAGAGGTGGTGTTGATTTCCTTATGTACAGTTAGACCTTGCTATACCGGACGACGGAAATCCAGCACTTTTTGTCCAGTATAGCAAGGTTCCGGTACAAGAGTAGGTAACACAAGACGCAGCCACTGTTCATCTTTATGGCAGCCTATCATTGATACTGATGCCTCTGTTAAAGTCGATGATTGGCAGTCACTGGCAGTTGTTGATCATGGAAGCAACTCGCCTGGATCTAGTCTCTTTATTCTCACGAAGGACATGCCAATTGTGATTAACCATAATCTTTATACGTCTCTCGGGATAGTTAATGGCAAACAAGCGACCGCTGTGGATTTTGCGCTTGATAAACCAGTCAATGTTTACTCGTTCGGTGATAAGAGAGAGGTGGGTATTTTCAAACCATGGTTCTATGGTGCCCAAATGCCCCTCTCACAGGCACAATATGATAAATCCACACTAATTTTCTAAGACACAATATGGATTATAGATTCTCCATCAAAGTTTCTGCTTGTTAAGGTTGCAAATCATAATTTTGCACCGGTTGGCAGCTTAGACCCTGGACTGATGCCATTGTTTCCAACCTCCTTTCCCATCGCTGTTCATGCTCCTGAGGCTCTTGCATCAGTGAGAGGCAAAGGCAATTCGACGTGCTGCCGGCAAATCCCTACAGATTACAGGTCGCAAGGTAGAACCTTCAGCAATGTCATATTAGATCTTGAGCCCCCAAATCCTAGGGGTATGCGTGGGGGACATCACACTTATATAAGTATAATCTCATTAACTAACACATTTGTTGATGCATTTGGGAGACAGTGTTTCGTCGTGAAGTTTTTTTCACTAGTTGCGTTGTTTTCCAGACTATTGTTTCCGCTGTATGACAGGGCCGTATATCGGCAAGGTTGTTGTCTTCTGTTTCTGATTTTGTCCCTCACGCTACACAATGTGTAGGAATTTAGCGATTCCTACGTCGTCTGATATGGAGAGCGGTTTACTTGTGTCACAGCGGGAGAGACAAGTGAACGAATATAATGACGAAATCTGTTCGCAGACAAAAGACTAAAGACAAAAGACTGCCCCCGGAAACTGCCTCATATATCCTTCATTCATTCATTCACTCCGTTTGCTTCTTGCACCACCCAAATACACTTCCCCCTTCATCCCGTGCAAACGACATTTCCCAACGGCATCTCACATTCCACCTACGACGGCATCAACAGTATCTCCCACAACGGCATTAACGGCATCTCCCACATCGGCATCTCACATGATATGTTTCACACGCCAGTGTGATCAGTTATTCCAACACAATGTAATGGAGGTCCATTAATTATTACTTCGGCTAGCCTTTCTTCATGATTATGTTTAGAAGTAGTAGCTATCTACGCTTGTCATTGAGACCTAATGGTTTTTCCTATCGTATCATGTCCCTATCATGAACGTGTGCTGTGCTGCATTGCAAGCACAACATTAGCGTTATGATCTATTCCTAATTAGGCAACTCTGTCTCCCTTTTGGGCGACACGCTAAGCCTCTCACAGTAATTTTTGGACTGGGGTTCCCTTACACTATATACACCCCCTTCACTTCGCTTCTGGGCACTGGTATGCTTATACTATACATCGAATGTGCGCTAGCAAGGGTTAAATGTACTAGCAGAGGTTCATATTCCTAAGTGGAAAACCAACCTCCCACCTCGTTTACTAGATACTCGAATTGAGGGCTATCTATAGCAAGAGAAGGCAAAGAAAAACCCAGTGGAGGATCACTGAGTTCTTACAACGGTCCTAATACTTATTTCCTGTGCTATTTCTCATGTATGTAATTTTCCCTGGGTATATGCATACCTATATTCGCTATAAACATATTTCTTCTGATCCCGACCGCATGCTTATAGCGAGAATTAACTGTACCCTCCACTGATGGCCTAACTAGTTGTAATTATTCAGGTGGGTTAATTACCCTGAATCCGGATCACTGGCATTTCCCGCGGATTCTCATTTTGTGTTCTCCTGAAATAGCTCGCTATGCATATTTACATTCTGCATGTTTTGTTTTCAGCTCAGCTCTTTTAGCTGTTCTTTGCTTATTCCCAGTGTTCTCCGTTACCCTGCATTCTCGTCCATACAACTCGTTCGGTTCCTTCCGCTGTAATTAAGCAAGCCTTCAACGATCTCGTTCCTCCTTACCATCAGTGAACTCGACCCCTACGTTGGACCAGGAATCAGTCCGCAGGTGTTAGCACCCTCCCTGCCTATTGAAGCAATCCTTTGGTATGCATATTATATGCAAGCGTCTTACAAAGGATTACATCCCTATTCTCCCACTCTCTAACCATGTTAGGCTGATACGTGTTTGTCTTATTAGGTACAGTCGACACCACATATTACTTACATACTCTGTGTCAATACATACTGCACTCATAGGTCGATACTATACATTATCACTGGCAGTGTTCTCTCGTCATAGTCTAGATAGGCTCAATACGAATAATTAATCCCCCCAAAAACAGGCCTGGGCCTGCCCAGGCGGCCTGAATAGCCCATGGGATAGCAGCAGTGCAGCAGAGGTCTGCCAAGCCGCTAGGCGACCTCTGGAGCGAGACTGGGCCTGGCCTGTTGAGAACACTGGTGCCACTGCCACTGCCATGGCCACTGACTGCCAGTGGTAGTAGCAGTGGCAGTGATTGAGGCCTCCTGAACCCAGCAACGAGGTAGACTACGTATACGCGCTATATATACGAATTGGGATAATTATAACTGACACGTGAGAATTTTTGAGGAACCACAGGCACCAGAGCATACTGAGGATCGAACTACGCAATCATGTTCTTGTGCCCAGACCCTCTCGGTTTGGCTTGGCGTTGCCTTTTGTGTACCTCACTTTATCTTGAGTGGCTTGCCGCAACGCCTGCCAAGAGTCATGAGCGACAGTCTGGGTACGAGATCATACGCATCATGGGAATAGCAACGACATATGTGTGAGTGTTCCTCCCCTCCTCGTTCTCCTTGACACCCATTGTACTAACAACCATCATAACATAGCATAATGGAGCCTGGAGTGGCAGCGGGCATCTTGCCCTAACTCAGCCTCCCCCATGCCAAGATGCCAGTACGTCAGCAACGCATGTCACAAAGCGCTTTGAGGAACATCAACAGGGGTTTGGGATAAGGGAGAAATGCCTTGCGGCACCGCTTGGTACCTCCGTTCCCTCAAAGGTTCTCGTACAGGAACCAACTGTGTCCATGCGGGGCAACTTCAGTAGCCTGGTTGGTAGTCCGGTTGTCTGGTTGGCACGCATAAACAACTATCTTATCCAATAAGCAGGGTTTGGCTGTAACCTCGCCTTCTCGCCTGGTAAGGTATTTCTCCGCAACTTCAAATAACTATAAGGAATAAAACTGATCCACTGCCTATAGTTCTTACCCCTACATGCACAGTGGCACTTTATGTCCTAGAGTTTGTGTGGAAACATACAATACCGAAGACTCTTTTACTCATATGATCATTTGAATTATTATTGACTTAATTCGGTATTGACACCTCCTCCCAATCCGACTTCTAAGACATACGCTTACTCAATACCCAAAGTTAGATTATCAAAGACTTTCCTGTTTATAGGCCTCCTGGGCACTTGATTTGGACCAAGCCTGCTCCAGTTACAGCAAGGAATACGCCCTCACCCTGTCCCCAACCTATGCTTGAAATCAGGCATTGTATATAGTCCCATTGAGCGAGGAAAGAGGTGGCGATGGGATGGCGGATGCAGAAGAAAGTGATAGCCACACCAGCGGGTATTAAACAAGAGTTCACAATATACCCGAAGGCGCCGGCACACTTGAAGTGGTCCCCAATGGCGGTGAGGGGGTTGGTATACATGGTTACGGATAAGGGACCCCAGCGGCAGTGGCTCTAGGGGATTGGAAAGACGGAGGAACGATACTGCATATGTGACGGGTGAACGTCACAGAATGCGGCACACCTACTGGGATGCGCATGGGTGGGGGATGGGAGAGGGCGCACGAGCGAGATGATATGGGAGGATGAGAAGTGGTGTGAGGCGGTAGCGGAGTTTCTCATGTAATTGTAGATAGCACGGGGAGGGCAGGGACTGGCCCGTGAGGAAGAGAGAGGCCACCTGGGACATACCAGGAGCTGCAGTCCATCGCCATATTCTAGAGTTGGATAGATGCGATTAATGATTCATAAAAAAAAAAAACATAGTCCCATTTCAGCTGCAGCTTGTGTAGACTTCAAATACCAAGTCGAAATATTGATTCCTGTCTACCAAAGACCTTACAACATGCACCTACCAATTCACATGTTCCAGTTACACCTACCTCGTGAGCCTAGGTATTTCCCTGGTTTCTTAACTCCTATAATTTATCTTGGCACTTGCCAGGGCTATATTATTACAAGCCGTACCTAAAATTTGAACCTATTTGGTTGGGTATTAGGTGCAAAGTGATCAAAAATCGCTCCATACCCGAGTGATCCGCATCCCCCGGTAATCCCCACCTCCATGACAGATGATAGTTAGATAGCCCCGTATTAAGCCTAAAAACAACAACCGAAGGCTAAGATGTTACGGTGAACAGCTCTTCGTTCGTTCGTGTGCTCGGTTTTGTGATGATTCGTTCTACAGAAGAGGGGCTTGGGAGAGAGGCTCTGGTAGCTTCAATATCACCAAGCCCGCTCCCCACTAGCTACCTATAAGAACAAAATAAATGCTATGCTAGTATCGGTGCTATACCCGAACCTGCCAAAGGAGAAACAGGCAGCAGCTGACGCAGATACAAACACCAAGTCTGGTGGGTCACCCTACCAATTCTATTCCCCGTACTGTATCAGCCTCCTCAAGTTGTGAGTAGATGTAGACCAACAAGTATCATGGACTTCTAACTTCGCCGTCAAAAGTAGAAAAAAAGAAACTGTGAAGAAAAAGAAAAAGAAGAAAGGTGCAAAAGATTTCACCTTTTCCAGGTGAATCTCCCCGCCAGGCTATCAGATCGAATCTCAGTAAAGTCATTGCACATTTTATTCTACGGTGCTCATACTGGGACTCGAACCCTGGCAGTACTCCAC
>Ga0307514_10002074_pt1 | contig 21635 bp, 26 predicted proteins | sample 16_EM_MG_FD_203088 | JGI IMG/M metagenome (GOLD analysis project Ga0307514, IMG submission 203088) | Populus trichocarpa ectomycorrhiza microbial communities from riparian zone in the Pacific Northwest, United States - 16_EM | ecosystem: Host-associated > Plants > Roots > Unclassified | place...
TATGTTGTAACAAGCTGAGTGTGTAGGCAACGTCATTCCACTGTCGTTCCGTTTCGCATCTTGCCATCCTAGCCGCCAACTTCTCAGCCAGTTGTCGGGCGTGTTTATCCTTCTCGATGAAACCACAAAGGAACTTGACGATCCTCTTCATCGCATCCTCTTCTAGTGGTGCGCCGTTAACCCCAGCACTTGGGCCTGAAGAGGATGCAGTAAGTACGGAGAAGATGTCGACAAACTGGTTGTATACCGCATTGTCCTTGGTAGCAAGCTCGGTGAAAAACATGCGGGCAAGGTCTGCAATCTTGCGGTCTTTGTCTTCTAAACATTTGGCCATCTCACCGAGTTGACCTTTGACTTTCACCTGACCTGCAAGAATGAGAAAGGTAAGCGTCATTAGGCAGGTGCGCTTGACAGATGGGTCAGGGTCATTCAAGCGCTGATAGAGGAAGTCCGTATTCTCGTCGATCAGGTGGTTGAAGCAGACAGCCATATCACCAAGAGCAATGACTGCATTTGACCTTGTATTGGGATCTGCCGAGTTTGCGAGTCTAGTGAGAAACAGGTTAAGATTCTTATCACAATACTCCGACGAAACACACATCAGTTTTCCTAGGCAAAGGTTAGCCGTAGTTTGTAACGTTTTGTCCCTGTATACATCGACATTATGACATATTTCCGATACCAGGGGGCCGAAACGGGCAAGCAAGCTCTTAGAACCGTAGAGAAGCTCTCGCTCGCGAATCGTCTGCATAGCATCAGTGAAGTCGTCTTCTGTGGTGCCACCGATAAGATCGAGTTCATCTTGCGCCGCCTGAGCGGCCGCGGCTGCAGCTGCGGTACCACCCTTGGTAGGGGATACCTGGCGGTTTCTATCCTGCGTAGCTTTTCGTTTCTTAAACTCGACCTCGAGGAGCTCAAGGTGAACGATTTGTTTGACTAGAGTACCGGGGTTAGATTACATTGTGTTTGGTGCAAGCAGGTCACTTACTGGCAACATGACCGACAATGAATAAGAGTTGTGATAAATCGGAGGCGTGACTGGTGGTACTGGCCGGAGTGGAAGCTGGTATTGGGCTAGGAGGTTCTGGGCCCACGGGGGCATCTTCCATTGGAGTGTCCCCAGCTTCATCGACAGAGCGTCTTGAGGGTACTGGGCCTGAAAATACCTGTTTGGCTCGATGGCGTATAACGCTGCTGCAGAGGACGTCAGGGTGCTTAGCCAGGGCATAGATAGCGCCAATTGCTTCCTCTGCTACCCCATACCTGGAATCAAATATAGTCAGCATGTATCTTATAATCTGTAAGGTGGGCAACTTACCATTCTTTCTGGTCGGTGACTATTTCAAGCAGCTCAGCCAATTTAATGAGAAGAGCATGGTCATTAGGCAGCTTTGCCATTGTACTAGGGTTGTCTTTCATAGAATCTTGTTAGTTGGGGCTAGTACTAAAAATGAGGGTAAATACCTTTCGCCTGTCTACCAGTTACAACGATGTGCCTAATAGCCACACAAGAGTACTTTGCCAAAGCTAGGTCACCTCTCCCTAACTGCCCAAGGCCAATCCTTAAGATTGTCTCCAATTCCTTTACCACAATTTCCGGCTCGGCGAGAGCGAGCATGCCTAGTACTATTATAGCTCCTCGCCTCTGCTTTTTGGAAATATCCTTTTTTTGTATGCCATAAACCTGCCATAGCTTCTGAACCACCAGGTCAGGCACATGCCCCGCTTTCATCATCGTGCTTAAGAGTTGCTCAAGTGATGTGAGCTCTGCAGGACTCGTTCCAAACGTGAGTGAAATCATATTCCGTGAGACGTAGTTTGCGGCGTCATTTTCAGAAAATGATTCTGGTGCCTCAAAGAACAAGTTCTTGTAGCACTCAATGAGGTGGGTCTGAACCCCCTTGCCTTCGTCGCTGTTGCCTTTGGTCCAGATGAGACGTAGCATCTTGCGGATACCATCCTATAGGGGAATTATTAGCTTTGTATAGTAAGCGGCATTGTGAGAATACTGACCCTGGCGGTCTCTACTCGGTATGCATCTATAACCTTAAAGAAGTCCATGGCTTCAGTCACTTCAGCCTTGTTTCTCGAAGACAGGAGCAGGCTGACAGCTTCTGATGCAGTGTGAATAATCTCAATGAAATTCATAGCATCCAGGTGATAGCGCCTTGTGAGCTGCAGTATTTTAATGCCCTCCTCGTTGTTTTGCTGGGGCGGTATCGGAGCGTCCTCCTTTGGCTCATCTTCGTCTTCCAGAGGATCGATATCCATCTGTGTGGCAGCATCAAGCAAGGCAGCATCAACAGTCTCACTACCAGGTGCCATTTCAGGTGCATCAGCTGGCTTGAGTGCATCGAGCTCCGCATCAATTTGTTCTAAACGCTTTTGCCAATCCCGAAGGGCTAGGAACCCGTCATGTGCCCGGAAAGGATGAGTTTGTACTAGGGTGGCGAGAAGCTTGATGGCATTTCGGCGAACATGACTACTCTTGTCTTCTAGACTGCGCGCTGCAAGCTCAGCACACCTTTGCCGCCGCTGCGGGAACTTGGTATCAAGGCTGCCCTAAAGATTAGCTTCACATCAACCTCGTCATGGGAAAATGGAACTTTACTCGAGAAGTTTGGTGAAGACTTGGATCGACCTGGATCGGCAATAAGGGTTTATGTCGATAAATCTCTCTTCCAATACATCAAAGAAGCCGTCAATTTGCTTCTTGTGGTCCTCCGTCCGCTCATCTTGCTTCGTGAGATCTACAATGAGGTTCCCACACACCTCTATGATAGCACATCGGAGGGTATATGACTGGTTGAGGTTAGCAACGGATCAGGAGTCTTGTATTCTCTATATTATTACCTCGCTATCCAGTAATCTGATGAGGAGAATCATCTGCTTTATGACCAATCTAGGACAAAGTTGTGACAGTTTGGCGATAAATATTGACACAGATTTCGGGCCCTTGAGGTCATTGCTGTTGTACTCCTTGCTACTCAGCTCTCTAAAAGCATAGGTTAGTTCTAATATATAGAAACATCACAATGTACTCGATCTTACTTTAATATCTCATCCACCAGTTGGGGGTAGTCGTATTGTTCAGATAAAATCTGGAGAAACTCGGCCATGGGCTCCGAGAGGTGCTCAAAGTAGGAAAGACTCTGTACTATAGATGTCTGGGCCCCTACAGGTAAGTCAATAAAGAGGAAGATGAACTACCGGGAGTTGAGCCTACCAAAGCCATGACCATGATGTTTGACAGCCATGCACAACACCTTCCAAACATGCATTCTGATCGGGTTGGATTTCACTCTCTGCTCGTTCTCTATTACGACATATGATGGCCTTGTAAACAGCTGCACGAAACTGTCCCTCTCGGATGTTGTCACAAAGATTCTCTGTAACTTGAGCTTGAAGACCTTGACCATGGCATCGAGGGCGGTGATGAGCTGCGTTGAAGAATCAAATGCCTGTTTCCCTCCTGTAGGCTTCGCCTTGGTGTTCTTCCGACCCTTGGTGACTGGAGCAGAAGCACTCTTTTCTGATGCGAGGTTTTCCGTAGCTTGAACCGCCCACTGTAAAAGGAAACCATACATTTCCAATAACTCCTGGTGCACAGGTAAGGTCTCTTGTTCATCCGCTTCGACATCTTGATTCGCAACATCCGCTTCTGATGATAGACCGGATATAATCAGATCGAAGACTTTGGCGACGGCATAATTGGGGAGCGTCGGAAATAATCTGCATGGGGTCCTCTTATGAGTCCTCGTTCTTGTCCGACAGCTTCATCCCCACCACTCCACACAGCGAAATGGCCTTACTTCAACATGCATTGGATTGAATCGAAGGCATATCCTTTTGATACAGCTTCCGGGTTCTCCGCGATCGCATCGATGATGGGGTCGAGAATGCGATTGATTTGCTCCTTTGTCAGTGCTTCGCCGTCACCCTCGCACTCGACGAGCTCAGGATCCGCATTGTCGCAGGGGACGGATGAGGGCTCATTTAGGTAGTATTTCAGGGACTCGTTGAGGTCAAATTGGATTTTTTCTCCGTCATCCATCGTTCCGTCCACTCTCTGAGGAAGCACTGGGGGAGTGGGCAGTGGGGGCGGTTTGTGTATTTGTGTAGGGCGTTGAATATTTGAAGGCCCGAACCACAGAAAACAAACAGAATTATCCGTACTTAATTCTTTATTGAATCACGTGATCGACGCGTCTCACTCATGTACTTGGTATGTACGGATAAGTAGGTGCTGTATGTACAGTACCTGGCTTTGGATTAATTTCTTTATGCAGTTTTTCTACAGTTAAAGGATATCACTCGCCAATTGGTGCAGGAAATTACACGCAACTCACGCTCTCTCCCATCAATACAAGGCGATCGAGTCTGACGGGCATTCGATCCTCTGACGGTGCTTATACCCCTCTGGTAAGTCTGGAGATGTCTCGGAACAGAAACGCTATGGATTCCTATGCGGGCCCCACGGGCCCCACAGCATTATCAGCATCGCAGTCTCAACGGGCTCCATCGCAAGTGCTCCGAAGAACGACGCCTGTGCTGCAACAAACCCGATTTCGCCCATGTGTGACTGGCACAACAACAACAAGCGTCGATATCGGGGAGCAGGAAATTTTCACAACTACTGAAATTGTCCGAACCAGAAATGGCGGCTCGAGGATTCGCATTGTGAAGCATGATGCAAAGACTGGAGACAGACTGACGCCCTTTCTGCCATCCGGCGAATCTGATTCCGAAGAAGAGCAGCCATCCGCGGGGGTTTCCACTGACTTTGATCGTACCACAGCGGCAGCAGTTGCAACATCTAGTCCTGCTACACTGAAAGAAGCTAGCAGTGACGGGGATACAGAGAAAGCGGTAACTGACAAGCTCGGGCCTGCTTCAACGGCTGCAACAGACGACAGAAGCCCTGATCGAACAGAAGAGGCCGAAATGCAGGGGACCAGGCATAAAGACGACTATAGCGAAGTCACTGATTCCGGGCAGGAGGTGGAAGGCCACGGAGGAGAAGGAGATGGTGAGGAAGAGGAAGAGGGTGAGGAAGAACAACAATATGCCCAATATCGGACCAGAGGCGCTGGAAACGAACTTGTGAATAAAATCATAAATAGGCATACGAATGGGAACACAAGGGATTCAAATCACACGCAGGCAGGTTACTCTGAAGGCGCCGAAGGGGGAAAGGGCGGGGGCGAAGATGAGGAGGAGGAGGAGGAGGAGGAGGGGGAGGAAGAGGGGGAGGAGGATGAGGAGGAAGAGGAGGAAGAGGAGGAAGGGGAATACGATGAGGAGGATGATTTGCACAGAGACGATGGAGATCACAAATCGGTGACCTCAGCTTACTCAGAAGATCAATCTGATAGCGAGGAAGATGTTGATGATGCCGTCCGTGAGGAGATGGACAGCTTCTGTCGGCACTTTAAAGGAATTGACCGGCGATTCCGGTTAATTAGCAAAATTGGCGAAGGTACCTCTTTTCTCACACATTGACTATGTCAAGAATATTGACATAAGCTTTCAGGAACGTTTAGTTCTGTATACAAGGCCGAAGATCTTCTTTACGATAGATATGAAAACGACTGGGACCTGGATGCGTCTGACGATGGCCGGGATAGGTCGCCACCCCCCAACAAAAGACGCAAATTCGCAGTGACACAACGACGACGCCCTAAGTATGTCGCCATCAAGAAGATTTACGTTACAAGTAGCCCGCAGCGCATCATGAATGAACTCGAACTACTACACGAGCTCTGGGGATGCCGAGATGTGGTTCCATTGATTACGGCCTTCAGGCACCTGGATCAAGTTGTAGCCATATTACCATATTTCAAGCACGTTGATTTTAGGGTACATTCCCCGTTGCAGATCTACTGGTCAAGCTAACATGACGGGTAGAATTATTTTCGGGCACTGTCATTTGACGATATGCGGCTATATTTCAAGTCACTATTCAGTGCCCTGTCTCACGTTCATAGATGCAAGATTATCCACCGAGATATAAAGCCAACGAACTTTCTTTATGATTATGCTCGGAGGCGGGGTGTTCTTGTGGATTTTGGCCTTGCTGAAAGAGAGGGCACAGACTGGTCGCACTGTCCATGCCAACACTCTGGGCTCAACAAAAGCCAGAACTCTTTGACCCAGCCCACCACACTGTCCACCGGATACATAAAAAACGACAGCAGGCCATCCAGACGTGCCAACCGAGCGGGCACACGAGGTTTCCGTGCCCCGGAGGTCCTCTTTAAATGCACTAGCCAAACGACCAGTAAGTCTCCTATCACACCCCATAATATTCGGGGGCACGAATTGAAAAGCTTTCATTTTCTAGAAATCGACATTTGGTCCGCCGGTGTCGTCCTTCTTACTATGCTCAGTAAACGCTTTCCCTTCTTTAATTCTGCGGATGATATTGACGCCACGATCGAAATTGCTACCATATTTGGCAAAGCCCGAATGCGCTCATGTGCTCTCCTTCACGGTGCCGTTTTTGAGACCAACATCCCCACCATCGGAGAGAAGGGATTTGCCCTCGAGAAAATCATAATGTGGGCGACAAATAGAATTGCCGGGGGTGGCGGCAAGGAAAGGGAGAAGGACGAGTTGAGAGAAGCAAATATGTCGGCCACCGAGAAGGTTGCATGTGGATTTCTAGCAAGGTGCTTGGAGCTGGACCCGGCAAAGAGGATTGACGCTGATGGAGCCCTGGAGCATGAGTTCTTGAGGGGGGCGTGAGTTCAGGGCGGATCATTGGAAATTATGGTGCGGAGTTATCACCACGATAGGAGCTGTAGAGGTTTTTCTGTATAGTTGGTTTTTACATTGCTTTTGCGGCATCGGTGTTTTGGGTATCGGGGAGCGGTACAGGGAGCGTAATTTTCATTAGCATAGCAAGATTCATAGCACCATCCTTATGGCTTCGTGACTTTGTATAAATAGACTCTACTTTAGCTATGGTAATGATTTGCCTGGAAAGTGCTGTAATTATTTTTGATTACAAGAAGCAAACTTGATACGGGGAGAAAAGAAAGTTCGCACAAAGTTTATCAGCAGTTACCCTGAGAAGTGGGAATAAGCATGGTAAGATTCTGGTATTGTACTGTACTTGGGTCATTCTCACACTTTGTGGGTTGCACGATGCTGTAGGCCGACGGGGATGTTGCCCCTCCTACACACCATTAACCCCCCTTAGAAAGGGTGGTAATAAAGCCCACCACTGGGGGCAAGGACGAGGGGGGGGCAATGTCTTTGCAATAGGCAGGAGCCAAATGCGCCAGACAGGGTCGATCTTCGGAGCACTTTGAAAGCCAAATAACAATGGAACGAATGTCGGTGGCCCAAACGTGTCCGTAATGGAGGGGATAGAGAATACAGGCAGATCCTTGAAAACGAGCATACAAAATTACAACACGAGGCAGGTGGTGGAAAGCCCAATGATTCAAGAATAACACAATCCCGTATATAGCTCCATTTCTCTTGTAGGACTAGCTACACTAGCTGTCTCCACCACATCCCTCTCACACCATCGGTTTGCTTTCCTACCCTCCGTCACCTTTCGCCCAGGTGGTATATTGCTAACGGAAACCCGAGCCAGGTGTGATGCACAAGTGATGGATGGTCTTTCAATTTTCCCGAAAATATGACATTTGGAACCCCATAGTGAACAGTAAAAAAAAATTCCAGTAAACAAGAAAAATGTGCAACCGAAAATGGACATGTGAACAGGAAAGAGGAGTGGGTGATTATATCCAATTCGTGAGGGCAGTGGTGCAGAGGGTGTGGGTGAGGGCGATTTTGTTTTCTCCATGTTAATTTATCTAGCCAACCAACTCGACAACACCTCCAACGGCTTTTATCTTCTCCTCAGCGAGCTTGGAAACATAGCGGGCCTTGACGATAACTGGGACATCAGGGAGCCTATAATTGCACATGGGATAAGCCTTCATTCCGTGGGGAAAACTCCCTAATTGCCTGAACATACCTTCCCTTTCCGAGAATCTTGGAGTAGCCTAGGGCCAAAAGGTCGATGACTGGGGCAACGTCACCAGCCTGCTTGTCGAGGTACTTCTTGCGGGATTCGGCGGGGACGAGAGACCAGAGCTTGTCGAGGTTGACGACGGGGTTCCAGAAGTGGTTTTGTTGTTTGTGGAAATACCTCATACCAACCTTACCGAAGTAACCAGGGTGGTATCTGTCAAGGTTGGTCCTGTGGTGATGTTGACCACCGGCCATCTGAAGGGAAAGGAGTCAGTCAGATCACTTTGGGGTGCTGGCAACGTTCGCTTTGCTGAGTTGGCGGAAATGACTTACACCACGACCACCAGGATCTAGATTTCACGCAGGGGATCAGCATTTCATTCCGCCAAACTCCAACGCGGTATGGTTCTCTGTAGAGCCCATCGTCTCGCTTCTGGGGGGCTCACGCTTCCTGTGCTTGCCCACACGCCCGTGACCGGCCGAGACGTGACCACGGTGCTTTCTTGTCTTTGTGAGTCTGGTCTATCCGTTTCCAATACCGATCCAATTAGCTCAATCTCCTCAACCTTTATATTTCCTCCACTCCTTCACATCACAGAATCCGGCGGGTGAAGCGAACCGGCATCTTAGTTGATCCTGTGTCCTCAGTGCTGGAGATTGATTGTCGAAAGTTGTTCGGCCAGTGATGACAATTCTGGTAGAGTTGTTAGTCCCACGTTTGGGTTGTGCGTTCTTGGCCTGCGAGTGCGGGCAAGAAAGCAGTCACAAACACAACACTAATCCTAATACGGACACAAAATATTTCATTCACGTGCTCTCTACAGCTCCGATACCACACTATGCACGTGCAGCTGCGTTTAATCACGGTAATCACTCGTCATCTTCAACATCTGGTCAACTGCTTGGGTTTAATTGCCGCGAGCGCTATTCATATGCGCAGTGATCCCAGATGGCACCCTCTCATCATACAGTTCCAAACATCACATAAGTACCCTCACTCTCGAATTTAGAGGAATGTTAAGCTGTACAGTAGAAGGCATGGACGGGCGTTAAATAAGGATGGGGGGAAGAATGGTAACATGGCACTTAGGTAGTATCTTGTAGGGTATAATCTTGCGTTCAATTGGGAGCCTAGCTGAGAAGAACTCTAACTTCCTCAACTGTCCTTGGCCAAACTGTTCTGGAAAACTCTGCCCCATCCGGTCCGGTAATAGCTTGTTCAACTCTGGAGAAATCATCAACAAACCAGTTGGCGGCCTTCTGGATTACTGACGCCACTGTCTTAGGGGATGAAAGTCTGTGTAGTTGATATTGCGCATCCATGAGTGCGGACGGAAGAAATTGATCTAAATTTTGAGACACCTTTGATAGAGATTGCGGGGTGAAAGTTGCAAGTTGTGATAGTTGTGTTACCTGTTAGCTAATGTTAAAATCTTGTGCAAAGTAAAGGAAAACCGAGCGTATACTTTGGGGTCCCAGTCATCTAGAGCCTGTAGTAAAGGCAGTAGCCCCGAGGATTGTATTATATACCCATGTATATGACCTACAAGAGCCAATGTATCCTCCTCGAGTGATTCTTCGAGCATTCTGATTCTATCCTTCGTGAAAGAGAACTGCTCAAGTGTTGTCTGTGATAGGTTTTTTCATTAGTGTGACAGTAAGGTTGAATATTAAGGAGTCCACTGCACCTTGGATGCAAGATAACAGTTGATCATGAAAATATGGGAACTTGGGGCGCTTAGATCCTCTGCTAGAGATTCACATCCTTTAAGATAGGGATCGAGGGCCTCCACTAGAATGGACATAAAATCGGCCTCCTTCTCAGTTGGGGGCGCCAGAGACGAGTCATAGGAGAGCATGAGCAAGCGGAGCTCTTTCAGAGCATCATGAAGAAAATCGGGTGGTGATAAATCCTGGGGGGCCTGGGGTAAATCTGCTTGTACCTGTCTAACATGGTCTTGGAGATTGTGCTGAAATTGACGGAGAGCAAATTGCTCCATACTTCAAGATGTCAGCCTGAGTTGGTACGAGGACATGGGTAAAAAACCTTCGCATCATTTCCAATACATTTGACTCCTTTCCCAAAATTTTCTCGAAGGTGATTCGGTAAAAATTGATGAGGTTCGAAATTCGATATGCTAGTGTGCTATCCTCATGACTTGCAATAACTTGCTCAATTCTTGACTGAAATAGCACCCATTAGTTTGGAATCTGGAAACTCTGAGAGCTGCAGAAGTGGTGATACCTTCAGTGGCCTGCAGACAGACTCCAAATTCTTATCTACCAACATCATTAAACTTTGCCTGGCATCATACCCCTCTTCCCAAGGCTCACTTGCAAGCCCAGTTTCTATGCCCTTGGCTATGCTGGAGTCCTCGCCTGCTATGAACAAGACTTCCAAAGCTTCCTGCTCACTGACAGTAGTGGAGTGTAGCCAGGCTAACATATCACCAATGTACCGGAGTGGATCATGCGCATATAACTCAATAGGCTTTGCAGTCCCAGTCGCTATCTCCTGCTCTGAACCAGTGAGAGCATCAAAGAAAGACTGAAGCAGTATTTTTTGGCGAGCTTCGGAAAAGAAGTCAAGGCAGCTCTGGAACAGCGTGGGACGTTCTGCAAGGACTCTAAGAGCTCGTCTAATTCCCGCATTGACTTGGTGGTTTTCTAGTGATAAATGTTTGAATTCACGTTGAATCCATCTGTACAGCTTCTGAAATGCAGCGTGGAGATGTTTGGTCATTTGTTCCATGATTTCAAGCCTGCACCAGTCAGTTGATGGGCCTTCAGTGCAGTCAACAGTGGAGGTCTTTACCCAGCTCTCTGGTTCTCGTTTGCCAAAAGGACTTGACAATCTGTGTGTATTGATTTGACTCGGGAGAGAATCTGGAAGAACCGATCATCGACAGGCTCTGCGGAGCTTGTCAGGGTAATGACGTCCTCCTCAGAAACAATATAATGCTCCGTAAAGGCCTGGAGCAGACGCTCTTTCACCTGCACTTGTTCTTTTTGGTCTATGAGGGCGCTGGCTTCATCCAGGATAGGGTATGTCTCGCTGGAGGCTGCAGATATATGCTGACGCATATCCTGACATGCTTTATTCATGGCATTGAGAGTTGAGCCGATCTGCTTCACTTGCTGTATACACGAGGGGTTCGAGGACAATGATGCCTTGTCTCAGCTTCTTTTTCGATGAGAATGCGACAAGGGACGCTGCTCAGTACAGTGTCGTCGCGGAAGCTTTGAGGTCAGCCAAAGACATACCTCTGCGATTTTCGAAAACTCCCTCACTATCACCGCATTTGTCTGAATGACGTCGGCCTGGACATTGACGCGGAGCTGTCTGCGGGAGTCTGGAGTATTCTGTGCGAGGCGGGGATCCAATACCAGTAATGCATCTCGAATGTCAGCATCGGAATAAGGGGCTGAAAGGATCGAAGTGAGTTTCTGGGAAAAGGGGTCCATTGCCGTACGTTGAGTCAATAGATGTTTATGCTGCATCGGGAGATGGCAGATGACCAAACCACGCCCTTATCGGGTCTTATCACGCGTCTTGGCACCAGTCATGCCGCAGACCAGGACCACGAGCTCTGCTCGCCTCGCTGAAGTACTTGAAGAGTGATCGTTCACCCTTTACATACAGTACCTTCTCCGTACCTATCTATATTCTGCATTGCTACCAGGTGGGCTGCGGGTGGAAGCGACATTACTGGAAGGTTCAACAGCATCGTGTTTAATCCATCGCATTGACTAGTGATTCCGGATACGGCCAGGCCTGGGCATACTGGCATAACACTGCCGGTGTTTGTCGAGATAGTCCTACAGAAAGAGACAGACCAAATAGAAGAGAGCTGTACTCACGTACAGATCATATCAGGGTGCTGTAACTGGCTTCACTCTTCCAAGGTTCACTGAGCAGACAGCAATGCTCTCACGGTTGGGGCAGAGCTCCATATTTGCTGGCGGGCGCAGCCTGTACGAGACCCTTCGACAGCAGGATGATGATGAGGATTCCGACAATCCCGATGACTTGGAGGCTGGGGTGGGGGTGAGTGCTGCGCAACATGATGAAGAATTGGAGGGACCAGATGATTACGAACTGCGGCCTCCCCTGGATCTCGCAGTCCAGTCACAATTCAGCACTGGCCCACGATCTAGGTCGGGAGATTCACCACGGCTTAATTATATGTCTGCACAGCTGCCGGAGCCAGATACAGAAGCAGAGGAGGTTCCCGCGTCCCTATTAGTAGAGCGAGCCGGTCTTAGCATACGTGAACCATATCGTGATAATGTCCGCGGGGCTAAGCTGCCAGCTCACAGCACGTTACGCCATGGTGGGCCAATACGATCCACAGCCCATGCCCGCTGGGTCGACTCTGTTTCGGTACGAAGGCGAGGGGAGCAAGTAAGGACACAGGAAGAAATTCATCAGGCAAGGATGGGCTTGATTGATCCTCGACAGCGGGCACTTTGGAAATGGGCAAACGTGGAGAACCTTGACAACTTTCTGCACGATGTATGGCAATATTTGCACATAGCACTGGGTCTGGAGCGCTGACATTTAGTCAACTAGGTGTATCAGTATTATGTTGGCAATGGCATCTACAGCATATGTCTTCATCGCTGTTTGAATATGATGTAAGGCAGCAGTTCATGACAGGAACGCGCTAGAAGGCTGACAATGCGATAGGACATCGGCTTTTATTGTTGGGTTTACCGTCTTCCTCTTCAACTGTGTAGACTATTCACATAGACACAGCCATAAGCTGTCAGAAGTTTTGATTCCAAGATGTACAACGAAGTAAGACACCCAGGCCCTCTTAAAGACGTCGGACGGTGAACTGACAAGAGACAGATTACCCACGTATACCACGTTTCTTCTCTGGCTGTTTGCGGTATATTGGGTATGGTCAGTCTTTAGTTATATTATAGACTTCCGGCGTTTACGGGACATTCAACACTTTTACTATTATCTTCTGGAAATCCCAGAAAGTGATATGCAAACAATATCCTGGCAGGAGGTTGTTCAACGACTCATGGGCCTCAGGGACGCAAATCCAACGACATCGAATGCATTGCGTCGCCGACATAAGGCATCCCAGTCAAAGGAACGTATGGATGCGCACGATATCGCCAACAGGCTGATGAGGAAAGAAAATTATTTGATTGCACTATTCAATAAGGACATCTTAGACATTACTGTTCCTTTCCCCATCTTAAATAAACGCGGAAACATCCTTACCAAAGCATTGACATGGAATATTGAAATATGCGTCATGGATTATGTTTTCAATCCCCGTGGTCAGTTGAGGCCGGCATTCCTCAAGGAATCTGAGCGGAAAATGCTTAGTGATGGGTATGTATTGCAAGCCTCTATTCGTTTTTGTGATTGCTAACCATTCCCAAGTTTACGGCGCCGTTTTGTTGTTTACGCCTGGGCAAATTTACTCCTTTCACCGCTCATAGCCTCATATCTCCTCATTTTCTTCTTCATGCGTTATTATGCAGTAGGTATCTGGAATACCAAAGCTTCCGACGTTGTTTAACTAGATTTAGGAATTCACCAAAAACCCTGGACAAATTGGACATCGGCAATATACACCGTTGGCCGAATGGAAGTTTAGGGAGTTCAATGAACTTTGGCACATTTTTGAGCAGCGAGTCAATATGAGCTACCCATTCGCCGAGCGCTATGTTGACCAATTCCCAAAAGACAAGACTATTCAGTTGGCCAAGTAGAACCCACTGCTTCTGATCCTATTATTGTCAGTATGCTAACCATCAATGCCCAGGTTTGTTCATTTCATTGCATGCGCATTTGCAGGGGTTCTAGCCATTGCTGCCCTACTTGACCCGGAACTGATCACGAATTTTGAAATCACTCCTGGCGGAACCATTGTGTTCTGGATTGGCATTCTTGGTACGGTCATCGCTGTAGCGCGGGGAATGATCCCGGAAGAAAAGTTGGTGTATGACCCGGAAGAGGCCATCAAATATGTCATCAATTTCACACATTACATGCCCAACGAGTGGAATGGCAAATTACACTCGGATGAGGTGAGCAGTGGTTCCCTGTGGTATTAAGGCATTGGTAGCTGAAATTCGACCAGGTCAAGCAGGATTTCATGCAACTATATGGTCTCAAGGTTATGATTTTCTTTGAAGAGTTGCTAAGCGTCATTACTACACCTTTCGTGATGTGGTTCACTCTATATCACTGCAGCGACAAGATCATCGACTTCTTCCGAGAGTTTACCATACACGTTGATGGTATTGGGCACGTGTGTAGCTATGCAGTATTTGACTTCAAGCGAAACGGGGCGATGAAGGTAAGGCACCAATAATGTACTGTTTAGGCTGGGTTTTCTTGTTTAACGCCCCACAGATCGACACAACAGAGCAGTATGCTCAAACCGAAAACAAGATGTTATCTTCATACTGGGGCTTCTTGGATCAGTATGGCGCGAACAATCAGGGCGGTGGTAGGCGCCGAGGTGCAGCCCATCCACATGGAATGTCTCCAGTTCTTCAGGGGGACGAAGTGAGAGGTAATACCAATCGCCAACGCACAGGTGGGATGAACCAGTCTATCTACCGAGGGCATCACGCACCAGTCAACATGGCAGCGTCAGCAACGGCATCGGTGTTGCTGGACCCCCACCACCAGCCGCCCCCTAGTGTCTACCAACGTCGTCCATATGTCTTCCCCCAACCTACCGCCTCCCTGGTGGAAGAGGACGAATCTCCATCTGGAGTTCAAACCCCACAACATTATGTGAGTAACTTGGGAGAACCGTTCTTGTCTGGGGGGCTGCAGAGTGTGATAGGCAGTCGTGAGGACGATCCTGCTGGACCACCAGTAGCTGCAGGGGTCCTTGGGCTGCTCAATCAGTTTCAGCGGGTTCAGGGGACAGCGGGTGGTAGAGGGGGAGTTAATATTTGATGTGTGCAGTTTAGTGGGTTTTCATTGGCACTTTCTTCGGAATTTCATGATTCTATTTGTATATTTGTTTGGAGTAGGTTGGAGTTGGGGACATCTTTAGTCACTGCTTATTTTAGTGTCAACAGGGCTCATCATAATGAACCTAGGCATAGTGGTCAAGTGTTTGTGTGGATTCATTCAAATTTAGAAGCATGCAGTCTATATACCTCGATAGGTCATCAAACAGAAGATACACTCAAGGGAACAAACCCGTATTAAGAATATGAGATAATTATATTGTAAAATTGAAATAATAACAGCACCTGGTATTGAAGTACCCGCCTTCAACCATAGGGTGATCAAGCTGATAAAAAGACTGCCACCACCGATCGTTGCTTTCATGAGCGTATGGCTGAGACCATGCTCCCCTGCCTAATAACTGGGAAAATGTTGACTTTATGTCTCGTGACCCAGGCTCTCACATTTGCCTTCGATATTATTGTATGTCCCGTTTCTTTCTGCGTGGCAATAGCATCCATGGTTCGAAGAGCATCAATAATATCATCTGGATGAATGCAAGTCTCTGCGGAGAGTTGCTTAATGGTGAGGATATTTGGTGGGACTGGAGTTGTTGGTCGAGATGATGCTGGAGAAGTGAGAGGGGAGGAAGTTGGTAAGGAGCTCAGTGCGTTCTCAGAAGAAGAGGATCGGGAATGTGAATTATTTGATTTCAATGATGAGATGCTCCTTTCGGTGGGCGGTGGAGGGGTGATGGGGATGTCGGAAGTGGAGTGTGCCAGGATACAGGAGGCGACGGTGGACGTCCAGTAGGAGAGATAGCCGCGATGGCCCAGATCGGATAGAGCTATCTCTCAGCAAAAGTTCAGCATAGGAAACCCCAAATATAGACGATGGTACTACGCACGCTTCTCGGGACTGCCAACTTTCTCTTCCAGCTTAGATAGTTCGTAAGAGAATGCGATGAGAAGTTTCCCCAGGCCACGTTTTTGGAACGGGGGAAAGATTAGGATACAAGCGAGGTTGTAGTCCTCCCAGGAAGTTTTCTCTTTCGAGAAGAATCCGACAACACGCTGCGTTGAAGGATGAAGGGGGGGGGATGTTGTATTGGCTGAGGAAGAGACCGTCTCGACGAGGATATAGAAGAGGAAGGCATCAACGTCGTAACAAACAGATTTTGTCTCCAGGAAAAGTTTGGCGAACAGGGAAAGGTTTTGGCAGAACAGCTAGGGCAGGTGTCAGTGTGATGTGAAGCAATGGGAAGCAGTAGATGTACCTTGTGTTCATTGCCATCGATCTCGTAAATCGAGTATTCATTGTGTTGATACATCTTGCGGCCAAGAGGTCGCTGGGATAATTCGCAGAGGCGCTGGAGAGGGTGTACTCAGTATATGAAAATCCAAGATGAGGCGCCCGCCGAACGGAGGCCTATGCATGATGGCCAATTTCATTGTGGGGAAGAGAAAATTTGAGGGAGTATATTGTGACAATATGAAAATCCAAGATGAGGTGTCCGCACGAACGGAGGCCTATGCATGATGGCCAATTTCATTGTGGGGAAGAGAAAATTTGACAGAGTATATTGTGACAGTGTGAGATAGAATTCGAAAGGCTCAATTGACTTGCAGCTTCCTCAATAATCGTTTTTGGAGCCGGACTGGATGGAAGCAGGAGGTGCACCATTGAAGGTATATTTTATATTACTCCACGGCACGTCGGTGCATTCCCAAGCCGAAAGCAGCCACCAGCAAAGCAGTGTAGGAAAGGGTTCGCTCACCATATGTGCCAGTGCTCTCGCACCATCCATGGTGTACTTCATGCAGCAAGGGCACACAAAGAGCAGGTCTGTCTCCAGTGCCTTTTCATCTGACGCGTTCTCATCTGGGTATATGGACGAGTACCAGGTCTGAACAACCCGATCTCCGAGAACAACGGAACGAACCATGACTTAGGGAAGATGAGCCGCGGAAACCTGGGATAAATTTGGGCACACGATGGAATTGTGGAAGAGGCGTCTGAGAGATTACCAATGTCTATTGGGCAGCCTTGCAGACATTGCTGAGGAGCTAGGGGGGGAAGTTATTATATGACAGTCAGGTTTTCAGTATGTACTCAGGAGGTACTTATTGTTTCGGTAGAAAGGTTGACATCTTGGGGGATCTGCACGTCACAAGATCTCGCTAAGGCAACGGGAGACAGGGATTGGCAACGTCCTGACAGCTTATGACTTATGACCACCCATTGACCCATTGTACCTACCATTTATAGAAAAGTACATGAGATAGGTCCCCCATTCATTCACAATAGGTCACCAGGCCAAGGGATCGCCTTCGATTTAGCCACCCACTCAAAAATAAATCGGCCTGGGCACGAGAACATTAGACAATAGGAAGCAACATCTCTTTTTCCATATGTACAGTACAGTATAATAAAGAGTGGCGGACTTAAGTACGGTCATTTCACGCCGCGGCTTGATTGGAAGAGCCACTAGGTAGAAGTCTCACTGCAACCGAGTCTACAGCTAGACCTACAACCGGGGATTTGCAATTAGATATAGTAATAGCTCCTTTTTTTTTCAATTGTATATTAAATAGAGTCTCTTCATTTTACTTCTACCCTCAGATTCCTGTACTCTATTTTTGTTGTTGAGTTACTTTAGTTCAACGTGTTGTGCACATATATTGGATTCAAGAGACCCGACAATGTACCGTTATAGCTCAGGAGTGAATCGCCATTTTCTAGGACAAAACTACACCTTTCTGCGTTAGCGCTGCCTATGTCTCAAAAAGCGAGTAGATGCGATAGGTAGGTAGGTAGTCGTAAATAAAGGATCTTTCCCTTTTGTGGTAGGTAGCAACGTTCGGCGCGGATTTTGGATATCATAGGTACTGCCATAGGTAGACACTGACCCACCATCGTGCATGAATGGAATTTCAGGAACACCGAAACAATAGCGTTTATGCACGATCGTCTGGTTTTATTTTAGAGCTAGCCTCGTCTCCAGTCTTTGAACGCTGCCAAAATAATTAGAATTTCTGGAACTACGAGGCTACTAAGTACACACTTTATACACTCTATATATAGTCTTAATATATTCATATCAAAAGTAAAAACTAATGTACTGCTGTAATTTTTGTTCCAACTTTGATACCTGCTTTTCTCCTCTTCTACCTTCGGCAATACTGTACCTAGGTAGAAACTACTGCTGTATATAGGGTGCACATTACCCCACATTGCCCAGGCCGATTTACCGGTGGTACTTGAATAGTCTCGGCACCAGACCCTCAGGTGCCGAGACTAGTACTTGAATAGGTAGGTACCTACCTACATATGTCTAGCCGCTGCCCAAGTAATTCATTGCCCGAGCGCTAACTCACACCGATCGGACTTTAAGGTGGGGTTCTGGGACTCCTATGTTTTGCGAAGATTTTCACAGGGGCCAACAGGAATTTTTAGGTTGCTGGGTTTCAGCCTATTAGCTGGGCGCTTGGCACAACATGATGTGCATACAAACAACAACACCACCACCAAGTACGATACACTATTACTGACCGATGTGTGTACTGGTATTCCAGGGAGAATTACACATCGTCCTGATGTTTCAACAATTCGCAACTTGCATGGCAAGCGAAGTAGCGCCTCAAACCCTGTCGCTGCTTATGGTCCTGAGACCTAGCGTCAGCCTGTCGATGTTTCCGAGATGCTGTCTATAAAGGGCTTGTTGGAAGTGACCTTTGAAATCGAATTCCTCAACCACAGAGATTCGACATTCCCTCCTATTACAGCACTGAGTGTACCGTCTTGAGCTAGGTCTCAGGTCTTATTCTTTATCTTCCAGCTGGGTACCAATTACTGCGACAGGTTCTTTGGTAATTCGCCCAGAGCCACTCTTTTACACGGTTAATATATACCCAAACACGGTTCACTTCTTCGACTTCTCATTTACTCTCCCCATTACACACCACATAGACCTCAAACATGCTCTCCACAACAATGTTGAAATCACTTCTCGTTTCCGCTCTTTTCACCACTTCCATATCCGCACACATGCACCTCCGCAACCCAAAGCCTCTCAACTTCGACATCGAGGGCGGGGAAAAGTACGACTGGTGGGTCAACGAATCGACTTTCCCCTGCCGCGGGCAGCTCAAAGACCTTGACCGTGCTCCCGTCGAAGCCAAATGGCCCGCAGGCAGCACGCAGACGTTCACCCTCGAAGGCTCATCCCCCCACTGGGGTGGCTCCTGCCAAGTCGCACTCTCATACGACCAAGGAAAGACCTTCCGTGTATTAAAATCCTTCCCAGGCTCCTGTCCCCATAGAGTTGCGGGGGAGAACCAAGATTTCACATTCAAAATTCCCCCAGAGGCGCCAGCGGGAGAGGTACTTTTTAGTTGGTCGTGGTTCAACCGCGAACAGGAGATGTATCATAATTGCGCCCTTGTGGAGATTACAGGGGAGGGGGGGAAGGGACTGGATCATTTACCTGAGATGTTAGTGGCTAATGTGGGGAGGGGGTGTTCGACGCCGAGGACCGATGCTGAGACGGACTTTCCAAACCCTGGACCAGAGGTCGAGAAAGGAGATGGAGCGTACCCACTGAGGATGCCGGAGGGGAACTGTTAGGTGAAGGAATTGTGGTGATGTCTGTACAATATATATATTAGGGCATTGTATGTAGACAGAAATAAATTTGGTATGATAGTCGTACGCATGGCGCTGGGATTCACAGTCAGGTAACTAAGTATATGTACTAGGTAGTACAGTAAGTATGCAGGGATCTGCCAAGCCATTAAGTAATATCATATGTAGTGACTACCTACTTTAAGTGTAGTAGTACCGTATAACTACCCGCTGCCAAGACAATTCTGACGTAACTAGAGATTAGCACTTATATCTTACACCATCATGACCTGATAACTTTACTGAATGGATTCGGAACGTCACTAGCAACTAATGGAAGGGGAATCCATTTGTAATCAAGACAGTCAATAAAGAGATAAAGATCAAGAATATGAGTCAAGTTCTGCTTCAACTGATAGAAGAAAAGGATAAAGATTAAGAGGATATATATTAAGTCCCTTAATCACGCATTGGAGAATACAAAATAGTCAGAGGACGGGATTGGAGTGTAAAGATTTACCCTGAAGCTTTACTTGATCACGGGTGGCCAAGGGAAAATGTTACTAGCACCGAATAGGTGAAAACCTGGTAGAATGCCGTGTTAGGAAAAAACCTGGTAGAGTAGCAGGTACATATGCGGCAGGATCGCACTCCATATTTTTGTTCTGTAGAGCAGTCAGTTAGTATTCAAGTTCCTCGAGCATTTTACTAGCTACAATAAAAGTTCACATTCGCCAAAGTCTTCTCTCCGCTCTATCTACCCTCCGCTACAATTCCACACCTACTCATAGCTTGTATCCTGCATGGAGGATACCCAAAGAGATTGGAGCTCACTCAGAAGCAAGTGCGAGAGCACTCAGAGCCCATTGAAGAACACGGAGAGGGCACTCGGCAGACAGAGGTCATGAATGTCAGATGGAGAGTATGAGTGAGAGTGGATTACGCAAGCCGTACTTGCCAATTGCAGTGGGGAGACATGGCACAGTTAAAAAGCTTATGTCCTATTCCTGAGACTGGACCCAAATGGCTCGTCATACCCCCCCTACTAGAGGTGTACGCGAGCAACGAGCCTTCAAAATAAAATAAGAAATTGCCAAATTCCAGACTCATTCGGGTTACATTTCTTCCGCACTTTTGAGCCCCCCTGCGTGTTTTTTTTTGAGCTGGTATGTGGACCTCCGGGTAGCTTTTACTGAACGATTCATAAGCAGAAATAAGTATAGGTATATGGTGGAGAAATTGAAAGGTATGTGAGAGCTTAGGTTTATTTCACTTAGATGGGCTGACAGGTGGAAATGTGTGCAAATTGCTCCTCCTTTGCCTCCTATTGCTAGAGAACACTTGAAACATGGCTGCTTAGTGTGCGGAGGTCGTTTCCAACAGTGAGTTAATGTGCCAGATGGTTTTTGTTTGTCATATTCGGGGTTGTCAGTCAAAAAAAAAAATATTTCGCTCAATTCAGCTAAGTCGGTGGCGTGCGCTAAAATCTACGTACTGTATATATATAGAGGCTACGAACTTGGACTGACAACCCCTAATATATTCGTTATAACGGGAGTTCACTGTACGTACTCTATGTTCATTGATTGATGAATCGGACACAGATCGTGCAATCTCTGGAAAATTAATGTATCGGTCGAGCGAACTGTCAATATACAGTATATATCGACTACTTCACGAAATTGATGTGTCGGTCAGAACGTATATCACAGTGACAAGTTCAACATATACTACAGTATTGAACATGTTGTCAGGACAACGATCTACTTCAATTCTATAAACTAGGTATAGTACTGTCAAAGAGCGAGAAGGTCAACATTGGCAAACAAAATATATGCATAAACAGGGCGATTTCCGTAAACAAGTTCCTTGGGCATGCACTCCTGTTTACCACCATCGTGTCTGGAATGAGGTGTTTTCCAGGATAGCCTCAAGGCACCTCAGCACTAGCATCAATACTGTTACGGCTGAGCTGCACGCCGGCATACAGACCACGTAATGTGGTGTGGGTGGCCTAACCTACCCCACTTTCCTATATATTCACGCTCTTGTACCTAGTTAGATCTTCAGATTCCTAGCGAAG
>Ga0307514_10002076_pt1 | contig 21625 bp, 17 predicted proteins | sample 16_EM_MG_FD_203088 | JGI IMG/M metagenome (GOLD analysis project Ga0307514, IMG submission 203088) | Populus trichocarpa ectomycorrhiza microbial communities from riparian zone in the Pacific Northwest, United States - 16_EM | ecosystem: Host-associated > Plants > Roots > Unclassified | place...
CGTCGGCGACCAACCGATACTCTGCCAACGTAGATTACGACACCCTTATCGGGTTGCGATCTTTATATCGCTCCTGGCCTTTCGCCAATGTCAATAATCCCTCACGCACTGCATGCTTAGGATCCGGCCTTCCGAGATCCGGGGGTTGCGCGCATTGATCCCTCAGACTAACCTTGAGCCAAGGGTGCGACGATCCCGCTTACTCGCATATTGCATATCGCGTGCTGCGCCCCCACATTGCTTATCGCAAGTGGGCTGCGTTGTCCCGCTTATCAAAGACAAATAGATATTACGTTTAATCATGCGCACCACTGATGATATTTCACATCCTGGCAATTGCGACATAATTGCATCATCTTGCGAATCTGCACGATAAGACTTTTCTTATCGTAAACGTAACACGCGGCTCAGATAAAACCCCGCTAAAGGTTGTCTGACTGATCAACATGGCGCTATACGCAAGTAGGTGTTTTGCTTCGTGTACTAATGGTATCCACCCCACTGGTGGTAGTCACGTGTACTTGCTTAGCAATCAACATGTATCATTACCGCTATCAGGAGAGAACCCCTAACATGAGGCTCATCAATTACTGGTGATGCACATCGGGTAATAAAGGCATTGAATGGATATTTGAGCTTATAATTAAACTATTGACCTGCTCCCTGGTCAAAAATACAAATCATTGAGAGAAAAACATGAGTTAAAATATTGTCGATCTCGCAACGTGCAAAACATGCAAAATTTGATTACTGGATGTCAAATGATCGATTTTGACTGATTACTATAATCCAAAATCAAAGGCAAGTACGTTATATGAATTTACATATGGACCTGCTATACAACCCGCTGAGAACCCGCCTAATTCAGACGGGTATGGAGATGTCGATGGAACTGTACCCGAATCGATAGTTCGGGTTTATTGACAACCCGGACCGTCAATCTGGCTCCGGTACAGTTCCGACCCGTACCCAGACCCGAAGTGACCTTCCAGACCCGTTGCTTACACCGTTCTCCGGGCTGCTGGTTTTCCAGTTTGACCAGCGATGCAGATATCAGGTCAAATACTTCAGCTAGTGCGTTGAACCTGTTTTTGCCAATCAAAATTAAATGTCGGACTTTCATAGTAAGTGGAACCCAGAGGAACACCAGTGCCACGTCGGATTGGGCCATTTGGTATGTGATGAGGGCGAAGCCGGCTATCCTCCAAATGGTCTGTACGTGGTTGGTATAAACTTGGCCTGATCCATTTGGTACTACATGCTACTTCAGCATGGCTGTCATCTCTGAGTTGGTGCAGATAACAGTATCAGGGTATATTGTTAGATGCTGGTTGGCGAGGAGTTAAACATTGTTTAAACCTGGCTGCTTATCGTCTCATAGATTGCTATCCCACTTTGATGGGTGCTTATATCCTATCTGTTGCTAAGTTGGGGCTGGGTGGTGATTCTAGTTGTGGAGAATGGTGACTGCATTCCGGACTTCATTGGGATCGCCTGTTGGAAATGGTTGTTTATGGGATGGCAAGTTTAATCCTAATGTTTCAAGAATCTTATTCAGCTCTTTTGCTGCACAGCCGGATTGTAAGGGACAGCCCATCCTCAAGAGCTTGGACATATTTCCGGGATCCTGCGGCCTGGTGGTAAATCAATCATCTGCAGTCCAGTTAGGTACGCCTCCGGGTCTTCTCCTTTTTGCACCTCGTTGTTGTTTAAATTGGAGTTTAATAATCATCTGATTTTCCTTCAATAACTACTTTTCATTGCCATCGGTAATGATTGAAATGATGTTGTCACTGCAACCATTATCCATGATTGCTGAGAACCATCAATATTCTTTGTCTTTGTCTTTGTCTTCATCATTGAAATTGCTGGTTTTCTTCTCAGCTTGTCTTTTGGGAGATATGTAATTAATTGTTTCATCTTCTGGTAGTACCGAAGCACAGTCTGTGGGAATTGGGATCATTTGGTTGGGCAATACTGGAAGGGCTTCAACACTCATAAATACTTTGGCCATATGCAATGGGCTTCTCTGCGTTGCCTTAGGAGGGATAGATGTAATTCTACAAAATCAGGTTCATTTTGTGACTGTCATGAAATGTTAACTGATGCGGAGAATTTGAGATTGATCATTTCAGCGACAGGCATCTGATTTCGGAACTAGCAAATTTACTTTATGAGTGTGTATGACAGGGCTCAGCCGTATCAGTACATGGCGTGAGGTATGAGGTTGCCCACAGATGGGAGGGTGGTCAAGGCTAGAGGAAGGTGTTAATACATTTATTAGGGAGCTATTTCTGCATGGCGATTGTCATATATAGTTGGTGGTTACCTCTCGCTGGACACCGAGCATGACCCCTTGTCAACACTAAGCACAAATACTTTACAACGTCATTTCAGCACCATCTTACTGCATTGCTTGACTGCATGACACCTCTATCCATAACTTCTCATGTGCTGGTTTCTTTATTTCTTGCATGATATCTGAGTCCATATGTTGTTGAACCCAAATATACTGTGTGCAATCAACAAATACCTGCCGCATGTCCACATGTTTCACAACCAAGAAGAGGTTACAGATTGTTGTTCTCTAGTCCACATTATTCAAATCAAATTTGGCCACTGGAAACCTCATCGCCCAATTATCCTGTACATGGTTCACAAACTGTGGTAAATATTCTGGCAAGCTTTCATTTATCTGCTCTGTCAGTGCATTGGCCTGGGAATGAAAAGCAGATGGCAACCTACATACTTTTCTTAAACAGGTGCGTGACAGAGCACAAAGCGGAGACGAGATCTTGGGTTCCTTATCCCACTGAATAGTTGCTGCCGGCCCATTATGTCGTACCATTTCTAATAAAAATTCTTCGCGCAGGCCTGCAGTATCATTCCCTTTTTGGCATTCTATAAAGTGTTACAACTTAGACAGTTGATGTTCTACTGCGCATATGGCATGAAAACCTGCACACTCTGGTAACCAAACTACTTGGTCCATAGTTACATTATTACATGGATTATCTGGTGCCAATCGGAGGGAATGGACAGCAAAGACTGATTGACGTGATCTCCAAGACCACTGGGAACTATTGCGATTTTGGACATACTTGTCAGCATCTTGTGTGATAGGTTTCGAATTTTGAACTCTGCACAGAATTTGGAAACTGTTCTCCATCTCTGGAGTATCTGCGAAGCAACGTATCATGACACTCTTCCATCAAACGTTGCTATGACTCATCACTAAACTGTATATACAACTATCCCATGTACTATACGCGTCAGTTATCTTCAATATTGGCATCAACTGTGAAATTCGGTAATGTACTAACCATTTGAATTCACACTGCTATAATTCATGGTGTAAGGACGTGTATCTGTATATGACAGTGTATGAGAGGATATGAGAAGATACGGTTGCACCTGTGAATATGGTGATATTATAAAGTAGTAGGTAGGTAGGTGAAAGTAAGTGTATCTCTAGAGATCTACAGTTCAAGGCGAGCTGACTATATACAGCGTGTGTTACCCGGCTGTGAAACTGCCATACGCAGTGGTGCATTTGCATTATCCCCCGGTTCTCCAGCCCACCTCCTGGTCTGTATAAACCTGTTGATGAGTTGGAAAGAACACAATCAAACCACCTTTCGGTGGATCCTATATACTGGGAATCTACACCTCCAAATTACTTCTCTCTGCAGATGGTAACAACCCTTGCCGATACTCATTGTACTGGGGCGAAATCCAAACAAGCAAAGTAGTTAACAGAAGAGAAGACAAGAGCAAGAAGCAAAGTCCAAAGTGATACGGTTCACCATATGTCGACATCGGGAATGACTGGCATAAGACCGCACAATCTGGCACTAGTAACGCTTCCCAAGTGTACAACTTTGTCGGAATTAAACAGCATACTACCAGTGAAATCCTCAATCATAATATCAGCCGCATCTCGACTCAGCAGGATGGATAGTAGCTTCTGCTCGCTGGTTATCATCAGCAGAGCCATCACCATTGCCATGGCCATTACATTGGTACATCTAACTTGTAAGAATCCAAGTAACCTGTCATACTTACTACAATGTGAAATCTGTAAGCACTCCAATGCTCCCAATTCCTGGTAAACTTTGGATGCCCAGCCCATCAGTGATTATTGTCGCTGCTGCGGAAGCTGCCTCAGCAGTAATATCCATCTTTAATCTGCACAGATGAAGCTGACATGACTTCTCGGGATTGATTGTAGCTACTTCTCTCGATATTGTTTCCTTCGGTGATGGTTAATCATATACGACCTCGTATCTATCTCATAATCCTCTTACAAAATTTTGTTTCTTACCATATATATTCAAGCAGGTGTGCGCTCTCCAGATTCTCGTTCATAACTTTGTCAGCTAGTCTCAATATTTGACATCATTTCTTGCAGCCTGTGAATCTCCCCATGTGCCTGTCAGAAGTTACATTCTTACTCCTTCACTTTTGGCTAATGAGGTTTATAGGCCTCCAGCATTGTAATTACCTATTGACTTCGGCAAGCCATTTGGTAAACATCTGAGTCGGTTCCTTCAGAAGAGCACTCCCAATAATTGTCAGTTGCTGTGCCATGCATTGAAGGCAATCCAGTAATAATCTTTTGAAAGGGGTTTGGACTGTCAAGGATGATGCTGTTCAGTGACTGTCTGTCCCGAAGCCAGTCTTTGGACAATTTGGTACATTCTGAGACTCTGCTTATTTTCATTTGGAAATGCTTTGGAAGAACAAATTGCACCTATTCAGAATAAACCAAACTCATTCGATCTTCCCATCATCCCTGTGGAGCTGTTGTAGTCACAATTATTATGCTCCTAGTCGGTACACTAGTGTGGATACTTGACATCTGCCATGTTTGGTGCACTTATCACCATTTTCTGGTTATGCTCACAGGTTTTCGGCCGGGTATGCTTTCCACTCAGTATCCCAGTCAGCTCGCTGTCACTTGACTGGGTATCAATATTGTCGTTTTATGAATTCACTTGTAGTTTCATCTTCAGGTGCTCCAGTTGACCCCTCTCCACATACCCTTGTTGACTCTGCAAGGGATTTCATCAAAGGTATACTCATCGACTTATCTCCAGCTGCAATTTTCTGATTGAAAGGGTACTCCAAGGTACATCATCCAAGCACTTCCTGCACAGTGATTTGATGTGGTAGTGGTTAATTTTGATTGTGGTACAGTCATCCCCCTGTGGTACATCATCGCTCTACCAAGCAGTAATCCATAACGGCTTCTTTCTGTACCCTGTCGGTGAGGTGTGATCCTGAAATTGATTTTTCAGTTACAGCTGAGTATCATAAGATTTTTGTGACTGACTCGGGATTGCTGAGACTGAGTTGGGATCTCTTTGTGGATTGTACCTTGTGCATGCACCATCATCCCTCGTCTGTAGGTGTGTTTGCCATCATTTCCCTGCATGCACTTTTCGCTGATCTCAGAGTACAACTGTTCGTTCTTCTCAATGTGCAATAGCAGCTGCTAGCTAGCTCTATCCCTGAATGGGTTTCACTGTGCTTCGGTGCTGCACTTCTGGTACCGAGATTGTGCACTGTCAGGATTGTGTTAAATGCCACACTATGATCCTCCACTGTAAAATGATCCCACCAATGGTGACATATCATATACTGCTTTGAGATGTGCGCTATTGGCATTGTTGGTGTGTGACTCAGAATCAAATTTGTGATCATATTTGGCGTTGGTTCTCCCGCATGTAGATATGGAATTTGGCATCACTGAATAGTGCCCTGAGTAGTGCTCGGTATCGTACTCATTGGAGCTATACCGCAGGTATATCTTAACTCTCGTTATATGCGCTGCAATGTAACTTCGTAACGTAAAATGAAAGTAAGCTATTTTGCCACTGGTTTACCTTGGTATAGCATTAATATCTTCTCACAGAAAGCGAGATTGATTGACATCTGTCTCCAATGATGCATCTCCAGTTATCCACATGCTGTCACCCATCTATATCCAGTGGCGATCCGTATGCAATCCGGAACCATGTACGTTCACCAATCATATCATGCCGCGATCTGTCAGCACACAACATCCATCTGTGTTCATTCATATCCGGCCTCAATCCGTCTCTGTGTGCATTCCATCTCTTCCAGAGATCGTTTCCGGGCTGTGATCCAGCTAGTTTGAGTGAGTCTTTTCTGCCTGGGAGATAATTGGGTAAGTATGAGTAGTGTTTGGTGACATGTTCTGTACCTCTGTAAGCGTTTGAACGTACATTTTAACGGACCTGCATAATGTCCATCTTCTCTTCACCCTTGATCATAGTCCCATAATCTATTCCGCGCGATATATTTCATTATCATAGAATACACACTCATTGATCAGTCCATATGGCATGGGATCTTCATTTTCCAAATGAAACCCATGATCCAGCACTTGAGCAGGTGATCATATTCCACACAATTGCCGGAATACCACACCGGTCTACTTAACTCAACTTGTTCTGGTTCACCCCGCTCGGTCGTATTCAGCCCACATTGCTAATTGTGGCTGGTTGCGAAGATGATTGCAAGGTCAAATGACTGATCCGGCAGGTGTGTCTCCATGTTGGCATTGCTGAAAACCTCCACAAACTCTCCAATATTCCTGGGATGAGCATAAGTCCTCGATCGCCTGTCCGCACTATCTTTGTCGTTGTGCCAGCCCCATCTATATCGTTAGTTTTCAATTGTTACTCAATATGGAGCTGTAGGAAGGAATATCGAGCAGTTCAGATTTAAAAGGTTTTGTCTGAATCATTTAACGCCCCGCCTTGCAGTACTACCTTGGTTTTTGGGTGACCCGGTAGGAGTCATTAAAGGTTCTCATTGTTGCTAAACTTTTCTGCCGCAACTACCGCCACTGCTGCCTGCTCGCCAATCCAGTGCCTGGTGCCTATCTTACCACCTGAGATACTTTCCATGCACTCTGCCAGCAGCCCTGTACACTCTCCCAGGTGGTAACAGTGTCCAAACTACCTGTTCAGTGGCTGGTGGATCGTTGATAACAGTAGCTTCAATGATTTTGATATATAATGTACAGCCACTTTGGCAACACGCCATCTCCCTAACCGTGATCCAGGTACATTCCCAGCCCATATCTGATGGCCTTCCCAGTGCACTGTCACCTCTACCGCTCAAGATGGGGTTGCAGTGACAAAATTGGATTGCTTCACATGTCAACACTAGGATTTCAGGCCTGGTACCAAGGTGACCCATATCAGTCTGCAGCTCACAGGTTGTCAATCGCAGCTACAACCCAACTTTATGAATAGGCTTACTGAGTGAATAGCGCACTTGTCACACCCAATTAGAACTATCTAACAACCAAATACCAGCTTTGCCACTCACTGACGGGACTGTCTGATGACAAAATAATATCCATTCCCACTTTGGGATACGACGCATCCATTGAATATCTATATCCAAAATACATGATGCATCCGGTGGTCCCCTGAGATTGCCCACACTATACATCTTCCGGTAGCCCCATTGCTACTTAGAATCAGAGCTACAAATAAAACTAAGTTCCATTGTATTGTTGAGAACCCTCATAATGCAGGGTATTCGCACATGTCAGTTGTCGCTCATTACGGTGCATCTTATCAAATTGAACACTGTTGCCAAAGAGGGGTATCTCCTCATGATGATCATATTCCATCGTACACTCAGGTGCCATGGTGCTAATCGACAATAGTAATCTCAAAAAGTACCTGCTATGTACTCTAGAACATTCTGGAGTTAATATACTTCCAACTCAGAGCTGTGGCATGGTCTGCGATCGCTGCTTGTACACAGCCCTTTGATAGATCAATCATACTGCGATCCATATTGGTAAGCATAGTTTATTCATTAACTCGCTAACCATATAGAGCCTTCTGAGACATCCGTAGCTTCTGCAGAAAACTGAGAACATCATTCATAATGTACGTAATTCCATTGAGCCTTGCAGAAAGTGATTCCCGTTGAAACTGCAATCATGGATGTAGATTGATGTGAATCGCATGTATTTCGTATACCTGCCCTGATCCTTTGTAGGTGCACTAGGTCGACGGAGGTCACCAATGATCGTGCATTGACTATCCTCAACTGTTAAACGAAGTAGGACTATCATCGGCATTGCTGGTGTCCTGACTCTCAGTGCCTTATGGGTTATGGAATCATGCCTCTAATTGTCATTGAGTTAATTGGGAGGTGGCTTATCGAATCTCAATGATGCCCTGAATGATGCCCTTACTGTTCCCATATGACTAATTCATTGCAATTTAGTTCAACTGGCTACATCATTGACGTGTCTCCAGTTCAGTTGGCGTGAGACAACAACTTGAATCGTGTCTGCCACTGTGAAATTCAATTTGTTGTACTCTCCAGTCTGGTTGCTTCTGCAATCTGTTGTTCTCAATTCTGGACCAGTTCGTCTTAGGTGTCGTGATGCGTATCATGATCCCTCAGGTAGTGGTAATTCATCAAATCCCATCTGCGGAAAGCATCTGAAATTGCAAGAGAGACATTATTGTAAGGATGTGTTTCCATATATGGCCTTGTACGAGAGTATATCAGATGATACCATTGCATACGCACATATGGTACTATGAGAGAGTAGCAGGTAGGTAAGTTAACCTAAGTTTATCACGACAGATCAAAGGTGGAGGGAGGGCCAACTGGATACAGCGGGTGTTGTCCGGCCCTGATCACTTCATGTGCAGTTGAGCTATTACACATGGCCATGGATCTGTTACACAGGCTTCATTAACGAAGTCTGAAATGGAATCCTTGCACTCAACAGCTGAACTGCGTCGCAATAATCTCAATTGATCCAGTAGATTTTGCAGTTGGGAATTCTCCATTTCATGTTTTTCAGTCCATTGTCCCACCCTTCAGGGAGATCTACAGGCCTTCCTTCCAAAGCAACTGATCTCCAATTCAAGTCCCCTTCATAATACAAAATTCTGTGGTTGTTACAGGACAGTAATTCAAACCACCGAGCATGTTTGTAATTCAGTAGCATGATTTTCAATTAATATTCGATATTTTGACCATTGATCAGCAACTGAAGGGTGTATAATGCCACATTACATGCTGTTCTCCATTGCTTCAGACGATTTGCCATTGCTACTAGTGTCTCATCTGGGATATCATATTTATATACTGCTGGTGTATGAATCTTTCAAAATTAGTCCACAGGATGGAACATTGTTTCGTCATAATATCTTAAAAGGACTACTGTTCAAATGTTTCCAGATAGGTCCAGTTGAATATTTTCATCCTGTTCAGCATCGACAGGTCTGAGTAATGGTGCCATTGAAAACACTTCAACCATAGGTTTACATATACACTGTCGTTTGGATTCCCATCACACTCGTTTATCATTTGTCATATATCTTGTAAACAATTCCTCTTTTACCTGGATTATTTGGAATAACTTGTCTATAACCACTGCAGAATCCCCAGAAATGACGAATTTGAAAGAAAGTATTCACTCAGCTCTGGAGTGACATTTTCTCCATATTCCTATACTGTACAATATCCAGCCTATTGTGATGCAGCAACAATCCCAGTGTTGATATGAACAAACCCATATGATTTGCTGTTGTCATAAGGAGCTCACATTTTTCTGGTTTCAAGAATAAACAATTCTTCAAAAGGTGATCCATTACCCACATAATGCATTTCACATCTTGTTCTGTTGAATTATAGTACATCACAATGCCATAGCATTCTTCCAATGCAACATCATCCAGGGCATATCACAATGCATTATTGCAAGATTATTTAACATCAGGTGGGATATTCATTCTTCTGAGCTTCATTATCATAGGTTCAAATAACCTATACTGTATCTGGAAACCTAGCGTACCATCATCCCCTTGTAACCCCTGTTGCAATCTACATGCCCTTTGGACATTCGACTTTATATAAATTATAGTTCTCTACGCAATTTCAACACGTTCATTTTCTAGGCAAGGGGATAGGCAGTCATAATCGTTGTTGAATTGAGATCATGATAATGAATGCAGAGCTTGTTATCAGCATTTGGCTTTTTCACAAATACCCCCAGAGTTGCCAATGGCCATAATGAATATTGGAAGTGGAGTACAGACTTTTTTTTGAATGGAAATTCCTTTTGAATAACTAACTTGTCCCTTCGCATCAGATTTAAATGTCCCCATGCTGTAGCCACTCCATGTTTGTAACATCCTTGGGAATTAATATCTGGTGGATAAGGTTGAAGTATATATGCAAAAAGGTTATAGAACAACAGCAAAAACTGTTGATGTTGTTCCATATCTACCTACATCAGCTGCTAATTGATCTCATTCTGAGCTTCCATAGCTGTAATCAGGCGAAGCTAGAATGATATTTGGATTGCAAAGTTTGGTCTTTTTACTGTCTGGAAGGAAGATATTCCATTTCCCACTCCAATATTCCTCATCAATTGTAGTTGAATTTCAATCTAGGTTTCATATACTTTGTACCTCAACATATGAATTGGTTCTGTAGGTGCTTCCATCACTGCCTGCAGTGTATCACGTGCAGTATGATAGTCTGAAGTGAAGTAGTTTAAACTGAAGGTAATAGTATTAAATCAAGACGAAACTAAAATATCATCTAATTGTAACAGCACAATTGCATGAACAATTGGATCACGGTCTAAGTTCCTGCCAAGCTTTGATAACCATTCAGCACATCCTGATATGTCATCAGTACCTTCATGACGTGAGTGATGTCATAGAATTTGATGAATCTTACATCAATTGCCTCAACTTGTCATTTGACCAGTAATTCCTGCAAATGTATCTGATGATAACAAGGAAAATGTTAATGTATTAATCTGATGCCTGTATCTCCACAGTATATGGAAGAATGCATACGTATTCCACATGAAATGATGGTCAATGATCTGGTTATAACCTCGTATTCCTTTTCCATTGTTCGCTTTTGTACCTCTACATTGCCGATTGAAACAGCCGTTATTCCAACAAATTTGAAGGCTCTCATATGAACACTTTGTCACTCAACCAGAGTGCCATCTAGCTTTGCCTGTCCAAAGGTTGTCATCATTGCTTGGAACCATTATGGGGTCGTACCTGGTTCACTTCCATTCCACTCAGGCTGCATACCTGTGCCTGTTAACTCACCATGCATTCTGTTGTTATTGGCTTAAATCAATTACTGTATCGACACCTGCCTTCAATGAACCTCGGTACTGTTTTGCCTGCTTAACTTCTCCTCCTTCCTGTACACCGGTCAAGTGTGGCTGGTTGACAGCTTTCCCGAGCAGAACAACTCAGACCTGGAAAGGTTTCTTTCATAGGTGTCTGTGTTATTGGTGAGCAGTCAGAAGCTATCTGTCATGTGATTTGCTGAGTGTGCTTTCCAACCTCCCACTGGTAATTCTGATTGTCTCACCATTGGCATATCGCAAAGAACGCAGGTAATTTCTTAGATATGTCATTTCAATAGCCATAATTCATCATTTCTTCTCACAAAGCCACACTCGGGGTATGTCAAACTACAGATGGTTTCCACTCAAGGTCACCTGCTATAATGTGAACATCACTAGAAAACTCAGAAAACTGAGAGTAAGTTCATTTATTTTTGCAGTTGTTCGATTCCTTCTAGCTATGCTGTCTGGGTCTCTGAATGCTGTTTCCAGATGTTGTTTACACTGTGGTAGGTCTTACAGCCCAATTATTTGTGCATTCAAGTCATGTGACAAAATCACCTGTCATGTGAAGCACATTAGGTAGCACAATGGATAATGTATCTTTGACTGTTCTATAGCAAAACTGTATGGTAAGTGTCAGATGACTATCTGATGTTTCACAATTGAGCATCGCATTAGAGGTTCAAACAAGTGAGGAATGTCTTTTAAAGGTGGCATTTTCTGCCCTTAGACTCTGACTTCCTTGGTGGCAACAGTGGTATCTCTGGCTGAATGGATATACTGATTGACTAATAATGTCTGTCAACTGCGGACTTCCTCTGCAGTGTCTTGTATGTTGCGGATGACCATCTTCAGCATCTGCTGTCCGCCTTGCAACGTTCTGGCTTGTAGCAGCTTCAATAGAGTTTTGTGGAATGTATTGTGACTCAAGTGTATCTAGGAATCATTTTCCGGGTAATCGCACATAGTTGGCAAGAACAGTCTTGCCTCCAGTTCTGTGATCTCCTTCTGTAGGCCTATACTCTGTACTGGTTGATTACACACCCCCTCTCTAGTTTCAGCTGTCTCAGTGTTTTGGGCTACCATCATTCGCACCATACTCAACTGTCGATGGGGCAACACTAGTGGTTACAAACCCTGGATGCTGTACCACAAAGATCCTATATTAGTGTACGTCCATGAGTTTGATGAACCTCAGCTTGTCTACCGCTGTTAGTTGCGAATTGCAGCAAAATTGTCACACTGTACAGCCTCTGAAATACTCACAGCAATTTACAGCAATACAAAGTTTTTCATTGTCGAAACTGTATCTTTAATGCAGTGGCCATTCAATGCCAGCTGCAGTAATAGTGTTGTGTGAAGGGTCACCTACGGATAAGTGTAGCCCACAGGGTACAACCAACCCTTTATCAGCTGATCTTGTAGGGCGCACATCAAAACAGATCTAGTATAGCCATCATGAACAACTACCCGGAGAGATACGCATTGTCCCTCACCTAACCAGAAATGTTCCCTCCTGCAAGGCCTTAGGTTCCTACACCAGTATATTGGAGACCTGTACTGAAAATCCCACTGACCTCCAACGAGGTGCAGTTAAATGATACTTTGAACTGGATCGTAACGGTTCCCGACCCATCCAGGCCGCCCACGCAACCACCTCACCACCCGTCCAAAAATTGTCATCAGAGGCCTTCCTCATTATCAAGTCTTCATTAGTAGCAAATATCACTCTCTGTCTACGTGAATTGTAGATTATATGTAATGTTACTTTATAAGTCTTACTGTCCCACTAAATTTGCTCTCCGAACTGGCAACCCACCCCATGTCTATACACCACTACCCACCTTTCTCCTTTACAGGTGATTGAATTCCACAAAATGATGCCTTTCATTATTGGGACACCATAGTTACTTGCATTTTGAACATGCTTAGCAAAGTTCAGGTGGAGATTTGGTATTTTTGATAGGTCTTTCCTGCTGGCAAAGCCACCATCCCAGCTACTTTCCCTTCACAAGGTGTACTGAAAATTGCCTGTCACTACACCTCTGGCTGAGGGGTGAATATATGCCCTCTTTGATGTTTGACAAAGTGGGTTTTAGCCTTGTTCACTAAGAGAGCTGTTGGATGGATATTGATATCCCCCCTCAGAGCCTCAACTCTTGGGCACATTGCAGATGGAATTCCTTGTGTGTAATGATATTGGGACTTCATAGCATGTCCTTAGCACTAAGCTTGAAGAATATTTTGGGGTATTATGGGCAGAGTTGTCCATCTGCGCTGCACAGTGACATTTTGGAGTTTTTGGGGAGCTGATCTTGAGGCAACCCTCCCAACAAAAACTGCCCTTTTTATCACCACCCCATTTCTGTACAGTCCTTAATTTTTGCCAAAATGCTCTCAAGACATAAGAAAGTAAGTTTATAATGCTCCCAGGCCACCCCCACAGAGCTGTAGTTGCATCGGTGAATATTTGAACGTGAGGAGTCGGTTGCCATGCCCAAACGGGCCGGGAATGCCAAAGTTATGTTTCAGGGGATATCGTTTGCAATGCAATATAAGAATTATAAAGGTAGAACTTTGTTCACCATCAGGTTGGGTCAACAGCTGTTGCTTCATTGGGCCTTGCTCAATAGATCTAGCTGGATTAGCAAGAGCGCAGCATTCACCACTGTTGCTGCCCGTTTGACTCACATACATGTGAAGGCCATACAGTGCAGTAAAGAGATCCACCTGAATGGTGGGATCCACAGAGCGACATCCCTGGGTAGTTGACTGAAAAGATCTCATAGTATTGCTCAACATAGAGGTTTGCGGACAAGGACTTCTTTGGGAAGCTTGACTGTTTACAGAACTAGACCAAAGTAGTATAGTATCAATTATAACATATACGACCTATAACAGATACTGAATAAGGGAAAGTTCTGTATGACCGGACTTCTGACCACAGAAACCAAATGTATGTGGTATAAATTCGACTCTAACAATTACCTTAGCTCTGGCAATTCCCTTAAGTCTGACAACCACCCTACTCTGACATCAGAAGCAAACATGCATATATTATACTGCATTTCGTCAACTCTAGCTCTGGTGACCCCACATATATGGTTAAACTTTTTGTCTGAAAATCACCCTAACTCTGACAATCACCTAACTGTGGCAATCACCCTAACTGTGACAACTACTCTACTCTGACATGAGAAGCAATATTGGCTATACAGTAATCACTTCAACTCTCACACGGATGACTAAACACTTAGAGTCCAATCTCAACTCAGATCATTAACTAGATTCTGAAATCATTACACTATAACTTGGACTTTCCCATTGACTACAATTCTGACATTGGAACAAATATATATTACAGTTATTTTCTGCATTAAAAGGATGTTCATACTTAATGGGAGAGGAAAATGCAGTATCCAATTCTTTGCAATTAGCCATGAATTGTTTATATATGCAATGCTGATACACCCAATACGAACGTGTACAACAAACAACACACAGAATTGTAATTGGAATGAGATCTGGCAGTGGTACCTGGACGTATTCTGGAATGTCCAGAGACAGCAGAGGCTCCAACAACAAAAACCCTTATGGCCAATCCCAGGGCAGCAGCCGCTGCAGCAACAATGCCCAACACTCTAGAACCGGTAGCCATGGTACATACACCAATGAATATATCCCACAACGGCACCAGTGTGGAAATGATATCTGGGGATATGGGATATTTGATGGCTAGCAGATTGGTGATTCTATTCACAATGATCAGAAACCAAGATCCTTATATTCATGATTCTGTATATTAATTGTTGGTGGTTAACATGCAGTATGATCCAGACAGGACGGGTAGTGACATATTCAGTTTGTGATTTGAGTCTGACGTTGAAAATGTATTGGTGGGAACACCTAGTCCTTGTTGCAAAAACCTGCCAATAGTTAGTAGGCACAGAAATGACTGTCGCTGAATAGGACTGACAATATCTTGTCAGGAACACTTAGTTCATCCAACAATCAGAGGAGCCCCAGTATAAACAGAACTATCCACATCTGTATTGTTGACCGACAATACCTCGGTTGGATTGACTACTATTTCTCCATGCAACCTGCTAGAGATAATAATCACTGCTGCATTGAATATCAAACTCTGTAGACTTCGATATATAGTCATCTGAGTCAATCCATTTCACTCCTCTTCAGAATGAGAGGCACTATACACAGCAGGTAAGACTACTATTCCCTTATTGGCATCGACCTTTTGTAATCTCTCTAACTTAGGTATCATATACATGCAAAGGCAGAATCCATCTTGCATCAATACTGGCCTCTGGCAAAATCCTTATCTGGGTGACATTGGGGTACTACAAAGATTGGTGAGGTATTGTTCAAAATCGAATCATTTGCAGATGTCTGAAGGACAACCCCTACCCAGTCAATGTTGACACGGTGTCTAAAGAATACTACTAGGAAGTACACCAAATTCTGAGTATGGCAATCAACCAGTTTGATATCTCAACAGCAGCTACCCACCTAGTAAGTATATGCATTTTTCAAGCCTTGCGCAGTAATACTGACGAGCAAACAGGAAAATTCCCATCCAGCTGTCTGAGTACTCTTCTCTGAACATGCTGCTGAAAACCATACTAACCAATATACCATTAGCAATCGGACACTGTTGAATGGTGATTGTGAATGGTTTGCAACATCGCTAACATGTACTTGCATATACAGGATTCATCGTTCAGACTCTGAGAGAGATGTACAACTGAACCCTATTGACTCGATTACTGTTCTAACAATCAACAGTGACAATCAAAAAGACGATTATAAATCATTCGTTATCCGGTGTAATGAAAAAAATCTCCTTGGAGCAATCAAAGTGTAATGTTATGCATAGGCCATATACCTCGCACTCTGGCACTCATGCAACAGGAGAGTGATTGTAACTTTCTACAACTGCACTAATGTATTGTTTGGACTACTGGGCTGGTGGCAGTTCTGTCTGTGTTGCATTTGAGGTGGATTCATCCAATGATATGCAGATAACAGTGTTGGACCTACTTTTCAGACATTCAGTTATCGATCTATTCAAAGATTGCGAAAGCATCCCCCCAGTAAAGTGACAAGTCATCATGGGTATTGATACGTAGACCATTGATGAGATCAATCATCGAGATCAGAAGGCACCAACTACGATCTGGGTGTGATTCTTAGTTGGTAATTAATGACAGGGACATATTGCTACTCATATATGGAGTATATATTCAATTTAGAAGATTATTATTAAACCACAGTAGATGTTAAACTAACCAAATTTCATTCCTCATGTAATGGGTTCTAAAATCATACTAGGAATTGCTACAGGTGAAATACATGTATAGACTGTGATAATTAACTTTGAGTCAGGGTAAGGAGACTCTGACGACATTCCTCCAACGAAATATATGGGCTCTGACTGCAGATAGTGGGCCCAGATATGACCAGAGATATACTATACATAGCCTCTCACAAGAACATCCCGCCTACAGGTGCAAACTCTCACAGCACATGGTGTGATCTCACAATAGAAGGGTGGCAGAATGAGAAGCCTCAGACAGAATCATGGCCACAGTTTGTACAGACTCATACGGCAGACAGTGGGATTTATCCTCACCAGGGTGATAGTATCAGAAGCCTCACACATGAACCGGGTGGCTGTACAAGCGGATTGTGTCAGCTGACAATGAGTTCTGATAAGACCCAGGAGATAGTGCATGGACCTTTGAATGAGATGATGGGGACTACACTGACAACCAATGACAATTTCTGACAAGACAGTGCACTTGGACAAGCAGGCACTGCCAAACGACCCTTTGTGCAGATCTTGTCTATATGATTACACCAGTGTTGCTGAGCGGCCCGGCCAGCCTGACTTTTTGGAAATCTGCATGGACGGTCTGGCCTGGCCTGCATTCGGAAATTCTGCGCTAATGGCAGCAGTCCCCTGCCTCGGTCAGACGTCACCCTGCATGTGATATAAATATCATCCATCGGCCAGCAAAAGCCTTGGTCTGGTCGATGGATGTACTACGACAATGGCAGGGCTACAATGATTAAGTTGGATATGGTACATGATTCCTACTTTAGGGACTTTCTAAGTAAAGGCAGCAGGGAATCTTTCAAAGAAAATATTCAGTATAGGCTTAGTCTAGCAAGAAAAGCCACCTGGACTGGACCGGCCCTCATCTGAAAGCCGCAGGAAAAGCTGGCACATCCCGCCCTATGCAAAGCCGGGGTGGCCTCACCATTTAAGAACACTGGATTACACCATGCTGTGCATAAACACTGTCACTATCACAGCAAGAGCTCTAAATTAGTACACCACAATATAGGGGTGAAGTAGAAAAACTATCATATGATTAAACTGTATTACCCATTAGTTATCTGAATTACATATGCTAGCCTTGAGCAGAATTGCGTTATCTATAGTGCTGGCTGATATAGACGACAAATAGACATTACATACTGTATGGTAAATTACACACGCGTAAAACAATTCTTTCCAATAACTGTAATGATTGACGTGTAAGACATAGTGGTGATCACAGGTGCTGGTGAGTCTGGAGAAATGTTCACTCACAGCCAGATAAATGATTTCAAATTGCATGCTGTTCGCACGATCTGGACTTTAATAAGCATCCACTTGTACTTGTCCTGAATGAATGCAGTTCACGATAATTAGACTACTGAATTCTGATGAAATGAAGATCATAGGGCAGTAGGATGAATGTGAGCTGCACCGCAATACCACAGTGAGAATGCTGAGATTGTCAGAGGCATTCAAGTAAGAGTTTGAAATTCAGTGGCAGGTGGATATTGAGAAATGGAGACTTGTGGGCAAGATCGTGCTTTTTCTCTGTTCTGGCTTCATGAAGTGGACTTCATAGATACTCATAATACTCCCAAGGTGGGTGCAGTTGAAGGAGATATTTGAAAGAGATTATTGACCTCATTTCCTGTGATGATGATAAATCAGTATTAGCCATGGTTCCGGACTGTCACTTCGGGTCCGGATCTGGGTCCAATCCGAACTGTTGGCAAATTGGCCCTCCGGGTTGTCAATAAACTGGAAATGTCAACTTGGGTACAGTTTGATGGTAAACTCCCAACCCATCTGAATTGGGCGGGTTGTCAGATGGTTGCCCAGCAGGTACATCTATAAATTCATACAAGGCTTTTGTTTTTGCAGTTTGTTGAATCTTATCAAAATTGTGTTTTCAATAACCAATAATAAGTTTTGCATGGTTTGTAGTTTACGATATCGATTAAGTTGGAATCCATGTTTTTCCTTTGATATAATGTATTTTCACTTATCAAGGTGGTCAATAATTTGGTTATGTGCGTGAAGATCTGCGAGATGTCTTGCTTACTAAATATGCAAGACAGAAAACTGTTCACGCTCCATTGACAGTAATTTGCGGCATACAGCAGGGACCATGTCAGTGTTGTTTCTGCTTCCAAAGGCTGCCAATATCTCATGAATGGATGTCTGCAACCAATCAGAACATAAATTACCCAAGATGTAGAGCTATAAATCGTTCAAACTACCTTGACGCCCATTCTAAGAATGAAGTGGTGACCGTGTGGCTGTCTCTTTTACATATAAATGCTGCCAATACATCGTTTACACAGAATGGCTACCAAATTCCAGGACACTAACTGTAATTACAAGACCCCACATCGCTGATGCTCTGTTGACGCTCATTTTAATGTATTATCCGTTTATCATCTGCTGCCATTGATAATTGTGTTTATCGTGATCTGAACATATTGGTTCTTCTTCTGACAAATTGAGACTCGGCCCAGTGGCAAAGCCGAGCGCATTGATATTCTTGCACTGTTGGCTCTCATACTACTCAATTTTATATAGCTTGCCAAAAAGTTCATTGTACCTGCTATACATCTGTGTATCAACCAATATTTACATGCTACTGCTCTCCATTCACACATAATATATCTCTAAGTGAAACCCTTGGTCAAGCTACATAAAGAAGCTGGTAAAACATTGGCGCATTTAGTCGTAATGTTTCTTGATTCCCTTATCTCTCCTGGTTTTGATTGCCTTGACAATCACCAACAGCTTCTTAGTGTTTCTCTTTGACTTCCATTTTGTCCGAATCAATCCAGGAACATTTGGCCTGGCACTCACATCCCAGTGCTCTGGGCATTCCGGATCCTCGATGCTATTGTCTTCCTTAAGATCAGATTCAACGTCTGCTACGCAATAGTCTTCGCTGTTATTTGGATTATGCAAGTCACTATTCTAGTTAAGCAAATTTGCGGTGTCCGAAATGGTTTCAGATGAGCTGTCCTCATGACTTTCGACTGGATGACGGTTGATTCTTCAGATTCGGTGCACATTTCATAAATGAGTTCGAAATCTCGCAAAGTATTTTTCAGACAAAGCTGATGGCGAAGGTGATGTTTCTAACTATTTGAATGCAGCGAAACCGTCATGTTCAAAGAGTGACCAGGATACTTTGACGATCTCGTCAATGACTGAAATGTATCATACGGCTGTCAGCTGCTTGTTTTGAGGACAAGCTTCCTTCTGAGTAGCATGTAGGATTTGACTGCTCTGCCATATCTCCAAAAGGTCATAAACCTTCATCATTCTATGACATTGACTTTCCACCACCTCTTCCTTCATTTTCGAGTCGTTTTCTGTGTTCTTCGTGTCCAATGCAAGGTTATCCCCTGTCAAGATCCCCTTATTGGCTCCCACAAACAGCAATACAACAAATATTTCGCAAAGAGTCTCGTCACAGGTTTTTGACTGCCTCCACCCAAGAACATCTCGCGTAAGGGAAAAACTGGACTGCACTCCGACGCCATGTGGTAAGATGGAGAACATGTCTGTTGCCACATTGGAGAGATCGGTGTACTGTGAGTGCGTTACCGCCTGTTGGCACCTCCAGTCGGTTATGTCCTGAATGGAAAATGTACTGCTAATCTCCATTGGGTCGGTATGGTAATTATTGAAATTTGGATTGATTTCCCCCTGGTCTTTGGTGCTTCAGGCAGAAAATTCAAATGGAGGCTGGTGGCGTTGAGTAAACATGCTGCACATGTTAGGGGTTCTCCTCTAACAGTGATAAAGATACATGATTGATCGAAGAAGGTACATGTCTTAGGGTAGCCTAAGTGATGTAAAGCACCTACCTTGGAATGCGATATCATGTTTGTCTGTCAAGTGATCTTTAGCGGGATTACACTTGAGTCACTTGTCGATCAAGCAGTGAGGATACGTTCCTACTGTCGGATTCCAATGTGATGATGAAGTTATGTTGTCTGCTCTAGAAGTGAGAAACATTCTTAGATGCGCATAGCTCTTGGCCACGATTACTAACGTAGGTTACCCTGCTATGCAACACGACCGGGCGACGCAACACCCCGACGACACACCATCTTCGGAGTAAAAGCCGGGCAGCAACCACAACCACAACCTCCACCCATAACCACAATGCCTAGAGTCAAAGCAAGGAAGTTACAGATAAAGGAAGATACTATGCTGAAGGCAATAAGGGACTACAGGGGTGGCAAATTTCCAAGCATCAGAAAAGCGGCAATACACTACAAGGTGGACTGCACCACGCTTTCCAGAAGGCTAAGAGGTACAAATCCAGCCCACGAAGAACATCCTGAGAGCGCTGTCCTGACTCCAGTGCAGGAGGAGGCCATTGTGCAGCTGTGTCTGCGATTCGACAGCTGGGGCTTACCTCGAAAGCTTGCTTACGTTAGGGGTCTTGCCTACCATATGCATGACCCAGAAAAGCGAAGACAACCAGGCAAGAATTGGATTTCACTATTCCTGAACCGCCATCCTATCCTTGCATGCAAGATAGCTAGCCGCATTGACAGGCAGAGGGCCAAGGCAGATGATCCAAAGGTGCTGGCGGAATTTTGCCAACTGGTAAATACCCCCCCCAAAAAATGCGGCACCACCCTTATTAACTTCCTCTAAGCTGAAGAGAGCTCTAGATGAGCATGGAATTGAAGTCCCCAACATGTGGAACATCGATGAGAAAGGTTTCCTGCTGGGAAAAGCGCTGAAGGCCCATCTCATCTATACAAGAGCACGGCGGAATCCAAGTTTGGTGCAGGATGGAGAGCGGAAATTCGTTACTGTGTTGGAAGGTGTCTCTGCTGCAGGAGTGCTCCTACCACCACTCATCATTGACAAAGGGGCAGCACACTGGCTGGGCTGGCATGCCTATGTCACAGAGGATGAGCCTGCCTATTTTGCATACTCACCAAAGGGGTGAACGGACAATGAGTTAGGGGTGGAGTATCTGGTTCAGGTCTTTGAACCACAGACTGCAGCAGTGTAAGACCTCCGCCACATGATGGAGAGGAAGCTCACACTTATAGTGCAAATGGGGCTACGCGTCTCCTTATTTTGGATGG
>Ga0307514_10002077_pt1 | contig 21622 bp, 28 predicted proteins | sample 16_EM_MG_FD_203088 | JGI IMG/M metagenome (GOLD analysis project Ga0307514, IMG submission 203088) | Populus trichocarpa ectomycorrhiza microbial communities from riparian zone in the Pacific Northwest, United States - 16_EM | ecosystem: Host-associated > Plants > Roots > Unclassified | place...
GGAACCTTATACCAATGACCCTTACATCAATGACTCACGGTTGGGATGGAAGGGATATATAAGACTCGGGGAATAGATAGAGAGAACAATACACACACACATATCTTGTCATATCAACCCAGTTAATAGTGCTCCCTGATGAGGAGGGGTCGCTAGATAGGTACACACACCTATGTATTTGTGCGAAGGGAAAATGTAGTTTTCTGCTGCAACTGCATCATGTGTGGTTGAAGGCCCTCTGACTTTCCACCATGTAAGACTTACTACCACGCAAAAATAAATCGGTCTGGGTACGAGAACCAGACAGATACAACTACAACTACAAGCTAAAATAAAATAGAGTCAGACAGCATAAGTTCAGGGTAATGCATTGCTTTCTATCAAAATAATCAAGTAGGGCGTGAACCGCAAGAATATATTAATATTTAATCCCCAATCGCGAGATAAAACACCATACGTACAATATAGGCAACCAGTCGTTACCTGGAAGAACACACAACTTTCTACAAAGGATACCAAGATAAGAAAATTCTCGACTCGAACACTATAACTATTTAAAGGTATGGAAAACATCACCGTCAGTGTAAGCGAAATTCAGTAAAGAACCACTATGTAGAAACCCACACTCAGCTCTTAGTCATGAATTAAGGAGACTCGTCACAAACACCTGGCTCAGGCTAACCCCATCCTCCCCCTCCACAGCATCCCCTGACATCTACTTCCACACATTCGTAAAAGGGTCATCATCAACCCTCGCCGCCGATGCTCCAAAGCCTGAAGAACTACCTGCTGCCCCAAACCCTGCAAATGCCCCAAAGTCATCATCATCCCTCTTACCCGATGACAGGTGCGAAGTACCCAACCCTGCAAATGCATTGCTAGCAATAGAATTATTACTCGCCCCCCAGACATTCGTCTGCGTCTGCACCGGCGCTGCAGGGCTAGGTGAGCTCCAAGCATTATCAAACGCCGGAAAGTTTGCCGTTGATACAGGCTTAGCTGTTGAGCTCAGGGTAGGCTGCTGTTGTGGCGAGGAAGATAGTGCAAAGAGGTCATTGAGCCCTGAGGAGGCCGCTGTGGATGTGTTGTTTGTAGGTTTCTTTGTCGCCGGCGCTCCAAAGAAGCCCCCGCTTTGTGCAGGGGTGACTTGGGGGGCGACGGGTGGAGATCGGGTCATTGCGGTAGTGAGATTTGCAAATGCGTTTGGCTTTTGTGGCTGAGGAGAGAGGGGTTGTGGGTTGGAGAAGTTTAAACCAGAGAAAGCATCGCCCAGGTCGCCGAATGCAGATTGCTGCAGTGGTGGAGAGACCGAGTTGCCAAAGGATGGTGCAGGCTGGTGTCCGTGAGTTCTAACGGGCTGTTTAGGAGCAGACGAATATAGCGACAAGATAGATGTCTTCAAATCTGGTCGGTTGGACTTTGGAGTTGGGTTGGAACCGACCGACTCTGGACGAGGAGTTGCTTGCTGTGAAGGGCCGAAAAAGTCGTCAAGTCCAAGAAGAGAGTCGCCTGGCTTGGAGGATTTTGGAGGTGCAGGTTCTCCTTTACCGGCTACCTGGCTTCGAAGCCCTCCTGGTTGGCTTATGGGTTTGTCTGACTCAGGGCCGTCATCGAATAAATTGACCTCCGTCTTCTTTGGTGGTGCAGAGGCTGCCCGCGGGGGAAGCGCAGAGGAACTAGATTGACGATTTTCGAGCTGCTCTTTGACAACCTGTATAGCCTACCTAATCAATAACTAGCTCCCTAAGAATTACGAGTGAGTGATAAATTCTTACCACTTCCTCATCCTCACCGTCGCTTAGGGTTGCTGGGTCGGGCATGGGACCATCCATAACCCACCGCTTGGATTCATATTTGGTACGAACAAAGTTCTCAATCTTTCTGCGGATGTAATGCGTTAGTCATGGAACAAAGATTTTTAATTGCAAATGACGCTGCAATACGTACGCTTCAGATGGGATGTGTCCAGTGGCGAGGTTTGCTTCCCAGTACCTATAAAATAATCATTAGCTTCATCAATCCTCCAGGGTCTTACCAGTGCACTTACTTGTTGGCTCTTGTATTCCCCCATTTCACCATACTCGCCAGCTGCTCATCAGTCCAACTATCCAAGTCCACCGACTTCACTCTGCTAATGTGAGTCCCCATCCCTCGGTGGATGCCGGAGCACCTGAGGCCATCTCCTATTAGCTTCCCAAACCGCTGGATCAGGTAGAAGAGCCATGTCATACCTAATGCAGATGAAAATGCCCAGATTCCAGCTCGCCCATCGTGGCAGCTTATTCCTCTTGCAGTCCGCACAAAACTTGTTCCCCGGCAGCTTCAGCAGACTCTTAATTACCTGCTGATTCGCCGCGGCCTTTTCAGCGCCTGGATTCGGTCGACGAGATGCCATCTTTTTGTCCGGTGTTATTTCTGACTGGAGTGGTGTGTTTGAGGAAGGTGTGAATATACGCAGCTGCAGTTCTTCGTCTTATGGGCCGCTATATACGATGGCGAAGAGGGGGGGGTGTGAATCGCTGCAAGCTTGATCAGTCCGATGAGCTGTCGTTGCAAGTGTGTTGGGTTTGACCAGAGTTGCCCAATCCAGGATGTCCTTGGGGGCTCTTGGCATCCCGAAATTCTGGCTGCATGACGCGGGCTGCCTGGCCAGCGCTTGGCGGGATATCCCACGAAAAGCTTGATTGACTGAAACCTGAACACAATTTTGAGGAGCTTGAAGTCCAGAATATAGCAAGTTTAATATAGCAAATATAGCAAGTACTGTACTGAGTACCATATATTATCCGTACATACAGCATGTACTATGTATATCTATGTACATATGTGGAGTACCGGTACATCCATCTATAGCACCTGTTCTATATATCTTGTACCAAGAGAATTGGAACTGCAAGTAAAGTAACGCGCAACCAGACTATATACCTACATTCGTTACCCAACATCGGCGCTGGTAGCTGGCATCGGTTCTATCGCCCCGTCCAATGATTTAAACACGTAAGCTCTACACTGTAAGTACTCTACTCTGCAGACTCGGCCAGTAGGTATGTACCAAGCTGAAATAATCGCAACTTCCTCGGCCTTCCCGCCATTCATCCGATTAGAGGACTCACGCATCCACTCACGGTAAGCACCGCTCGGCACGACCCAACTGCCGGCGCAAGCACGGCAATAAACCTCCAACCATCCGCTGACTGTGCATTTCTCTAATACAGATCCTCAATTCCCACCTCTCAGTCTCGCCTTACACTAGTTGTGTTCAAGTAACCCTCACGCTCACTCAACAATTTCAGTACAGGTATACTCAACCACTATTTACAACCACAATGTCGGAAGAGCTTAAGGAGTTCACCTACGAGGAGGTCAGCGCCCATAACTCGAAGAAGGTACGATCATAGCTATCCCCATCAGCCTTATTCTCTTTATCCTCCTTATCCTTACCCTGCTCTTCACCAATTCTACCTGCTCTTCACCAATTCTACCTGCCATTCACCAATTCTACCTGCCAATTGACCCTGACTTTCAGCCATACTAACCCCCTCACCCAAATAGGACCTCTGGGTCGTCATCGGCGGCAAAGTCTACAACGTCACCCCCTTCGTCGACGAGCACCCCGGTGGAGAAGAAGTCCTCCTCGACATCGCTGGTCAGGACTCCACCGAAGCATTTGACGTACGCTCCCCCAAACCTCCAACCCCCCTCCCACTCTAACTCTCAACAGGACGTTGGCCACTCCGACGAAGCCCGCGAGATCCTCGCCGGCCTCCTCAAAGGCACGCTCAAGGGCAGCCCGTTGGCCCCCAAACCCATCGGAAAACTCTCCACAGCAAGCACCACCTCCTCATCCGACAGCTCAGCGAGTTTATACATTGCGCTCGTAGCGGGCGTGGCGCTGGCTATAGGGGCATGGAAATATTTGCAGATCATGGGCGCATCCACCGCATAAGGCAATTATAAAAACACCTGATATAGAATATCCTGGATTTGGGGTTTGGATGCGGTGGACGACTCTGTTCTTTATATATTTTTTCCCCTTTTATTTTTGCTTTTTGAGAGGGGGAGAGAGTAATTACCCATAGATACTTAATGCCATGTTCTCCATTCCCTGTTATTTTGGAGGATCCAGGTCTGGGTGCGTTGCGAGAGGAGTTGGATATAGAATTACGATGATATGTTAGGAACAAGCGGGCTATCTATCTATCATCCTTACCTATCAACAGATAAACAAACATGCCATGTTGTATCATACAATACAACAAGAAAACACTCATGTAGCTGCCTCTTAGTATGCAACATATAGTCATTCTTGCGTCCAATAGTTGCACGCCTTATTCAACTACTAGTAAATTACAAGCCCTATAGCTACTTAGCCAAACACATTGAACCGGCGACTCCAATAAAATTCCAAATAATCATGCACAACGACGAAGGCCTGGTATGAACAAAAGAATCATGCAACATGCACACCACATATATCCAAGCAATAGCTACCATCATACATGTCACATATACACGAGAAAAAAATGGCCTCCGCGGGTTTGAGGAGGGGGAATCAAAAAACGACGCCAGAGAAGACCACCAGCTACCAGCAAGTGTACATACTCAAGGACAAAGAAGCCAACCAACCAAGAAGAAAGAGATGATAACCACCATTATCAGCACAAGATATAAGTAGAATATGGCAACTCCATGCAAAGTATAAAGTGCATATATCACATGATATGTGCCCTCACAAAAAACAGTATGTACGCACTGCTCTGCGTTTCTCGAGACTAAGCGCACACATGCTTTGCATTAGCATCCATCTCTCATCATCTCACAAAACAGTGAGGGGATACTTACCAAGACATTCTCCTCGGGCACCCTCTTGCTCTTGCTATCATCAAACTCCCTCCACCCCTCTCCCCACATATCCCTCACAAAACTCGTATAATGTCCCCCCTGTAACCCCCCAAAATGATTCACAACCCCATACATATCATACTCGAACGGTGGCATCATCTCCGGCGGGGTTTCCCACCCAGCCAACTCCTGTGGCCCCATTCCCACACCATCACCCCCCATAACAGGGACATACTTATCAAGGGTCAACCTCCTACATGGGAACTCCACAGGCACCATAATCTTTTCCGTCCAAACTCCCCTCCCCATCCTCTCCCTCCTCTGAAACCTCTTCAGATGCACAATTAACATATGTGGTAACCTAACGATTGTTAACTTCTTTGTTGCGTGTCTATTTCTCTTACACCTGGGGCAGTTCCACATATTATCATCTCCCAGCACCTCTTCTCTACAAAACTCATCAATGCAATCCTGCAAGGTCGGGTTCTTCTTTCTAGGAGGAATAGGGATCGAGAGGAACATGAATGGGCTGTAAGTTGTTGAGCGCGTATTGCAAGTTAGGCACGTTACGCGGGAGCTGAATTGGCCTTGAAACCAGTTGACTACGACAGAGTAATTTCTATGGGTGTAGCGCTGCCACTCGAGCCATGCTGCGTAGGGCACGGGGAGTCGTTCCCGGTTAGCTTCCTCCTCTGGGGTGAGGTCGCGCAGCCCTGATCTATTCGCGTTGGGGTTTAGATCTTCATGGAGGAAGTCTAGAAAGAATTCCAGAAACTCTTGAGCATCTTGTTGGTCGGAACCATCAAATGTATCTCTTAAACCCCCACAAGTTTCCTGTGAGTAATCGGATAGATTAGCTCAGTTCAGGGTAATACAGTGGGATGAGCGACAAAAGGTTGCATTTTTCCCATGTCCTTACCTTGAAACTCAACGGCGAAACAAACTTGTACTTGCCCTGCCACAGATGCTTCACCACGGTCGCAAACGCCTCTACAAGCACTCCTTTCGAGCCATGCGGATTCTCTTTGTTGATGTGCATTTTGTAACTCCCATCCAAAAAGTACCTAGCCAGTGGGATCGAGCCATTCATACACTGCAAAATTGAATTCATATAGCATGTATTCCCTAGGTTCTGCAGTCCTACAGTGCCAAGGTTATTCGGAGTTCCAGCAGATGCCAGGTCCCCAGCAAACGCCGACCTATATCCAACCATTGGGGATTCTTTCGGTGGTAGCGGTGGCTCAGTAAGCCTAAACGGAGGTTTTTCGGACTCGCCTTTATAGCTCTTCCTGGGGACGGCGGGTGGTGGGCGAACAGGTGATGCAGGAGGATGGAAGTCTGGGTTGCGGACATCAGTGAAACCATAGAATGGATGGTCAATAATGGTATATCTCTTTGATGCAAACATGGGCGTTAGAGGCGTCGAAACTGCGGGAGTCCCCGGTATGGGGGTCATCATTGACTGCTGTACACTTGGCGACGACGCCTGGAACCGTTGAAACTAAATGGCCATCAGCAATCATGAAACAAAGGAACTCGTAGGCCAGGTATGTAGGTGCACATACGAACTGTTCCACATTTCTCGGAAACGACTCCGTCGCAGGCACGCGTACAATGGAAGTACTTCTCCGTTGTCTCTTAACATCCATAGTTCCTGAATCTTTTGGAACACTGATCGCAAGAGGCTCACGTTCATTCTGCAATTTCCTCAACCATGCCTCTTCCTCGAGGCTGGTTTCCAGCGGACCAACCTTCTCATCGGTCTTGTGATCTGACCCTTTGTTGTTTCTTTCACCTACCTTATTGGGTATCGGAGTAGTAGCATGTGACATGCTAATTATACCAAGACCGACAGCTGACGGCCTCGACGGTGGTGAACCGAAGTGAGAGTCACCAAGGACAAGTGAGCTTGTCCCAAACAAATCTGTCCATGCCTTTAATCCGCCAGAAAGTAGAAGGGGTGGCCGCTTAAGCGGTTTCTCGTATGACAAATCACAAAGTGCTTGGTGCAGGCGTTTAAGTATTACCAAATGTTCGTCATTGGTTCTTTGATGGAGGAAGGCATCTGAGGGCGTCGCATAGTCATGATATACTACCAAGTCATATGTATGTCGTTTAGAAAAGAGCTCGTACTCTCTTGGTGTGGGTGATATGGAGATGAGCTCCTCAAGCTGATCTCCTGATGTACTGGGGGAACTGTCAGTCTAGTGCTTACTCAACCAAATATAGCATGAACTCACCCGCCCTGACGGAGCTGGAGAGGCTCAATGCAGATGATAGCTTTGGCTGGTATATGCCCCTCGTCATATTCGGTCCGTTCTCTGACATCTAGAACCAGCAACGAAACTTCCGTACTTCTAGAAATATAAGCCGAGAGAGCAGACGGTGACAGCGCCGTTTCATCGGGGAGATTCAGTGTCGCGGAAGCCTGCATAGGCTTCCTGGGTATACTCCGCGCCGGGGAAATGGAATTTCTGGCTGGGGAGTATGTTGGGGAAGGCGGCCGAGGCAGTCCGTTCAGGACACTCATATCCAACCCAGGAGATATTGGTAATTCCCGAGCGCCAATGGGTCGGCCACGGGGCGCAGAATTTACACCCGTTGATGGTATCGGTGGTAAGGATGTTGTAGAAGTATTTGTGTGGGAAAGCTGACGGGAAATACTACCGCTAGATCGTAGTGCCCCGAATCGTGCGATCAGGTCATCGGGCGCATTGCGGGTTTCTGGACTAGTAGGCCTCGATGGAATGGACTTCTGTATAGATCCATTGGGTTTACCGTCTAATGCCTTTGGTAAGCAACTGCCTCTCCCACGTGAGTTTGGAATATACCTGTAGCCAGTGGCTGTCCTGAGATAGCAAAGGGCTTTGGTGGGATTGGGGGAGGGGCTTTCTTCTGTAGTGGTGGTGTAGGATTGCTGGGTTTTCCACTCGAGCTATGTAATGACTCCTGCCGATTGTGTTTCTGGGATTCGAGTTTCTGGGCTTTGAGTTTCTGGGCTTCGAGCTTGCTCAGTGTTCCATGTATTCGATTATTTTCTTTAACCTCACTTTTGAGATTCTCGGCTTTGTCCCAATTCGCTTTCATAACCTACCACCATATGTCAGCTCGGCAAATACAGACTCCATGATAAGCTCTAGCTCCTGACCTTCTGTAGTGATACATAGTCCTGATAAACGGGATTCTGCTTTTGAACCGTAAATGTTGGGAACTCTTTGTTGGACGGAATGACATTTGTGATAATCTGAGCTGCTCTCATGAAAGCCAAGTATGCACTGTCAGCCCGGTGCAGCTGTCCTTGAAATTCGAAACTGTGGAGATGAGTTCTGGCCTCGTCGATCCATCTTTTGATCTATGTAGAATGCCCAAACTAGTAGTCAGCAATGTGCGTGCTGAGGGTAGAGTGTCCAGTCCAAGGGGGCTCAGACAGATACATGTTTCTGATGGTCTATATTAATCTCTTCAACGAGGTCGTCGAAATGTGGGTACTGCCTGCTGCCTGGTGGCCTTGGTGCTGCAGACATTGGAACGACCGTTGATACCGTTGTTGATACCGTCTTTGAGCTAGGCAATCTGGAACATGACTTGGGGTTTGGTGTTTTTCGCACAGAGGCACCACTGCAGTTGGCGAATAAGAGGTAATTGAGAGGTAACGGCAGTGCTGTGGTTAAACCAGACTTGTGATTATCGAGACCGTGGAACGAAGGTAAGGTTGCAGCGCTGACAGGGTTTGGTGGGATTGCCGCTAGTGCCCGTGCGTGTGCCTGGCTTCAGGGTAACTGACTCTGTCCAACCCTAGTTGTATTTGCTCAATTATCGAATAAGGCTCTCACACTCAGTGCTCGATCACAACGGAGAACGCGGTACTACATTCAGTGAGAGGCGAGTTCAAGAAGCTAAAATGACTCCACATTCTCAACACCACTACGCTATGCATACGAACCCCCACCATTCCTGCGCCAACATCAACCTCAAATCACGCAGTACAAACCCCATGACCAGAAAAGTGAATAGCAAAACAAAAGAAAAGGCGGTCAAGAAATCAAATAGCAAGCCCATCCATGTATATCTAAACACCAGAAAGCCCTTTTTTTCTTGCACACAGACAACAGACACGATGCGCAAGGTCCAGGGAGCAAACATACACAAAACTTGGAAGAAAGAAAAAATGTGGAAAGGAATGAGATTTTTTCACCCACCAGTCTATATATTTGACCCACGTCCGCCAACCAGAGACAATCAGTACCCATTATATTAGTAAGATATAATCCCAGAAACCAGAACAGTAAAGAAGAAGCCCTCCGTGAGGTAAAAATGAGAAAGAAGGAATCAGGTCACCATAACCTAAAACGAGACAAGAAACATACGGCAAAACAAGTCCAAACAAGGTATTAGGTGGATAAGAAGAATAGTGACAGTAGCAGCAAGAAACGGGATCAGAGACAGTTTTATCCGCCAAAATGCCTCCTACCCTCACGGGTGCCAGAACAGAAGAACAAACACCCCAGTACGATAGCGAGATAGTGGACGTAATGTCTCATATCCCCTCCGGCAACTCAAACCCCCTCAACTCCTTCTCCAAATAGTCTACTAAAGCTTGCGCCTGCGCCTTTAAAACCCCAAGACTACCACGACCCTGTCCAATATTAACGCTATTCACACTCCCCACCGCCGTTGTACCTGTCCCTTTCATCGACCCAGGGGCTGGAGTCGCTCCACCACTTCTTATTCCTAGAATCCCGCTCTTAAAACTTCCCGGCCCTTCGAATACTGCATCGCCCTCATTTGAATGCATGCTTGAGCCCGAGCTTGGCTGCCTAGTTGCTTCCTTCGGACCAATCAAACATAAAAGAACCCCAGGCACAACCAATTGCACGTGAAGGTTGTATTCCGACAGTTCTAGGGTGAGGGATTGCAGTGGTGGGGTTGAAGTCTTATTAGAGCCATTTGATGCGGGGGTTGGAGGGGGTGATTGTTGTGCTGATGCTGGTAAGGATTGTTCAATAGCTCCTTGTAGCGCTACTTGCTCGTAGTTACTCCAAATGTTTGCTGCAAGAGCTGCGTGTGTCCGGGATTTTTTAGCATCGGGGGCTATGGGAGAGGTTGCTGTGGCTAGAAGAGCTCCAGATGGTGTGAAGAGACTGGAGTAAAATCACGCTGTCAGCATTAGACAGCACTCGCACAATGAGGGCTCATACGTACAGTGCCGAAGATACATATGGTGAAATTGATTGGGAGAGAAGCTGATTGAGAGGCTTCGTCTTAAGCATGACTGTAATATTGGATATCTGTAATATTGGATATGTGCAATTGTATTGATATATCGATACGAATTTCTGATTATGAAGTAGTCTGTAGGCTTCCCAAAGGCTTTGTAATGTTAGTACTGTAAAGCTCAGAAAAAGAAACCAATGATATTTCACCACAAGAAAAGGAAATATTGTGCAGCATTTTAAAAGTTTGAATCTGGTCAGGGAACCCAGACCAGTCTGCCGGCGATCGTTGCAGCACCTGACATTCTGTGCAGCAAGTTCAATCGCCTCCCAACTCTTGTCGATCCCCGGAAACGTACCGCGCCAAATCTCAGGAGTTCAACATACCAGTTCTTTCCTTTTTGCTCTCTGTTCAGATATGCCGTATGTGTATTTTCGAGCGTTCCAATATGCAGCACAAAATAAAGGGCGGAGACTAACTAAAGTCCGTATAACCTAAGAACAGACTTTTGCTTCGCCTCTCGTCTTCCGATCCCCCACAAGGTCAGACACTAGGATTCACAGTGGGTTGAAGATTTATAACGAGAGGCCTCGTTAAAAATAGGATCAGACGAGAAGCTGCTTCGCGTCGAGGCGCTGCGGATATCGTATCTACAGGAGCGGAAGTGCTGCAAACGACGGCTGAAAACAGCGAACTTGAAGAATGATGGATAGAGCAACAGGCACTACAAGGCAATAGGAAAGGACCAGAATATACTGCAGTGCAAGTTGTAATATGCAGATGGCGAGCGGCAGCAAAGGAAACGTAAGTTGCACAAGCCGTTGACTGTCAGCCAACCGAGTCTCGCAGTGTTTCGTCTCGCGGCCTGAATATATGGCGAGTCTTGGACGTCTTTTTTAATCTGTGGCCTCCACCACCTGTTTCTGTCGTTTGCTCGGCGTCTAGAACCAGACTATGCGTCTAGTCCCGCTAAATGCTGCGAGTTGGGCACGTAATGGTTGTTCTGGTCTTTCTAGCGAAGCTGCCAGTCTTCCTGACTCTGGACACGCTCACAACTAAGATTAGGAACCCTGCTGGGCCCTGGCTAGGTCGAATAAGCTATCAAATGTCCAGTTCCGGCTGCTTGCTGTGCTGGAGCACGTAGAGACTCTTGCGCTGTCCTGAGGAATATGTATCCCAAGGTGTCGCGAGATTGCTCGTTCAACACGGCTGGTTGGAAACCGCGAAAGGGTACTTAGTAGTTGGAACGGTAGAAGCAATCGTAGAAGGCCTCTAGAATAATTATGGAACCTTGCAAGGACCGAGCGTGTTAATTAATATTTCAACTTTACTGAATATTTGCTAGGTGCAGCCGGGTGTTGGGCTGAACGGGGCTGACAGGGGTCCAGTTGAGCTGCCGGGGCAAGGGGATTCTACTCTGACTCAGGTGGGATGCAATTGCGCTCGACCCGGGCTTGATGTCGATATGGGAGTCGCAAGTATCCCTCACCAGGTTCCCCCGCTTCTGTGGGCGCACAGTGTAAGTAGCCAGGCAGGCAAGACAAGCAAGTGGTTGTTGGGGCGAAATGGGAATCGGGATCCTGCTATGCCAGCTGTTGTGGTTGTCCTCAAAACTGCTCCTGGGCTGACTGTTGATGGGAATTATATCCTGTCTGAATATGAATAGAACCTTCAAAGTGCTCACTGGTTTATATGTATATATATGTACGAGTAGTCGCCGGCCACTTCGTATGGCTAGAGCTCGTGGTGAGATGCGTAGGTAGATCTAGATTCCTTATCTATGGACTTCGTACTACAGCTGGAGACACAACCGAGCCCCAGCCAAATATATTCCACCTGCCATGCCAGCGCCCGTCCCACTGCCAGTCTGTGTGCGAGCTGTCCTTTTCTCAAATATCCCCACCCCACCCTTCCCCATATCCACCATATTGCTCGGCATACATACATACATACATACATACATACAGAGGACATATCGAGTTATGAGCGGGTGGAGGAAAAAATCTTGCCAGCTGCGTGGTATAGAGTAGAGTAATTTATGTATGTATCGATCGACATGGTCAACATGGCGATTTGCACTCATCACACATCAGACATCACACATTTCCTTGCTGCGGTTGGTCAAGGCATGACTAGGGGTAGCGAGGTGGTCGCTCTCTCCACCAATGCCGCGGGTTTGCATCTCCCCTCCCGGATGGGCTATCCACACGACAATCATGGCTGGAGTCATTCCAATAATCCTCACTGCTTTTTTGGAGGTTCTATTTATTTATTTCTCAGCTGCTTTAGTCAAGGTGTCATCATCACCACCATCATCACTTGGTTTTGTAATAGAAAGAAAAGAAAATAATTCACCTGTTTGGATGTTATAGATGAATCGATAACTCAATGACCAACAAGTGCTCCACCTTTATCAGTTTAGCAGATAGCTATGTCTGGTTTTGACTCAGATGCCACCCAAGCAGGAGCGCTCCGTCTCGTGCCAATATAGCGTACCGGATCAATAGAGGAAGAGCCTCAATTGTAAATCCTCAGACTTGCTTTGTAAAACGCACCTCTCCGTCTCTCACCACCTCTCACTCGCCGAGAGGAAATCTGTATGCTGTTTTTTTGCAAGTGGAGCTTGCAGATGAGTGGGTGAGATTACTCAATGCCCTAAAGATTTGCAATATGTCCCAGTACCTATATACACGTGTTTTTCGCACTACTGCACTTGAAATGCTGTGACGGTTCGCTTCCTGCATGCACGCACGCACACCTTGCCAGTAATGCATGGGTATCCCAGGAAAGGTTGTCTTCTCCCCAGCCGCTCAAGGCAAGTATGCGAGGTTTCTGTGTGCCAGTTTTTTGCTTTACTCCACGCAGTATAGAAATCTCGGTTTGCCGCTCCGATCCACAGTTGAGATATATTTGGCTTCTTGATCAACAGTGGGACTAACCAACTGAGGGAGGGATTGCCTAACTGGGCAGGCAAGCATTTACTCCTCAACTGAACCTCTCAAGGTGCGAGGACTTGCCGGGAAGGCAAAGAAGCGAAGTATGCTGTACAAACCTTGTGATTGTGCATTTTGCGGTGGACTAACTTATAGGCAGGAAATTAGCCCAGGCCAGCTGGTACTACGAGTCCTCCCGAAACCGAGCCCGAGCCGGCCGGTATATCCAGCAACCAGGATACAAGATTTTGCTGCCTCATGTAAGGGTACGAGTTGCTTTCGTACGTGACACCAACCTTTTCTGCATTTGGCTTTTGCTATTACCTGTTCAGGACATCCGAATCACCTGCGTGATCGATATATCATCTGCGGGACTGGTGAAAAAAGAAACTTCGAAAAGGCAGGCCCAATAATAGTGGCTGTGCTTGGAGTAATCTCCTTGTGTAATAAATGAGGAAACAAATTTCAATGCATTGCCAAATTTTTTTTTTTCGTGCAGAAGACACGTCGTCCGCAGTCATGTAGTAGGTATTTGGGCAGGGATTAGGTACGGGGACATACTCTAGCAAGGAAGATTGAGGAAAAACCCACGTGCCAGAATATTACCCGGTAAGACAACTTCAACGGCGTGCCAGAAGTCCGCACGTTTCTATAACGGCGAACATCCACGGGAAGATCTCGTCATGTTTCCAAAGCCAGCGAGTTGGAAAGAGTATGGGACGGCTTCAATCTTCAAAGCTTCATGATCCACCATCAATTTTGGGGCCCCTCGGCGACCTGGTTTTGATTGGCCATTGTGACGACTGGTCGTTGGGACAATTGGTGTTCATGTACGGAGTACCCGGTGAGGATAGTACCAGAGGAGCTCCAGGCTGGTTAAAAGCAAAAAAAGGCACTCAATTACCGTATGCAAGGGACACTCTGTGTAACGCCAGGATATAGCACGTGACGTTATCATAACGATAAGAGGCCGATAGGGCCTGCTGACATCACCAGCTTCCCCTCCTCTTGGCGGGGTAGCATTTGGAATTGACGTGAGTTGTACGAAACAACCTACAGGGAGTGATCGCCCATACCAAAATACAGCAATTTATATAAACTCTTTCTAGCTCTGCATTTGCATCACATCCTACTCCCTCTTAGGTTTCTATACGATATACCGCATCTAGTACAAATATGCCGGACGACCAACCACGTACGAATACTTCTACGTACAAGATGAATCATACCATGTTCGTAACAGACATCCCCTCCCAGCTCCACTATGCTTGTGCATTGATCTGTGGTGAATGAGAATGGCTCATGGGGAGACTACTCTGCATGTATAGGGTGAGGGTGAAGGATCCCAAGAGGAGTGGTAAGTAAATGTAGAGCATGTGATGGCCAGCCATTGCAGCTTGCGGGCATTGTTCTTGCTTGTCTTTTTTTCTCGGTATGCTGATGATCTGGCGTATCTACCAGTGAAATTCTATGAAGATAACTTTGGCATGTCACTCATCAACAAGTCAGTAAATGAGTTTCCCACCTACTCTCTGCACGAAACCACTTAATCTATCGTTACTCATGGGCAAAGGGCGCCTGCTGACCCCCACACACGGGCAGACTGGACTACCCGGACGCTAAATTCTGCCTTTATTTCTTGGCCTTCGATTCCCCCGAGGCAGACAGTCATGGCAAGGCCTGGACGGATAGGGAGGGTTTGTTGGAATTGACCCACAACTACGGCACTGAAGACGATCAAAACTATAAGGTGAATAACGGAAATGATGACCCTGAGCACCAAGATAAGTCAATGGACGCCTGCGTAGTATACCAACCATTATAGCTGACATTGGCATGTATACGCTTTGGGCATATGTGAGCTTCCAAAGAACAGCATTCATAGGTATTGTGGGCTAACCCCACCAAGTGCTATCTCTGTCAACAATATCACCAAGGCCTGCGAAGAGCTTGCTGCTGCTGGCGTCCAATTCAAGAGGCCCCTCTCGAAGGACCGCTCCCTTGATGCCTGCCGGGAAGGTATCGCCTATGCCCTTGACCCAGATGGATATTTCATTGCCCTGCTCCAACTCCCAGTTGCTTCCTCAGAAGCTCTTCAAAAGCCCAAATGGCGCTTCAGCCACACCATGCTCCGTGTAAAGGATATGGAAGCCTCCATCCTTTTCTACAGCAGCTACCTTGGCATGTGCACCCTCTACCGTACTAAGAATCAAGGTAAGACAGACTTCGAGCAGGCATTCATGGGGTACTGGCGTAATGAGGGTGAGCGGAATTCTCTCGACACTATACTCAACCGAGAGGGTGTCGTTGAATTGGTGCAGTACCGTGGCACCCAGAAACAGGACAATGTCAAGTATCATAATGGCAATGATCAGCCGCAGGGATTCGGGCATCTGTGTATCAGTGTGGATGATTTGGATCTGGCGTGTGCTAGGTTTGAAGAGATGGAGGGAATCAGGTGGAAGAAGCGATTGACAGACGGAAGGATGAGGAATGTGGCCTTTTTACTGGACCCGGATGGATACTGGGTTGAGTAAGTAAGCAGTAATGTAGCGTAAAATCGTGTATACTAACAAGAGCTAGGGTTCTCCAAAACGAGGCTTTGAAGAAGCGGGCCAGCTGGTAAGGAAGGGCGCATAAGTGAGCAGAAGAAACTGTATGTGGGTAAAAACAAATAAATAATAAATTAACTTTTGGTACTATGTGAGGATATATCCAAGCCTATACGCATATGCTAACTGCTCTCATGGACCCATCTTCTGGGGTCCCACACCTTTGCTCCGTCATAAGAACACCATCACCTACTTCTAGTACCCCCTAACCTCCTCTTCTCCACACATATCCCACACAGCAACGCCAACACGGCCATCCCCCCTACAAACCACCATACCCCCCCCAGCGCGCTCACAAATGCCCCCACCACCTCCCCTCTCCACATCTCTGGCACCTCCTTCACCTCCTCAAACCTCCTCCTCACTCTCTCCCCCCACTCCCTCGCCCCTTCACCTTTCCCACCCAACCTCCGCTCCAACTCCTTCCCGAGGATGTTCTGAAACACCGCCCCCGCAACCGCAACCCCAATGACACTCCCCGTACTCCTAAACGCGTAACTTGTGGAGGTAATTACCGCTTGCATTTCCCCCGGGACGATGGCAAGCAGGGAGATGAGCATGGCTGTTAGTGTACCTCCGTAAGCGGCGCCGAAGAGGAAGAGGTTGGGGAGTTGGATTGCTAGGGGGGTGGTAGGGGTATAGAGGGTTGGGAAGAGGAGGGAGGTGGTGGATAGGAGGAGCAGGAGGATGGTGGTGGTGGGGTGGGTGGAGGAGGTGGTGCGGAGGAGGAGGCCGGAGAGGAGGGAGCCGAAGGAGATGCCGAGAGAGAAGGGGGAGAGGAGAAGCCCGGAGAGCGTGGCGCTGGCGTGAGGGAGGAGGAGGTGTAGAATTGGGAGGAAGAATAACTAGCAATGTTAGTTAGGGACCGGAGTTCAGGGTAATGTGCAGGGTTAGGGGGGTGAGGATGGGGAGCTTACGACGGTATACACCCCCATAACCATAAACCAATTCACAAGACACGCGCACAAAACAGATTTCCTGCCCAACAGCGCGGTAGGGATAATCGGTTCCTTCGCGATCCTCTCCTCAATATAAACAAACACCCCCAACATCACAACCGATAAAACCAGGCTTATGCCAATCAACGGATGTGACCACGGGACGATATTCCCGCCCGAATTCAACGCTGCCAAAAGCAGCGTCAGCGCCGTAACTAGTGACAACGACCCCGCTATATCGACACGCTCCAGCCTCGATACCTGCCTCTCCCCCTCCTCGAGCGTAGCCGGTGCAGGCAATGGAAGGTGAAGTACCTTCGCTACTGCGATAGTAGAGATAGCAATCACGGGGATCTGAGCCCAAAACGCCCACCTCCATCCCCAGGTATCATTCACCCACCCCCCAAACACGCCTCCTAATCCACTGCCGGCACCAAATACAATATTACTGATCCCCTGGATTACACCTCTATTTCTCAGATTTACTACATCGCTGACCGCCACGACAGCAACAGTCGTTAGCCCGCCTCCACCTATACCCGCGAGAATTCGAGCAAACACGATTTCAGTTGCAGAGCGGGAAAAGCCACACCAGAGCGTGCCGAGGAGAAAGAGGATGTTGCAGTAGATGAGCACGAGGCGACGGGTGAAGATGTCGCTGAGCTTGCCGAAGAGGGGTTGTAGGGCCGCGGTGCTGATGAGGTAGGACGTGGCGAGCCACGAGAGGGTGGGGGAGGATGCGAATTCGGCGGTGATGGGGGGGAGGAGCGTCGTGAGGAGGGTTTGGTCGAGGGCAGAGAGGAAGACGCCAATCTGGGTGGAGTGTTAGAGAGACTCAAGCTCGGGGTACATGAAGGGGAGGGGGGCCTACCCAGACAGAGCAAAGGATTGCGAACAATCGTTGACGAGTAACGGGGATTCGCGCTTCCCCAGCGGGATGACCATCATCACCATCGTTGTTACCTGCACCACCATCTCCATCTCCATCTGTAGCCGTAGCATTATACCCCTTTCCTCCCGCCACTTCCGCGCCTAACAGCGGCGCCCTCTCCCCATAAATATTCTCCTCAATTCGAATTGCAAGCCCCTCGTCTGCCATTTGCTCAGCTGTGGTTCAATGGGGCTAGACGGAATAGTACTCTCACTCCGTGGATGACAGCGTGTGGGGGCATGATGTGACTGGCTGGTCATGTGAGGATGTGGAAGCTTATAATTGGTCAATTTGGTGGATATTTTGAAGTACCGACTACCAAGAAAGTACTCCTGGTCTGGTCGAACTAAGGGGGGAAAGGCGTAAGTATAGACTCAAAAAAAAAAAAAACTCCTGATCTGGTTCATATTACATAAGTAGGTTTGAACTTGCAATACAACGATAGCCAGAATATAAGAACAAGAACAGCGGTTCGTCTCTTCATGAGAATACTAAATAAGATGCCAACCACACACGCGAGATATAGCAATGAGAAATAAGCAAGGAAACCAATCCCAAGGGAAAAAAGGAAAGAAAAAGACCCGATTCAGAAGATATTGTGCTACAATCCGTGTTTCCCCCACCATGACATCCTTCCATCAACACCTCTACCTCCTCCCCCGTATTCGCTACCCCCCCCTGGCATATTGCGCCAACCCCTAAGACTCCTTCATCCTATCAAACCCCACTACGCCCTACTCCCCTGCGGCAAAAAGAGCTCGTTATTCCTATAGTAATCTTGCGGGCCGCCACCCCCCTCCGAATGCTCTTCCCTACCCGGTCCTGGATACGCCGTATACCCCCCAGTCCCGCCACCTCCCCTCCCAGGAGTCAAATTCGGATACCCCCCAGGCCCACCATGCCCTCCAAGACCCGCATGCGTGCTCGACGGGCTAACTGGGGTAACATCATGGCTCGCCAGTGCCAACCCTGGCTGACTCTGTGTACCTATTGTGAGTGGCCTGGGTAGGTGGTTCCCGTAATAACTATATCCTGGGTTTCCGGTAGGGGATACCCTTCCGTCGGGGGCGCCTTGGGGCACTGATGACCCTGGGCCAAACCCGCCATGGAGAGGGCGGTCATTAAGTGGGGAGTCGTACACAGAGGTTGCGAGTTCTTGAGGCGGTGGGCCACTTTGAGGGCGTGGGTGGGATGGATATTGATACCCCTCTGGTAAATCTGTAGATGATCCTTGTGCACTATCTGGATGTGAAGGTCGGCCTGCTTGTGCTTGCGGAGGCTGTTGCTGAATATTCTGGTAATACTGTGCTGCACCTGGATATGCTGGCTCAGATTGCCCAGGACCCACGATGTTGCCGTAGCCACTTTGCCTGCGGGCGTCTGCTCCTGTGTTTTGAGCAGTTAAGGGGTATGGAGGGTCAACATGGTGTGGCGGAGGCTGATAGGCGCTGTGGCCAATATGCGATGGTGGGGCCGAGTGGGTGTTGGGGGGGCCGGGGGGAAAGTATCGCTGTTGCCCCCCAGGAGGAGCGTAGCCATTATAGTCATCGTAAGGGGCTTGAGGTAGTGGTGGGCGACCATAGGGGCCGGCTGGCGGGGCTGCCATTGAGGATTCCAGTAGCGATTCGTAATCCCGCCTCGCCTTGATGAATTTCTCATTGAGGGAAACAAAATCATCTAACAAGTCATATTAGCTATATCTTCCCTGTGAGGGTATCATTCGGTGATCTTACCTTTCTTTTGCGAATACTTCCCGATCAGCTCAATCAATTTTGGCCTTATAGCAAGCGTGGAGTGGTATAATCTAGTAATCTCCTCGCTATCCTGGCCGGTTGCATCCGACGTACTCAGCAGCGCCAGTAACTTTTCAACATTCTTAATCTCTGCAAAAACCTCTGCTTCCATCTGAGCTTCCTTCTGCAACTCCTCTGGCGTCGGATCCGACAATTTCTCCACATAGTTCAGTGGGAATATCCCAGTCTGTCCTCTTAATGAACCCTTCCACCAATCTTTATACACCGACTCCAACACAGCAATCACATCCCCCTTCTTGAATGCTAACTCACCCGTTTCCGTGGGAACAAAATCATATAATGCTCGAACGCGAGAAACTGTAGCAGCGGTTGTATGAGATGGAGCGGGTGGTTTGGGGACTTGCGCCTGTGTCGTTTGCTTGGCCGCAGGAGTTTCTGGGGTCTTACTAGCTGCTTTGGAGCTTGATGCAGCTTGTCGTTCCTTGAGAGAGATTGCTAGCGCCATCTGAAGTTCTTCCTCTTCCTTCTGTCGGTCAAGTTCTGAGATCTCACGTTTTTGGGGTTTCGATGGTGGAGCCAAATTTGGGTCTACATTGCCATCAGTATGCAATTATCAAAAGTACTCGGTGGGGAATAATATACTCTGCGATTTTAACTTGTGATATGCCTGCTCCATTATTCCCAGGTCTGGTTCCTTTGAGAACATCTCTGACCATTCGGCCATTCTCTCCAGTATCTTTGATTTGACTGTAGCATGTGTATTCTGTTCAGCAAAAACATTAGCCTCAAATTCTCCAAATCCCTGTTGGGTGGAGGTACGTACTCTATCGCTGGCCAACCTCAGCATCGCTTCTGTAAAGGACCTTGACGCGAGCTCTCTGTGCATTTTCGGACCACAGTTCTGCGAAAAGGCGTTGGCAAGCTCCAGAGTATATAGCTGAACATTCGCATTCCTGTGAGCTAGACGTTTTATCAATGCAGCGGCAGCATCTCTCGGACTGTCCTTCCCCCACATGTAACGTTAGCAAGCTGCTCTGAATTACTATCTGTGGAGAAACCCTCAAGTGGAGGAGAGCAATGTGAGCTGTCTTACCCATTCTCCCCGGACTCATTAATCTTCTCCCATGCATCCATCATGAACTCCCAATTCTCCGAGGTGAGATTTTCATCAGTCGCCTTCGCTACACCGCCAAAGTCCTATTAGCACTTCAAGGCCTCCAATGTATCCTCCTTTCCCTGCACTAGTCGCATTTAATTTGCTAAAGAACGAGGAAACCTACTGATGACATCGTCGAACTGGTTCTGCGGCGTCCTAAACATGGTGGGGTATTTCCGTAATCGTCACTGTCGAGAAAGTTGGCAGGACTTCCCTCAGTTGTGATAGCTCACAGTCAAAGTGATCCGTGAGAAGCGACTTTTTAATGGAAGCTGTAAACTTGTGATGGGCAAATGAGGCTTTGCGGTGGCATGGAGTGAAACGCACAGTAGGTTAGTTACCAACTACTTAACTGGAGGGGTTGCGTAACAAGCAGGGCACAGGCGGTTACCTAGGCTGTTTGTTGGACGCATAAATGCAGCTTTACCCGCTTGACTGCTCGAAAGGCATATAGACTCAGAAAAAAAAAAAAAAACGTTTGACTGCCGCCGTCTCATACCTAGCCTATGGCCCTCTTGGGGGGAAAGGCGTATAGACTCAAAAAAAACAAAAAAACGCTTGACTGCACCTCCTGTGGCTGTCTGATCAAATGCAACAACAGAGTATGTAGGGTGCCCATACATTGTACATACTGTACATACAGGATGCCTGCATAATTGCACTTATCTCCTGAATTTGGAGACGACTGTTTGGAATAGAGCTATGCAGAGCTTTGAAATGGAGAGTTCTAGGTAATGGAGACCCTAGAGCAGCTCCTCAGCTGCATCGGCGATTTTTTGAAGCTGGTGACAAAAGACGCTATTCCATATACAGACTAGTGCTATTTTGCGTTTTTTTGAAATGATCCAGAGTCGCATTTCCTTTGCGTTATTTTTGACCTCCTCCGGTGTAGCTCTCTGTATCTGGCCAGTGGCATATAAATGCTGTTTGCTATTCACCCATTGTACTCCGTATAGTGAAGAAAATGCATCATCAAGTCTTGGCACTTCGGAAACTTTAAGAATACCTGCGCTGCTGGGGTAAGGACATTGGTACTAAGGATATCAGTCTTCGCTGGCACACCGAAATAATATTACTTTATGTGACAGATACAAAGAGTCTTGGCACGAGATCAGGATATCAGTGTATTAGATACTACTTTACTTATAGGGTTACCGATTATATATTACTAGATTCTGCAACTACTGATGATAAGATTGGACAGTATAATTTAAGCATAATTTGTATTTAGATCTAGTCCGG
>Ga0307514_10002078_pt1 | contig 21619 bp, 18 predicted proteins | sample 16_EM_MG_FD_203088 | JGI IMG/M metagenome (GOLD analysis project Ga0307514, IMG submission 203088) | Populus trichocarpa ectomycorrhiza microbial communities from riparian zone in the Pacific Northwest, United States - 16_EM | ecosystem: Host-associated > Plants > Roots > Unclassified | place...
GATCAGCTCCATCCAGGGGCACTAGCTCATCCCTAAAAAGAGTAGTACATTCAAGCCGGCTGCTAATCGGAGCATGTTTCTCCGTTTGGCATCGCTTGTATTCTTCTGGGTCGATGTACTCAACTCGGTCCCAGAATACCTCACCAGACTCAATATCTCTTCGAGCCTCTGTTGTTACAGCAAGAGGTTGCCGTTCCACTCTGGTCGCGTCCCTTGTCAATGATACACCACGAGCTGGTGTCCCGCCCATTTGCGGCCCTAGCACTTCATCGACGCCAACCCCCCGCTCCCCTGCTACTGTCTCCATCTCCATTTCTCTACCCCCCTCTCTATCCTCTTTTCCCCTTTCCAGTAAATATGCCGCTCCAAATTTCTCCTTTCCAGTCTCAGCTGGTGGGGGCATAGTAGACCTCCTCAGCTTCCCAAGTAGTTTCCTCAGTTTAGACTTTGATTCTTGGGGAGGCGGCGGTGGCATTCTACCCCCCTCTCTATCCTCTTTTCCCCTTTCCAGTAAATATGCCGCCCCAAATTTCTCCTTTCCAGTCTCAGCTGGTGGGGGCATAGTAGACCTCCTCAGCTTCCCAAGTAGTTTCCTCAGTTTAGACTTTGATTCTTGGGGAGGCGGCGGTGGCATTTTCCGGGCATTAGTCTGCATACCAGTGCCATTGGTGCTGGGTTGCTCTGTGGTAAGGCCATCCACTCGACCCTCCACTTTGGGCGATCTTCTCTCTCGCTTCGCCTCCGATTTCCGTCGTGAGATCTCTGCTTTCTCAGCGGCTGCAAAAAGTATACATGTTAGTATAATTTAAGTCCACAAGCATAACGCTCAGAGTTCATGGTGATACCTTTAGCTTGTTTTTTCTCCTCTTTGGCCTCCCGGTTTTTCTCCCTCTCAAAATTCTCAAGCCTCTTCTTCTCCTCTGCCTCCGCTCGTTCTGCTGCGACTCGCGCTCTTTCTGCTTCCGCTTTTGCCGTAATCTCCTCCAACACTGGTTGCACATTTCTGAGAGCAATCCTCTCCACCTCCTCTGCATCAACTAATCTGCCCCCACCGACATTGATCTTGCCATGTAGACTGGGGCGAATTTCGCTAGTAGTCCGAGATCCATTGGTATTCCAAATTCTAGACTCCGCAACTCGCATGGCTTGATCATCCCAATCCTGGCGGTAGCTCAAACCCTTTTTATCCGCGACTTGAAGGTCCATTCCAGCCAAACGTCTGCTAACATTGCGCCTCGCGACCTCTAGGAGGTTTATATAGGCATCCATATCCTCTGCACGAGCTCTCCCCGATCTCATGGACGCACCTTCCCCCATAGAGTATCTTCGACGAGGAGACCCCGACTGCCCGGTTTCCGTTTCGTAATTGGGCAGAGGTACCCTCCTTAACACCCCAGATTCATACAATTCCTGATCCAGTAATGCCAACCGCCTCGCCGCTGCTCTGCGTGCGGCCTCTTCCAGGTTTGCTGTTACCGTCATCCTCCGTTTGTTAGGCACCTCAGTCGCTTCAAGAGTATTTCCAATGGCCATAGGTAGAGAATCAGAGGCAGGTTTTGCTGCTGCACTTTGAATTGCAGGTTCAATGTATGTGGTTACCTCAAGATTCTCTCCAATAGCCTTCGTAGACTCAGATCTGGCTGCTGCATTGTGAATCACGGGTGGCATATTAGACGTCACGGTAGCTTCATCCCCATATATCACACTTCGCGGGAATACAGGATTCTTCGGGTGAGGTGAAGTGCCAGTAGCTGGTTTTGCAGCTTTATGCGCGAGTACCGCTGCGGAATTTGCAAAGGAAATCGGCTCATTGACTTGCATGTAAACAGACTTAACCTCCCTCGCCGCCATTGCAGCCGCCCGCCCAGCTGACCACCTTATATCTGGGCCTGAAACCCCGACGGGTCGCTGAGCTCGCAGAGCAATACTTGCTGCTGCCCCAGCGGATAACCTAGAATCCTGATTACCAACCCAGCGTGATGCCGTAGTTGGTACAAGGGAATAGTGTTCACCGCCGCCTACCTCATCATGTCTTTGCTGATGGCCCGTAGTTACTGGAGTAGTGAAGTATAATGTCTCCTGGGCGCTAGGTATTGGAGATGTACCTCCATGCAGTGGGGATGCTGTGGCCAGCCTGGGGGTCGTAGCAAGCATCACAGCTAATGCTTGACAGGGCTGTGTAGCTGAACTGCAGTTAGCTTTGTACATGCATAGCCCAAGTACTGACAAGGGTCCCATGCAGCACGATGCAGGACTTCTTACATTCTCTGATTAGATTAGTATATATTGCTGCTTAACTGTAGATAAAAAGATGCTTGGATGATGTGGTAACCCAGACATCTCAAAGCTCACGGCCCACCCATGTATGACGTTAATGAAACTCGCCCCTCCATATCTTGGCTTACTCGTTTGCAGGGGCCTCTAGCGGAAAGGAGTTAAGGGAAAATGGAAAATGGTCTCAAGTTGATTTGTCAAAATCAGGTGATCTGCCAACCATCCTCCGAGCCTCCATTTTCCCAAACAAGTAGTTCACCACTCACTGGACGAGCATTGACCATGCATTGGCCCATGGTTTGACCGTCCAGATATTTCAAAAATGTCGGGATAAAGTGCACTTTTCCTCCACAGTAGTAATTCGTAAAACAAAACTATGTCTGGATTGCCTCCGATAGCTGCACCCCAAGCACTCAAATCCAAAGCTACTGGTAACCCAATTCAACCTTCCCCCATACGCAACTCCCAAACTCCCTTCTTCCATCAATCTCCGCCTCAAGGAACAAGAAAACAGCCTCAGACACCCCTGAAAGCTCCAACACCTCCAGTATGTCCAACATCTCTCCAACGCCCGGGCGGAATGGCCAGTAGTGAGAGCAATCGCTCCCTATTCATCTTTGAAATTCTAAAGCAGGCAACTTCAGTATATGACAGGTTCCATTTGAAATCCCAAAAACATATCTCTGGAAACCTGGGAAGTAGCTCTGTGAGCTTTCATTGAGCATGCAAGTGCTCTCATCATAGTAACAGAAGCGAAGAAGGAAAATGTCGATTAAGGGGTGGCACAATGTGCCATTCAGTTGGATTGTTCAGGCAAGTAGTTTGTCAATAAATAGACTTTTTTTCACTAACACGATGCAGGCAAGATTAACAAGAGACAGAGGCGTGAGGAACATTCTGATTATGATCCACGGCATGTATATGGAATTGTAAGCACCGGTAGCCACTGGGTGTTCTTTCGCCTAGGAAGGAAGGCTGGTGCAGACCAAAAGGAGCCAGTTTAAAGCCCACGTCGAAGTTCATAAAGAGGCACCAATCACAGTTCGGATAGCATCACTTGACACCAGCCGAGCGAAGACATCACCACTCTGTTCGAATACATCCTGAGTATATATCAAGAGGTAAAAGAAAGCACCAAGGTCACTAAATGACAAAAGTTGGTAGCGTGATAATATGGTGTTTTTCTCCTTCCTTCCGGGTCCACTTTTTGTCTCCCCCTCTATCTCTCTCTATCTCTGTCTCATGTGCTTCTCTCTATTGTCATAAAACGCCCCCCCGTTTCTCGCTGTCTCTCTCGACTCACTGGGTCAGATTGTGTGGTGCTCTGTTTCTCTTTTCTTTGTACATTGTTTTCTCTAGGTTAGGTGGAATTTCCGAGCTTTCCCCCCCCCCCGGAATCCAAGGGTGTTCGTTTGAGCTATTGCATTTTGGGAAATCTAGAAAACGGTTGAGTTTGGTTGCACGGGTTAGCTTTCGCTTGTGATCAGGAGTTTTTGTTTGTTTTTTCATGTGTGGGTAGGGTTATTTGCTATTTATTCTGACGGGGAGGCTCTTCACTGTGGTGAGGTTTATGATTGCTGATCAAATGCGACGTTATGGTACTATATATTACTCTCAGTTGCCAATGGTAACGTGACCGAGCAGACACGGCAATTCAACCATATGTTCGCTGAACAGTAAGTATGTACGTATATATAGTGTTACGAACCCTACCCCTAGCGCTCGCCACTACCTCTAATCTCCAGCATCCATAGATCTGCCATGCCACACATTGTACCAGGACGAAGGAGTGAAATCAGCATCGCGACCCCGTCATCCTTCCCAATGGTGAACCCCGAGCCCGGCAACTCCCCACACAGTACTGTACTTTTGTGCATATTAGTTGCTGAGCTGATATAGAGTAAGCTGATACATACATTCTCACATGTGGACAGATTCAGAGCAGTGGAAGGGTTTGTGGGGAATTTTGATATTAGCATTCTCGGCCTATGACAGTACGACAGAAACGATTGTTTCCGATAAAGAAAAGAAAAAAGACAGCCAATGACGGTGAAAACTTGGTCCTGATAATTAGTAGAAGACGGATAGAGCTTAGCCAGCATAGTTAAATAGGTATCGTCGGAATAAACTTTAATCCCATAGAGAAAGTGGTTTGGGTGAGTAGTTAGGTGAAACACGTTTTGTCCCAACGGCTCGGGCCTGTCTGGCCTCGGTAGTTTGATCCGAGTATGTACCTGTCCAATTGATAACGACAGTACTAGCCTGGTTGGTACACAGCAGACTAGAGATACTTTAGAGTTCAATGGTGGTATTCCAGTGGGACAGGTTCCTGAGATGTGCATACATACAACTTTTACAAGATCCCATTGTTCTCTTTTTTTTTTTTTTTTTTTTTTTTGAGTCTATACGCCTTTCCCCCAAGGGAGTCAGGCTATGAGGCGGATCCCCACTGTCAAGGGATAAAATGTAACAAGGAACTCAGTGGGAAGTGCATAACGTTGCCCATGTCAGTCGCCCTCTGCCAGAAGTTGGTGGGGATTTCCATCGACATAACTGAAACCCATGGACCCGTTTTTTTGTGGCCAGATCCAAGAGCATCTCATGTACAAAACATGCCCTCCAGATCTCACAAAGGCACAGCACGTGCATGAAATAGTATCCCTGAACTGGGGTATTCAATCCAATATGCCTAGTCTGGTTACAAAATGCCTTTAAATACGGTGCCGTCGCAGGTAACTGGAGCTGACTGAGTGATTTTGTGCGTGCACCAGGATTACGGTGCAGGAACCCGGCAGATAACCGTTTCGAGTCATGAATAAGGAGTTTTCACATTCCATAAATCTCCAGTGGTTAAGTGTTTAATGAGACGCAGGGAGGGGAACTTACGAAGCCCAGAATCCTGACAGGCTTGAAACTTTTTACAATTTTGTTTGGCAGTGCTCCAACAGGTTAGAAATTTGAAAATCCCGCATGCATTTCGCAGTTCAGGCCGATCTGGGTCCTTGAGTATAAAATTACAACCAGACTCTTGATATTTACAAGAGGGTTTCTATTGCTACGAAATTATATTCACTGCCAAAGCATCTCATCTGGTGCAAGCCGGGCACGACGTACACAGGGTGGTAGCCCACAGTTTCTAAGTACCACTTAGCAAAACCGGCCTCCAGGGTGTAAATTGTATGGTACAGCATACATTTGACATGCAGAAAAATCCACCTTGATTTTGGATCCCGATCTGAACTCCGTGCGTGCTCTCAGCTCTGGTTGGGATGTCTGGTCTCACGTACATGTACATGATAGTGGGTACGGTATATAGTGTATAGGCAGAGTTTGGGCCCCTGTTTTGGTTCGATTGGTGTCTGAGAAATGTTGTATTCGGCTGATAACGAACGTTATACGACCCAATTGCTCTCCTGCATTAGATAGTGCTAGTCCACATTCAGCCGGTTCAACTAAGTCAGCCATAACCTTCAAAGGAATTGGTTAAGCAGGGTTGCCCACCAACTACGTCAGGAGTGCGTTTTGAGGGCTTTTCCCACCTGTGAACTCAGAAAACTTATGCGGCATCCGGGTGCCATTGGGGTGATGATCTGGAGGGGGGGGGCAGGGAAGCTGACAGATACTACGGAAGTATGCATACCTATGATTAGCTTCCCAAAAAACCCTCCCCCCCATATCCCACGATCCCATGTCATTTCTCGGGCTGGTACTTATAGGCCCGGTCCCTCCCGTATCGTCAGCCAGTGTTCTCGCACTTCGCCAGATACATATCCTTGGGAGGGCTATATCCAGTCCTACACACAGCCAAGATGACTACCTTTGTGGCGTCGTTGTAAGTCATGATTCCCTCCCACTAGCCCCATGCAATACTAACCCGAGGTCCACAGGCATCTCCCATACACTGTTGGATTCAACATACGTAGGAATGGGCGGGAAAGACGGCCCGCTACCCATGAGCAGTTCGATGCCACTACACCAGTCCCCAACCTACTTGCGACACTCGTCTTGGTGACCCCTCCAAAGACACCACCAGCTCCGGCTGTGCAAGACGATAGCAACTTTTTCTTTGAACCGCACTCCAATGAAACTATTACCGAGGAGGAGGATGGACACGAGACAGACACAACGGATGCATCCGCACCCAGCCAGTCGAATCTTACACTTCCTCGTACCTCCATGTCAAATCGCAATACCCGACGCACCTCAAGACGCCGTTCTTCTGCTGCTGAGTCGAGCTTCTTGAAAAATGCTTCCTGGTTTATTGAACCCTATGACCAAGGGAATGGCGGTCTTAAGAATGCCGTAGCTGCGGCCCTAGATGCTGGGGTTATCGAAAACAGGACCTGGGTTGGGACTTTAGGGATACCCACCGATCAACTTTCTGAACAAACAAGAGCAGAAATTGATGTGAAGCTTCGTGATGACCACGATTCATTGGTAGTTTACTGTAGGGACGCAGATTTCGAAGGTCATTATGCTCATTACTGTAAAGAAGTGAGTACTTTCTCAATCCTGCTCAGCGAAAAAAAAACTGACACATGCCGCAGATGCTATGGCCGTGAGTTCCGTTACACTCCTGGACCTGAGTGGGGCAGGTGCTAATGAAAGCTATGTAGTGTTTTCCACAACCAGATACCTGATCATCCGAGGTCGAAGTAAGTGAGGTGGTTACTGTTATCGAAGGGTAAAAACTGATTATTCCTACCAGGGCCTACGAGGATCATTCATGGTGCTACTATGTCGCGCTGAATCAGGCCTTTGCGGATACTATTGTTCGTGACTATAAGAAGGGTGATCAGATCTGGATACATGACTACCACCTGCTCCTTGTGCCGAAGATGATCCGTGACAAGATCCCCGATGCAAAAATCAGCTTCTTCCTACACGTCGCTTTTCCATCCTCTGAGGTTTTCCGCTGTCTGGCTGTCCGAAAGCAGCTCCTCGAGGGTATGCTCGGGGCCTGCCTAGTGGGTTTTCAGACTCCGGAATATACTCGCCATTTTCTGCAAACATGTAGCAGACTCTTATATGTGGAAGCCACCCCGAACGGCATCCAACTTGAAGATCGATTCATCCATGTTACAAGTGACCCAATTGGTATCGACCCTGTGTCATTAGACTTGAGGCGGAAGGAACCATCGGTTGAGGAATGGGTCAAGATCATTACGGAACGGTACCGTGGAAAGAAATTGATCGTAGCCCGTGATAAGGTATGTTCTTAGTGGGCTTGAAATTGGGCTCATTGTACTGATTTGTGCTTGTCTGAAGTTGGATCATGTTCGAGGTGTTCGTCAAAAGCTGCTTGCATACGAGCAGTTCCTCGACAAGCACCCCGAATGGGATGGTAAGGTTGTATTGATTCAGGTTGCCCTCTCAACAACAGAAAACTATGACTTGCAGAACCAGGTCTCGGACATTGTCACCCGGATTAACTCCTCTCACGCAAACCTCGCACACAGCCCTGTCGTCTTCCTCCACCAGGATATTTCCTTCTCACAATATATCGCGCTCTTGACGATTGCAGACGCTCTGGTGGTCACTAGCCTGCGTGAAGGAATGAACTTGACTTCCCACGAATACGTTTATTTCCAGGACAAAAAGCATAGCCCTCTTATTCTCTCTGAATTTACAGGCAGTGCAGCCCTTTTTGGCGGTGCTCACATCTCTGTCAATCCATGGAATAACAGACAATGTGCAGATGCGTTCCTAAAGGCCTTAGAAATGCCACCAGAGGAGAAGAAGAAACGCTGGGAGATCCTATATAACGCTACTATGCATCATACCGCCACGAACTGGGTGTCAGGCTTCATGACTCAATGGGATGAAGCATACGAGGAGCAGCAGAGAAGAGGGTTGAGCACAATCCCCAGACTTTCATCCAAGAAACTAGGGGAAGATTATTCCAGCTCGAACAAGAGATTGATTATCCTAGATTATGAAGGCACCCTTGCATCTTGGGGTGCTCCGGCGAACGTTATCATGACAAGCCCTCAACGTACGATAGATATCCTCAATGACCTTCTATCTGACAAGAAAAACATTGTCTACGTGATGAGCGGAAGGACACCCGAAGTAAGTGCCATCTACGTGCTATCATGGAAGCGGATTTAACAAATGAATTTAGGAACTAGAAAGGTTATTCCGCCGTGTTCCTGGGCTTGGGTTGATTGCGGAAACTGGTTGCTTTATTCGCCCATTTGAAAAAACTAAATGGATCAGAGCTGCACGCCCAGAGGCAGAATGTGAGCAATGGAAGAGTCAAGTTCATGACATCCTCCAATACTATCGTGAGCGAACGCCCGGAACTTACATTGAAGCCCGCCACTGTTCATTTTTGTTCCACTATCGCAATGCCGAAGACATGCTCACTGCCTCTCGTCAGGCTGCTGAGTGTGCCAACGATGTGAACGACAGGTTTGAAAATCAGAGCGTTCGTGCTGTTCCAGTCGATGGAGCCGTTGCTGTAGAGTCCATCGAATGCAGCAAAGCGACTGCAGCAGTGAAGGTTATGGATATTCTCCAGGACAGAGCTGAGCAGGCAGGAGACTCACAAGTCCACCCGGATTTCTTGCTAGTCATCGGAGACGATAGGGACGATGAGGTCATCTTCCAATGGGCCAATGAGCAGAGGGATAAGATTCCCCATGTCACAACAGTCAGTGTGGGGATGAGGAATACAGAGGCCTGTGCTACATTAGCACAAGGTGTTGCGGGTAAGAATTTACTCTGCATAATGTTGGCACTGAGAAAAACGGCGCTAACAGCACTGATAAAAGGTGTACATCTTGCCTTACAGAAGCTAGCCTCGCTCAAATAAGCCCAGACTGGAGCCATTGGCTTTACTTCACTACTGGCCCAATTAAAGCCATTATCCTTTTTTCTTTGCTTCTCGCGGGAAATGTAGTGTGCGTCTGCCAGCATCCGATACTTGCCAAATGCCGGAGCTCAGCCCCCGAGATAACTCGTCACTAATTCCCAGTTTCTTGATCACTCATTGCTGATGCGGTCGCTACCCTTGATACCATTCATTTATAGGCATCTTGATTTGTTGCTGGTGGACTTGTGCTTTCGGTTGTTATCCTAGTTGCCCTCTGAGTACATTGGCACATGGGTTATAACACACTGGGTGAAGATGGTCTTTCGTTTACCTTGTCTTTGTGTTGGAGTATGGAATGTTGGGCGAATTGGCAAAAATGGGTCGTTTGGAATATATACATTTCTTTCAAAATAATGACTTTCAGATGAAGTCTACACTAGACCCATCTGCCTTTTGACGGATGGAATTCTGCAAAAACAAGGCATGACTTATACGCTAGTTAGCGACTAGACTAGAGAGGAAAACCTGTTCTCGTGCCAAGACTCTTTGTATTTGCATATGGAGCCCTGTTCCCGCGCCAGCTAAGCTCCTGTTCCCAAGCATTTCCGAATAAAAATTACAAGTCTGGGCACGAGAACACTAAGCTCCAGGCCCCAAGGCCTATGACATAACCAATATGTGGTTTTGCTTCGGACTCTAAGAAAAAAAATTAAACGCTGTACAAAAGAAGGAGAATTTATCAGTTAATGCGTTCTCATACACGGACGGACGGAAATGAGGAATTTGCCATCATGGAGTCCATATCGTTTTTTTTTGAGTCTATACGTCTTTCCCCCAAAAGGAGCCTTAGACTATGAGATGGAGTCCATAAGGGAAAGAAAAATACTTTGACAACTGCCCTTATGTAACAGTTACTTGCACTCAAGGACAGGGGAATACATATGCATTTGTGCTTAGTATATGGACCCCACTACAACCTGGCAGATGGTTACCTATAATGGAAGACTTCAGCTGGCGTGTGTGTGGTATTTCATTGTCTGAAAGTAAGTGTATTCGTTTTTTACATGGGCAGTGGAGTGCTTCGGGACTATCCCTTTGTACATCACTACAAACCAGGTCCCACTCCTCGTCTTACAAAACATCACTGAGCGGGCTCTGTCAACTGAAGGAGAACTTAACCTCGCAGTGCATAGCTTGAATAATTGAACGAATACAACTAGGTACTATGGCTAAACATGCACGCCCAGTTGGAGTACTCTTGACAATATAATCCCGAGGAATCTCAACCACCTCCGTCAATTGTTCCTGTTATAACTGTATAACCTCAATACAAGATAAATAAAATAGCTCATAATAATTGAATGACATTAGAGATGATGGATCAATGGAGACTAACCATTTTCTTTAGGGTTGCAGTAAGTAAAGTCTAGTTGCATCCTAAGTAGGTAGGTACCGTAGTAGACCTTAGTCTGGCTGCAGCTAGACCTATGGTCAGCCCGATATCAGTCAAGTTAGCCACCACATGTTCACCCCATATTTTTATCCTTTGTGTTGGAAGATGAAATCTTCTACCTACTGGCGTTCTGGATGCAATCAGTTACCCTGAACCTCAACACACCCTTATTGCCGCCCCATAGTCGAAGGCGTATAGACTCAAAAAAAAACACCCTCATCCATTCATAATTTCTTTTTCCCATGGAAGCTATCGTGGCGGTTGAGGCATCAAACCTTATCATGCAAGGATTATGGTGTCGATCTATCACATGCACACTGGCATGTCTACTAGCTGATAAGTATGTATGTAAAAGGAACGAACGTAAGCACCTTCAGACCTGCCAATATCACGTCACCGGGAATTGACTCATACGTATCACACGCTCAGAGAAACCAGAATTTCAATTACATAAAACTCAGGCTGGAGATCTACGGTACAGTACATGCATGTTGGGATTAACACGCACGAACTGGTTACGGTTACAAAGTCTTCATTATTGTCACTGTTATTCTGTCTAAAATGTATGGATGTCTCGCCCCCATAATCAGACACTCTTAAGGTGTTCCGTCAAGGACACTGGGGCGGCTCGGTGAAATGAAGAAGATCCCACCCAGCAAATAGAAGCCATCAGTGGGAGGAAGAAGGTAATACCAAACACATTAATGACACTGAGGAACGGGTAATATATATACATGTAGTTATTTTGTTTTGTTTTTGAGTCTATACGCCTTTCCCCCATATACATGTAGTAATGGTCGATCCTCTATTACATATGCAGTGTGTTGCAAGCCCCAACATTTATGGGGTGTGATCGAATACGGGAACATCTGGTACTAAATTCTCCGAGGGCAATGAACCATTGGGGTGTTCATTGTATACATTGCACACATATGTTCGATATTATAGAGATTGCGAAATGCCTCCAGCTCGGAGCCCTAAAGGCTGTAAGTCCCGAAGCCCCTAGTTATAGACTGCAATCTTTGAAGTTTGTTTTGCCAGATATCTCAGTATCCCTGCCGCATATGGCATATCGTAAACATCTGTTTCGCATATGGGGTAGGGGTTTAGTGGGCCGATCGTATTTTTCCTTGGTGCCTCAGTAGGTGGTTTCTGATGCCTAACCTGAGATATGGACGTGAGCAATTGTCAGTGAAATAATAGGTGAAACAAGAATCAGAGAAACGAGAAGCGTAGACTGCTGCGCAAGAAAGCCTGAAACGAAGTTCTTGGCCCCATTCCCGAGACATGCTCTCATCTGCATGCATACCAGCCTCCTACCCCGCAAATCTTCCCCGCACTCCAAGTATGCAATGCGGTGCGAAGAGGCTAGCTGATAGCTCTCGAGATTAAATCGGGGTGACAATTGCAACTCTAGTAATAGGTACTGATCTCTCCATTGTACAGAGAGCTTGGGAGAAAATGCCGACGGCCCGTGCATCATCTGCATGGTGAGGTACTGGGAATTGGGCAGCTAGGACTGATGCGGTCCTTGGTCGGGCTTTCCAATTGACGTGTGTCTTTGAATTTGAATGCTTGTTCGCAAAGCGTTGGCTCGTGTCGTCTTATCAATTATTAGCGTCGTTCCCCACAATTTCACGACACACCATCTCCTACTAGTCTGGTATTATGGAGCTATAGTATAACCATGGCAGAGTAGGAGGTCATTCCATTTACTGAACCACTGAAAAGTGTGCAATTCCCAGGCTTGTAGCCCACGGGGGTGTGGAAATGCGGATGAAGGGGCTACATGTAGCTCTTGGAAAGCATGCCTGTCGGATCAGAAGTGGTTCAACCTAGCAAAGGCAGCCGGCCTGAAGGGGTATATGTGGGCATAGAGATGTCAGGGTGGTGGGGAACATACCTGGTGAATGTCCCGCCGACCAATCTGGAGCTGTTCACGGCGGTGTGGTGTTTAAATCATCGCCCACACTACGCCCACACCCTCAGAAGCTCACACAGTGTGAAAAAGGGTTATATATTCCAGTTTCCCACCTACTAAAAAAGGTTCTACTGTCCCTAAGTACACCACCCCTTCAATACATACCACTCCCACAACAACTACTTTTCTTTTCGACCCACTCTCCTTCGAGTTCTTCAGATTTGTATTAACTGCCGGAGCTTTGTTCAGCGAGTCGTTTAGTGCTTCTCCATTAATATCGCCCTCACTACTCCCAAGTTCCCCTCACACCATCAATTCCCTAATTAACACCCACAAGACCTTTTCCGTTACTTATCTCACAGCTCCAACATGTCTGGGTCAAATGAAAGAAGCGAATCCGATGCTTCCTCCTACCACCGGAGGGCTTCCTTCTCTCCAGGAACTACTCTTACTGAGCTATTCACCGGACGGGCAGCCCCGCCCCCATATCCAGGCCCCAACGTGGCTGCAGCACAAAGAGCCCGTGCAATGAGCATTTCTGGGCCCTCGACCAGTGGAATATCAGCGTTCCGTCGTGGATCTGTGTCTTCCATCAACTCATCCGCTTCAAACTTGGATGAAAATGCCGTTGACGAGGGAGAGGGTAGCCCAACTGGAGTGACAAACCCATTTGCCCGAAGAATGAGTTTCGGTGCAAGAGCGATGCGGGATCTTCGATTGCCTGGGAGGATAGGGGCCCAAGGGAGCCCTGCTCCTTCCCCAACTGCAACGAGAGGTAAGCCACAATACCCGTTGAGTATTCGTATATATACTGATATTGCCTCCAGGGACTTGGCCTGACAGCGGGAAATCCAACCCCCCACCACTCTCTGGGCCTGGTGAAAACCCCCACCACCAACGACGGCCCTCCGTTTCTACTATGCCACTACAAATCAACCCCATCAAGGCCAATGACGATCCTCTCCAAGAAAGAATCCTAAAGGGCGATTTCTATATGGACTAGGACACGATTTCTATATGAACTAGGGCAGTGTTACTTTGCAGAGGCATTTCGCGCAACAAACTATGGGGTATCGGATTTTTATACTAACTTTCGCTCTGCTCAGCACTTCGTTCTTCAATATGGACCTAATATCGGTACAGCCGATATGATGATTTAAGCTTGTATGGGTACTTGAATGCTGACTTGTTGTGATCCTGGACATGGCCCCCCAAAGGAGAGAGGGTCGAGAAAAATTTATGGCTTCGTACGAGCGGGTGGGGACGGTACTTTCCCTCTGTAAAATAAATAACCTGATGGTTTCTTTAACAATCTCGATATCGGTCAATTCCTTGTACATTAGCGGTACGGAATGATAGCGGGGCGTTTGTATTCTTCATATTGGTCAATCAATGACTAGTCTCCGATTTTTCCTCAGCGGTATTTTTCTAGGATGGATGTTATAACTTTATTTTCTCCAGTTGTATTGATACAAATCTCAAACCTTGGCCGAAACTTCTCGAATTGTACTTAAGTATGCCTGATCACTTACTTGGGGCTGCATCCTACTGCCAGCATGCTTGTAGCTCCTCAGATTGTTGATGGGGGTTCAATTCTTTTGCGACAGCCTGAATGAAGCAGCGTCTTGAAACCCTTATTTCTAAAATGTCATTCTAGATCTATATGAAGAAGGAAGGTTTCTGGAAAAGTTCCAATGCCCATTATCGATAGTCTGGTATGTAGGGATTGTTCCGCAGGGACGTATCCTGCGTACGTCGAGTTTGCTTTTTGTCTGCAACCCAGAAAGTCGCAAATGGGATGCCGAGTAAGCATGAGCAGAAATGAGCAACCCGTCCTTAGAAAATGAAAGCAGCCTTGTAAACAAAATGACGGTCACTTAGATCAATTCTATAGCCCTGCCCTCGACGGAGCCAGAGCACCTGTATGTACTCTATTGCCATGGGCCACCCGTCCTAGGAGATATGAGTATTGTGACTTGGCTCCCCTCAGTGTCTGTGGACGCTACAGGGCTACAGGTGGGAAGGGAACCCTCGCGTGAGTGCACCTATGGCCATATTGTAAAACAGGACCGCCGTCGATCCAGTGGTTGTGGGTCTGTGTCGATACCACGGTGAGTGTGAGGAGATTTATGGCAAGGTGGAGTTTTGGGTCAACCAGATCGTGTACCTGCTAGCGTGGGCTAGAGCCTTAACACCTCCTCATTTCACTCCCTTTTCTCACGCTGCTCCCTCCCCAACTTTCTTCTCCCCACTTCCACCCGAAAAAACCAACCTCTTCCCATCCCTACTTAACATCGTCGCTAAAGCCCAACCCACCTGACCTCCTTCCTGTTTCTACTTCCACAACCCACTCCGATCTCAGCTCAGCCTACACACAACTCCTCACCAGGCTATATATCATTTTCCTCACTCGATAGCTTTATCCCGTTTCGAAATTCCCCCAACCAAGATGACTACTGAGGTATGTTGAACTATCCACCTGTTGTTACATCATGACTGCCCCACTTTCCCCCCATCCCAACCAACCACCGTCATAATCGGTGAACCGAGTTTGCTGACTTTGAAATGCGGTACACAGCGTGAAAGGTACAACTTGGCTCCTTCCACCCGCCTCGCTTTAAACGAAGTAACCCTTCTAATATTCCCAATGTAGCAAAACCTTCCTCGCCAGGCTGTGCGAGCAGGCGGAGAGGTATGATGGTATGTACTCTACAACCCCCCCACCTGGGATGTACATTTGCTAACATCTACCACAGAGATGGTGACTTACATGAAGGTAAATTCCATATTAATGTTGACCATGAGGGGATACAAGTGAATCCAAGCATTGTATTGACACATTCTTTCTTGTTATAGGAGGTTGCCAAGGTATGTAGTGAACCAAGTGCCAGACCCAGAACTCAGTTACTAACCTGATTAGATCGGAGGAGAACTGTCTGTTGATGAGCGCAATCTTTTGTCTGTCGCCTACAAGAATGTTGTGGGAACACGACGTGCCTCTTGGAGAATCATCTCCTCCATCGAGCAAAAAGAGGAAACTAAGGGATCCGACAAGCACGTTGCTAAGATCAAAGAGTACCGAGACAAGATCGAGAAGGAGCTCGAGCAAGTCTGCGGGGATGTTCTCAATGTCTTGGACGACTGCCTGATTCCCAAAGCTGAGTCCGGCGAGTCTAAGGTGTTCTACCACAAGATGTAAAGTACACAGTTCAAGTTCCCCAGTATAGATACTGACGATCTATCCAGGAAGGGTGACTATCACCGATACCTTGCCGAGTTTGCTTCGGGAGACAAGCGAAAGGAGGCCGCTACAGCAGCTCATGAAGCCTACAAGGCAAGTTTCTCTGTGCCTGCTACAGTTCTACAGTTACTAACTCTTAGCAGAATGCAACTGATGTTGCGCAAACGGAGTTGACACCAACTCACCCCATTCGTCTCGGACTTGCCCTGAACTTTTCTGTCTTCTACTATGAAATTTTAAACTCACCCGACCGTGCTTGCCACCTCGCCAAGCAAGCTTTCGACGATGCTATTGCTGAGCTCGACTCTCTAAGCGAAGAGAGCTACAGGGACTCTACTCTTATCATGCAGCTTTTGAGGGACAACCTTACTCTCTGGACATCGTCTGACAGTAATGAGGTCGACGAGCCAGCTCCAAAGGAGGAGAAGGCCCCTGAGGCTAAGCCTGAAGAGGGTTCTGAGGCTCCAAAGGCCGAATAGATCTCAGGCCGAACACCATATAATCTTTGGGGGGGAGTTGGTTATGGCTTTAACTACCAGAGGATAAAGGACCTGAAATTTTCTCAGTGGTTGATATCAGAAGAAAAGATCGGAACGATGCTGACGAGACGGGACGTGACTTCTGTTTTTCCTCTTTTTTTTTCTTTTTTTTGCTTTAGCGGAGTGCTGACCTAGTTCTCGCCTTGCTATCTTTTCTTCCTTCCCAGTTGATTTTTTTTCATTTTATACAAAGTTTGTAGTGTGCTTTCACAATTTTTTACCCCACCCCTTATCATTACACAAGACATCCAATCCCAAGCAACTCACAAATTCTCCCAAGCAATACAATTGGCTGCTCAACAACCCCGCGAGCATGGATGGGCACCTCATCGAGTGCGATGCTCTTGGCCCTTGTTGAAGGGGCTCTCTGTTCCGCGTCGCAGATCACTGCCCAGTTTGAGTATGCCACTCAACCGTACCAAAGCGTCTGTTGTGTGCAAAAGTGAGACATACATCAAATGTACTTCACCGCTTGCATCCCGTCATGACATGCCCAAGCATGAAAGTAAGGCTGACTTGTGGGGCCCTTTTGAGACTGGTCTCGTGCTCATGGTTGGATTACGTATGCATTGAGGCACGAGACTACAGTTGTTATCTGTACCAATACCAACCAATGTCAAGACTATCCATGTCTGTATACATATACTCGGGCCAGTCATGAATAGTTGCACTGCATGCAGATTGCAGGAGAAGATTGCACAGTTTGTTGTAATGTGAGCTGTATGCAATGCAACTATTAATGCCTGACCCGAGTACAGAGATGTAGAGTAATATTGAGTGAGGCACATGCCCAGATGTTCCACCTAATTGTCGATATATATATATGTTCCGCCCCAGTCACCAGTGATGTGTTTTTCGTCATTAACCCGGCCTAGTGACCCTTAGACCAGTCCAGCGGGCCCGGTCCATTCATTGATCTGACCACACAAAACACACAGGAGAGTTCGTTTCCATCAGATAACTAAATACACTAAACAAATATATATCACAACCCATAACTATTCCACCTCACTATCATCAGCCTCTCTATCCTCGCTATCATCATCATCCCTATCCCCCGCTTGATCTCTTGCATTCACTTCCTCATCTTCACCCTTACCCACTCTGCTTGGTTTGTTGCAGCAGATTCCATTACCAGTTCCTCCAGGATGGCAGTGAATTGTGCAGGTACGATTAGCTTTAACACAGCCACAGCGCTTTCGTAGTGTAATAACAGCTGGATTGTCGGGAACTGCTGAAAGTACACCTGTAGAAGCTTTTTAGAGTAGGGCGTCGTTTTTTGCAGACATGCAAGCTCGATTTGTATGCTCTGGTCGGCAAATAAATCGATCAAAATTTGCACGCACTGCTGCTCTACAGCATCCTGCATAACATTATCGACCATTTTTTAAAACGGTATTAATTTTCTGCCCTATGAACACTTCCCAGGGAAAATACTTACTGAACCTCTGCTTGAGCTGCTTGTATAGGTAGTGAACTTCTACTGGACTGAAGAACTTGCTCCTTCTTTACTGTTGTCAGCATTTATATTTTTATTCTCGTATATCCGTATTAATTGTTTGCCCTACTGAGTGTGCCCTACCGTGTTGGGTTGTCCACACTTCTTATTTTCCAACCTCCATTGACCTTGTCTAGCTTCACTCGCCTGGTCCAGTACCCCTGGCCCGGTCTAATCCAATTAGTATGAGTTTTTCGGGCTACTGATCAAAAGTGCTCATTGGTGACTGGGCCGGAACACATATATATAGCTTATTCCCACGTCAGTTATATTGATTAGTAGTATATGCTTCTCTTTATTATTTCACGCACGAAGAGTGAGTGAAAAGGAACAAAGACATACTAATTTGACATGTTTTTCCTGCAATCAACTCACATTCAAGCCAATGTACTTCTTGGATTGGTTTTTACACACCTCGAAGGGCAAAGTAATGGGAAAGTGGTTTAACTCATCTTTTTTATGCAGAATTTGGATGTATATCTTACTTTTTTAAAGGAAATTTTGAAACCGAGAGCCAGCTAAACCTATGCAATGAAAATAATTGCTATAACAATGAGCCCATAGCCCTCAGCCTCCATCATACTTGGGCTGTCTGAGCCATTGCCTGTTTAGACCCATATCAGTTGGTCAACAGCCCATTCTACCTGACCTCTTACAATGCTGCATTTGAGACCCAAGCTTACTAGAGCCCTCCAGCCCCCTACTGTTGGAGCTCACTCATGTCTATGTCTAACAAACCCGAATGCCTGTCCCGTAAATTGCTTTGATTCCAGCAAACACATCGTCATTCGTGGGTGTTGATACCTCACATTGAGTTTGGATAGTGGTGGGATCATCCTTAAGGATTTATGACAGGACAAGAGCACCAACCACAGCCTATGCCGAATGAATGCTTCAAATGCTATTATGGACACGACTCATTTCACTGTCATAGATATAACATGGGAAATACCTGAGCTGTCTCTAAACTCAGTGAGAGAGTGCGCATACCTTGGAAATAAACCGATTTCTGAATAATTTGGTATATATGTAGACTTAGCTGGGTATACAGCATTAATAGGCACAACACAGTCTTGCGGTAGGGGCAATGAATGCTCTTTGAGGCGAGGTATCGACCAACAAAAGTACTAAGGAATTTGTGGGAGAGGGCCTAGCCTCTCTACGACGAAATCAGCATATACGCTGAGCTCTTCCTTTCTCCATACCCATCTATATATCCAAAATAGTAAAGTATGTTCCATACATGGTAGTTCAAGACTATTAAAGGTATGTATCATATGTTCTGAAAGGTTGCTATCTGAACATGGCAGCTTGTGTCCCAGTCCCCTGGTCGAACCCGCATACGGCTCGGTTATACCCCGAGATGAAGATATCAAATAAAAGCTACTTTATTACAGTCTCGCTCGGCTTTCCCAGGTACTTTAAGTACACCAGAATATCTTACCATTCACCTAAGAACATTAGTTAGCCCCTGCTTATCTACATGATTTATAGGAACTTGTACTCACATGTGAGCCTCTTCCTCGTCTTGACTACCCCTTACCCTTTGTATATTTCCCGCCTACGGCTTGGTTATACCCTGAGATGAAGATATCAAATGAAAGCTACTTTATTACAGTTTCGCTCGGCTTTCCCTGCATGTACAGGTACTTTAAGTACACCAGAATATCTTAACATTCACCTAAGAACATTAATTAGCCCCTGCTTATTTACATGATTTATAGGAACTTGTACTCACATGTGAGCCTCTTCCTCCTCTTCTACCCTTTGTATATTTCCTCTTCTAGTAAGTGCTAAAGTTGAGACAAAATTCTGCCTGAAGGATGATGAATTTCATTTAACCACTACCGAAACCATTTTATAGCCCACATGAGGGAAAAACCAGCTAAACATCCCAAGAGAAAAACCTTCGGCATAATATAGCATGTCAAAGTAGGCTGTGTTACCCTGAACATCACCCAAGCAGATCGTGACATCGTCACTGGTGATCCTTTCTGCAAAAACAATGCTATTGGTTGGTTGGGCGAAGGGAGGCCCTAACACAGACACTATGCTGCCATGAGTAGAGATCATGAAAGATGATTATTGTTTCAGCACTTGGAGCTGAGTACTTTCAGCTTTGAGGGTAAAGTATCACTATTCATTATCAATGGAGCAATTGGCATGGGAGATAGCCATTCCATCAAAGTATATTACTCATTGCCCCCCAGAATCAGCACTATTCAATGCAGTCACTGTATGTCCCCAGTTATTTAATCTGACCATCAGACCCTAGGTTTCATTAATACCTCACTCGCTCGCCCCTCCTTATTGTCTCATCCTCTCGTTCCAGCCCACGCTCTCCTGTCGCGCCTTCATCCTCCTCAGCCCCGCTCTCGACTCAATTAACATCTCACCGCTGCCCGGGATTATCTGTGAGTCCGGAGGTCTCGGGAATGTTGCGCCGATGCATGAGAGAGCGGTTCTTCTGGGCAGGGACTGGCCCGTGTGGGAGAGAGAGGCCACCTGGCTAGCCAGGAGCTGCAGTCCATCGCCATGCCTTACACAGGGCGAATGCGATTAATGATTCTTTAAAAAAAAAAAATCAAAAGAGCGGTTCTTCTTTCCAGGAATGCACATTGGAACGGAGAATACAGAGGCCAGCCTAACCAGAGGAGGAAGTGGGGGTCAGTTGTGCGGGTGAAGTTTCCCCATGTGGATAATACTGTACTTGCTAAGGAAGGGCGTACATGTAATTTGTGATCATCTTTGCTGGTCGGACAGAGTGATATACCAGTTTGATAGTAGCATCTTGCTTGTATTTTGATGAAGCCATAACCATGCATCAGCTACTGCATGAGTAATTGCAATTCAATGTTGTCCAATACTAGTATCATCACTCTCATATGTATGTATATATGTATGTTTGTATGATTAATGCTCCATATAGACGCCCTTGTGCATTAGGTCTAATTCTAGCAGAGTACCGGTACCCGTACTGAAGATGGACATTACTCCATAGAGACCTTCCGAAATCCCTCCGGAGGACGAAAAACCCCTGCAACAAGTGGCGGTACCACAACTCTAGAGCAACAGAATTTCAACCCATATTTCCTCAACAATCACGCATCGGAAGCGAGTCTAGAGAGCTCCAATAAATCTGCTAAGTAAGCTTTACTTTTAGCAAACGAATTCACAGAGTTGTTCGAGGATCTTGTCTGATACTACCGCCCCCACGGACTGGATCTGGAATTTGTAGTACCGCGACTAGTTTTTCTAGCAAAATCTTAGATAGGGGTGGGGGGCATGATAAATCAAGAAAATTACTTAATTCTCAAAATGGCAAATTTTCGATAGCAGACGTTTTCCTACATGGTAGGTTGCTGTCCTAGAAGCTGTTTGATCATGGATATAGATGCTAGGTGAAAGTCTTCTCGAAGTCATAAGTTCACCCTCATGACATTCAACCTATAGGGCGGGTTGAGGGGGGGGGGTTGGGTATGACAGGGGTCATATTGAGGAGGTGGGTATTGGGTACTGCATTGAATATGGCAGGACATGAGGGTAACCATGTTGTAGAGCGTATTTACTTCCATAGTTGTGAATATATATATATAGCTGGAACCACCATCGTCATAATAGGGGTTGTCAGTTAATAATGCAAAAAATATATAGTACGAAAACTAGCACCTTGGCAACGCCACCACCACCGCTAATTGATTAGCTTGGGTATACAAATTTGTAATGTGCCGGGAATGCATCATACAACTCTCGAGTTGTCTACCCAATTTCCAATACACATTTTGCATTTCCATTTGCTTACAAACCACAAACCGTACAAGAAAACCTACGAACTCTACACAACCTACAAACCCTACGGCTACGAACCCTACAGAA
>Ga0307514_10002079_pt1 | contig 21618 bp, 19 predicted proteins | sample 16_EM_MG_FD_203088 | JGI IMG/M metagenome (GOLD analysis project Ga0307514, IMG submission 203088) | Populus trichocarpa ectomycorrhiza microbial communities from riparian zone in the Pacific Northwest, United States - 16_EM | ecosystem: Host-associated > Plants > Roots > Unclassified | place...
TTAGTAGTCAACCCCCAGTAGTGACTAGGTCAGGGAGAGTGGTTAAGACAGGTCATTTGGGTCAATAAATACCACCCGCGGGTGGTCGGTTTCCCGGTCATGGGCGGTCACCCGGTAAAATACGTTAAAGCGCCACTGGGAATCTTTGCAATGCAGAAACATCCTGAAAGTCTAGCTTCTTACTTTCTTACTGATCAGTACATGAAATAGCGTTAGAAAGAGTCGAAATTGGAATTATCGAGTGTACTTCTGATATTCTGTTATAGCATGCTACCGCGGACACGAGCCACCGCAGAAGCATGTTTTAATTGCGTGGCAACCACCTTTAGAAATGACCCATAACAATATATATACTATAGCCAAGACATATTTACCTGTTAGGTTAGATGTTAGAGTTGTACGAGAAGCTAGAATGCTTATTTCCACCGCAACATCTTAATCCACTTTCTCCCATTCTCCTCCAGCTTTCATGCCATTTGCTTCACCAACCTCTACTATTGATTCTCCTTCAGAAGAAGCAAGCACCGAAGCTCCTTTTACAGATGGCGAAAATATAATGACTACTCTAGCATTTCGGCTGTAGCCGAGGATTGGAGTGATATTGGATAACCTCATACCGATTTACACCCAGGCTAAAATTTTATTGAACTGCTTTTACCCATGATGAGCAATCTTCGATAGATGCTACTTTTCATTCTCAATGGCTGGCTATCACCTGGTCTCTCGCGTTTCCTCACATCTTCATTTGAAGCAGGGGACTTGCCCTACTTCTAGCACTGGCTAGCAATAAACCAATCAAGGTTGAAGCGCACTTCTGGGTGCTTCAGTTATTTTCTGAAATATAGATTTGATGGTATTGGGTCTAGTTTTACTACTTATTAACCCTGCCGTGTAGATAGATGCACAGGGCACCTGGCGGGATTTGTTAGTTGTGTTGTGTTCAACTTAATGTGGCTTTGGATGTACTATACAGGCAAGGTGGGGATTGGAATTTCATTCTTATTCCTATTCCTATTCCTATCGTTTAATGATCCGATCGTGACGCTAGCTCAAGGAATCCGTCTTCTTCATCTCCCCAGTCTCTTCAAGCAACCCCGCAACCTTCTCCCATGCCTCCATAACAACCCTCTCATTCCAATACCACGCAATCGCATGAAACGGCATGGTGCACCACCTCCAGCACCTCCACCTCCTCCTAAAGCTAATCCACCCCATCAACCAACGGCCCGGGTAAATACACCATTCCGGCTCGAATCCAATCTGATCGAGCCACACGACCGGGAACACGTCATTGACGAGGAGATCTTTTAGCGTCGCCCGAGTGAGCCCAAGAGTGCACAAGTTCTCCGCAATATGGGCGGTTTGATCAATATCGTTGTTGAGGTCGATGAGAATATCGCTCAAAAACCAGCAGGCCCGCATCTCGGAAAGCGACATTTGGAAGGAGGGGTCATACGGGTTTGGTACGTTTGGGACTGTGGTGGTTGGTTCGAGGGATTCCATGATTGCAATGGGGGAAGGAAGTATGGTTCGAAGGAAGGAAGGATGGGATGGCGTAACGTTCTTATATAGGCGTGCCAAGACAAGGCGAAGCTCAAGCTCCGCTGCCGTTCTTAAACTTCGTATTTAACACTGACACGCCATGAAGGTTTACCCCCGTTGAACACTCACCAAACGCTCACGAAACAACGAGACTATCAGAAAAAGAAGAGGAAGATGACAATTATTTCAACTGTCAATGTAGTCTGTCAATGTCGATAATGATCGTAAGAGGACATAAGTCCTCCCAACCTAAAACGAAAGTGCCAAGAAAACATCCCCGCCACTCTCTAGCCACTAAACCACGCCACACAGTATGCAGAACAGACGCAAAAGTTAACATCCTTTTCAGTGCTAGATCACCATCCATGACGAACCAAAGCGAAGTGAGCCACAAACACCCCTAGCCCTATTCCAATGCCGTGCATCATGTGAAACTCTGCATAGAATAGAGTCGTTCAGCCCCGCTGCGTACAACTTTTTTGCGACTTTTCCGCCTACCAATGCCTGCAGATAAGCTACAGATCACTAGGTATACTAGAACCTCACTGGTCGGAAAAGTTTCAAGAAAGTTGTCCGCCAGCGGGGCTGAACGACTCAAATGTCCCGCCCACCCTCCGCACACATGCACCCGACCTCGCCCACAAACAACAACTGGTAAAATACTTTCCTCCTATCAACGTGCGAGCAAATCCGCAAGTTTATTAATAATGTACGAAATTTTCACAGCAGATCAGCCCCAGTTCTCAAACCGCACCCGTTAATTTCTCTGGATTTACTTAAAGGAGAGAAGCCTTTACCGGAAGAGAGGTCTTGGAGAGTGGTAAGACGTAGAGTAGCAACGAAAACACCCCGAAATTGACATTATCTCTAACAGCTACTAGCGCTGATGGCGGTTTCGCCGCCCCCAGAGGAGCATGAATCTACTGAGCCTTTCTCGAGCGACACCCAATTTTGTATTCTTGGAGTGGACTGGATCCGGGAGTATGCAGTCGAGTATGGTGCCCGTCTTTGTCCAAATATGTCGGCACGTCGACGTGTATAAAGTGCTGTATTTCAGTCCAGCATACATGCTTGGGCTTGACTCCATCCTCATACTCGACAGTATACTTCTAAACGTGCTCGACTCCATACCGCCAGGCACAGTCCGCTCCATCCACCCAGGTGCCTAACACCATGGTGCTACGTACGCTCAACTACATACTCCCAACGGCGACCGACTCCCAGCAGCGATCAGCTCTCAAGGGGGGTCAACTCCCAGCCGCGACTAACACCCAGCGGCAATCGATCCCATGCATACTCCTAGTTCCCGGGTATTAGTTTTGGGTTTTTGGAGAGGGAAAGGCGGAGTCCAGCACTCCAGGGAGCATACAGTCAACTACAGCTTAGATAGATCGTTAGTTAGAGCTAATCTCCGCTGGGAGTCAATTACCGCTGGGAGCATGTAGTCAAGCACACCTGGGTGTATGGAGTCGAGCGTAGCTAGCAACATGGAGTCGAGCGAGCCTACAAGTATAGAACACTTTGTGATAGGAGTGAAACTCATGAACTTAGTTAGACGGGCGATATTTATTTCATATATGTTCCGACCCCGTTGTCAAGTAATTTACTTCGTCAAGAGGCCGACCCACTTACCAGTTGGGCCGTCTCTTGACCAAGGGCCCACTTTGTAACTAGGTCGACCTGTTTGCGAAGTAGGAGGGTCTAGCAATCAAGCAGTGTACTTGGTGACTAGACCCGCCCAGTTGTCAAATGAGTGGCAATCAACAGCGGAGCTAATGACCCTATCACCCTGTACTCCCAACCGGGTGTTGCAGTACAGTCCACCGATCTGATTAGTCAGCTCACGCCCATCGCTATTTGGGGTTGGGCTATCTACTCAAATACTAGTCATCTCACGCCAGGGTTAGGGGTTCGGGGTGGGCGGAAACTTGAAAAATCGCCGAGTCAACGCCACCCCCTCTTAATACTGGCCTTGTAAACTGTATTGGAAATCTGCTCGATCCTTCATCATTACCTGAGTCTGGCAGCCGATAGCTGCAGACCGGCCAATTTGTTATCATTGTGTATAGAGAGATCGGCAGACAATAAGAAAACACCATCGCTTCTGGGCTTTACTCTCCTTCTTATTTTTATTACTAAGCAAGAATTCAAGTCGACTCAAGTAGCAATTATAGATCATTTTAACTAGGCCAGCTTAAAAGGTAGCCCTGTCACCATGTCTTCCACTTGGCCAATGGACTGGGCCTGCTTGCCAAATGGCTGACCCAGTTGCAAAGCGAGCCACTTGCTAAGTAGGCCGTCCTCTTGACAAAGTAAATTACTTGACAACGGGGTCGGAACACATATTATTTGCCGCAACCAGCCACAGTATGTAGGTACGTACCACCTGTAAACCAATGAGAATGCTTCGAGCTGACAGCTATGTGTATAACTATTAGATAGCTCTCGTGGGCGATAGTTCATGGGTTGGTGAGGAAACAAATTATGTTCACTGAGGCACAGGGTTTCAAGGTTAATACAGCCAGGGTGCAAGGCAAGCGTTGTGAAATCGAACTCGAGCAGCAAATCCTCGTGACTCCTCGTCTCACCCTCAACTCACCTGTACATGGCGGCTGAGAGATTCGGGCGACTCGCGACGAGCCCGAGCTCGCCCAAGGCCAGTCACAACTTTCCTAAGCATTTAATATTAACACAACGAGACTAGATGGATAACACACTACCACCACCGCGACAAATCGAGTGGTTTTCTGTGAATATAGTCATAGAAGTATAATTATATGTAATCAGTGGTGCACACATCTGAGTATGGGGTGTTATTGATGAGACAATGGAATTACTGTATGGACTTTTCTCGTGCCCAGACGCTCTGCCCTAGCTCGTACCTCGCTATAGTGGCTGGTATAGTGCAAAAGTCGAAAATCAGAGCCTACCAAGATTTGAGGCTCAACAGGCGCGCTATGCCTGCCACCTTTGTCTGGGCACGAAAAAATATGGACAATACATCAGAAGACAATGTAGTTCCTAGCACAAGTAGCAGCAAGACTGAGGACAAGCGATTGAGATGTAGTAGACATCACCAGGTTTCTTCATCTGTTTGTAATTGAATTATACTCTATTTTTATTTTTATTTTGGTATGGTACATGTTTTTTCGTTCCTGGGCATATCACATAAATATGTATGTTAGTGTCAGGCTCGTCAGATAAATCTCGCCCGCTCCAACTCGCCAGGTTTATATCTACAGCCAGGCCACTGCCCCAGTGGCCTTGGGCGAGCCCGGTCTCGTCGTGACTCGCCCGAATCCCTCAGCCGCCCCGCACACAGCACATACATGAATACGCTTGACATCTCTCCCATCTCTGTCAACACATATTGCACCCGTTTCCTTTTCGCCAAACCAAATAAATCTAGCCGCGCAGGTGAGCCAAACAAAAATTTCCAACATGTGACCAGGCATAAAATCCCCTAAAGCAAAACGTCCCTCGAGATCCAACCACGATACAGAGTAGGAAACCTCTCCTCAGACTCCAAATTTCTAATAACTTTTCAGAGAGCGTATCAACCCTGAATAACGCCATTGATGAAAAGCTACTAAGCCATGCCAGAGTTAGAGATAAAAGTCATCAAGCTTTAATGCATGTATTGTATAAACGCTTTGCAACACGACCTGTTCCATTATTAACCGGTTATCCTGGTACCCAAGGCTTGTCGATTTATTGAAACCAGGGTTGACAGGGCTTTTATATGAAATTAAGAATACACCTCGAGTAGTTGCTTTATATACTTTTAGTCATCTTTCCTAATCAGCGGCAGCATTCTGTTGGATGTTGCATCAGTGGCTAGCAGTGATATCAATGGTTCGATGATGAACCGGTTCGGACCAGCAGTTCGTGGTGCGGCTCGAACTGGTTCAGGTTAGTGAACTGCACCGCTTGAACCGGTTTACATTGCAGGAGAGACTGGTTCAGAACTGGTTCGAACCAGTTCATTGGTGCTGGTGATTGGGTTTCAAACGATCTGGAATGAGGTCTAAGGTCGCTGATACACTGAAGTCATCAATTGACTCACATACGTAGACTCATACTTGATTGTTCACTTGCCACCCACCACTAAAGTCTAGAGATCCCACCGAGATAATGAAGTGGCGAGTGGCGCGTGACAGGTGGGGAGTGAGTAATTGCGTATGAGCCCACTACTCACTTCCCACCCATCACAAGCATCTGGATATTGGAGGTCCCCCGGAATAAAATAGTGTTTGTATGCCTGGGCTTCAGATGCTCTATATACAATTGGTAGTACTAGTGACCGTGTGAACCATCTTTGAAAATGCGCTAATGCATATAGTCTCCTTACTAATTACTCAACAATCACAAACTACCGGAAGGAAATTAATTTGCACAATTCATCCGAGTACTATCGTGAACTCCCCCGTTAATGGACCGTACAGTGTGTATCCATGAGACGGATCACCCGCCGGAACATCTTTATCACGACTTCAAGTTTATATCTGTGAACAGAGAAGGTTTGTGTGGCTACTCACATCTTTCCGTCACTATTCAATCCCGAACAGTATCCAAGAGGAAAAATTTAGGCGGGAGGTAGGTTTCATGGAAGACTACCGGACCGGAAAGATATCGACGTCAGTTGCGTCGGTTTTAGCACCCACTCACGTTTGACTTCGGGACCTTTTCCAACTCAAGGGTTAAAAAAAAGGCAACCGACGCATTGAGACGCATTCCTGGAATCCGGCCTAGAGGACTGTTTCCTGGGGGCAGCACTCATGTTCGGGCCTTTCATTATGGATGTTGGGGCTACAAAGTAAGTAACTGTAGCGGCTTTATTGTACTATCAGGCTTGTGTGGTGGGTCCTAATGATGATATACGAAGGCATCCAGGATGAGTTCTGGTTTCACCTAGAGATCCTTTGCAGCTTACCAGCTACGACCTCGAAACCCTCCGAGCTTATGTGACGGACAGTGGTAAATATATACAGTTGAACCAGTTGTCAACCAGTTCATTGCACTGGTTTAGCATGCAGTGCAGTTTGAACAATTAAGTAGTTGGTGCAGTGCAGTTTCCCCGCGGAAACCCAACTGGTTTCCACCGTTGGGAGGTCTGGATGGATGGAGCGAGCACTTGGTGCCTATGTATTTGATCTCCCCATCAACACAACCTGCATACTCCAAACTCAGCTTTTTCAAGGGCAAGCCTTCTCCCCCACGAGTATCCGCAATTCATCGGGGTCGACTTGGTGGCTGGAGAACCGTCTGGGTGGGTTGCAGCGGCCAAGTCTTTTCAGCTATAGTTACATTGCCCAGATACACCTCCAATTCCAGATTGAGTTTCTGCGGGCGGGAAACGTAGAATGGGCCCTGCCGCCAACATACCTGGCGAGAGCCCACCGAACGGATAGGTGCCATGGATATCACCGGATTGCTTCGAACGAGATGGTGGCTGATGATGAGTACACTGCGCTGCGTCACACTCTTGTCTTAGCTCTATACCCCACGGATAGAAATGCACAGCATATATAAAGTATAGAAAAAGCAGTGCTATCGCTACTCTAAGCAAAAGTAAGGAGGGAAGATATAGAAAGATGGACACCTTAAGGGCAGTGACATTGGCAACGAAGCCATGTGTCGTAATAGGGAAACCCTTTGGTCAATGTATATGTTCCGTACGGTTGACGAATCCGCCAGTTCGCGAACAGTTAAAGGCCAGTTCGCAAAATTTTTGCGCAGTTCGTAATCTGTAGAAAAGTTTGCGAACCCAACACAAGTTTCTAGAGAAAAGCTTCTCCAAATGTACTCCCATTGTCAAATCTTCATGTTGCAAGCTCACTTTAGCCGAAGATAGAAAAAAGTCTACACCCAATAGCATTGTTACAGCACTCGCTTTTCACTGCCACCTCTACATTTCGAACTTTCGAACTCTCTTCCTACATTCTTTTTCAACCACATTCCATTAGTGAAAATTGCCATAATATAGCAGAGCGAACATGTAATTAGATTGCAATAGTTACAGTCTCATGGTAAGTACTAGGTCTAAATTGTAAGCTCTTTTATCAGGTTGCTTTACATATGCATAAATAGGCGGTTGCAATTGTAATCTCGATTCATACCTTAACGAGTTCATCCATCGGCTAGCCAGTTTGGGAACTTTCCACAAGTTCGCGAATAGGCCCAAGATCGCGAACCAGTGTAGTTCGTCAGCCAGATAGAACATATACATGCGCCTAGTGTAATCTCCGGCCCCCGATCAGAATGAGGCGTTGGTATTTACTTTTGTTTGTGCTTGTATGATTTAGATTTTGTTTGCATCGGTTCATCAGTATTTTCGTGGTAGTCACATGAATATATCACCCGTAATCAGTATGCATACGGCTCAGCAATTGATAGTCTAGCTTACCGTCATCCGAAGGATATGTGCACATAAGATAGTGAGGACGATCGACATCAGAGGGCGAGAGACTGACGATGATTGAGATGGACTAGACTAGATTAGATAGCTGTCAGTTAAGTCCGTTCACGTGCCGAGCCAAGGATAGAGTAGTGGTCGATGCTTCAGAGGTAATTGAAGTTCCTTCCTTCTCTCTGTACCTCATCGTACATCATACATCGAATTCATTTCACTGGCAAGCGTATAGCAGACTAAAAATCCGTACTAGCAGGCGGTAAAAGGCGTCTAGCATGGCACCCTGATCCAGACAGAACTACAACCGTTTGCAACTCCATCATTCGCTACCGACAACAAGGGATATACTTTAGCCATAGTTGCTAGCGGCAGAACGCCGTATGAGTACAACAGTGGCAGCAAAGCAAAGGACGAGGAGAGAAAACTTAGTGATGTAGCACAACACCGCAGGACTTTAATATCAAGTGCTTACATCAGATTACCCGATATTATTGCCTTACTTAGAACACTGCATTATATTACTGATACACTGGATACGATTAACCATGCGTATATCCAACAGACGGTAGTAACTGCTCTAAAGAGTTATTTAGTCCCATTAGTCGGTCCAGCGGTTACTTAGGAATGCTTTGTGTTCGGTAGAGGGCGGGATAAGGTGTGATTAGTTTCTTCCGTGCGCAACTGCGTAAATGACTGTGTAGCTCTAACCCAGATACCTACTTAAGTATTACTGAACTGAGTATTAAAATCCTTTGGCATGCAATCTCCGAACACTGCGCCAATCAAGGACCCCGCCGAACCTTGCACAGCCGGAAGCTGACATATGAGATCTCCGTATCAACGGGATCGCATGATTAGTATTCATTCATGCAGGCGGGTCAAAACCCTAACCCCACAAACGATCTCAGTCGAACCAATCATTTCGGTGCTGTACTTGTCGAAAGGGAGAATTTACGAACTATTGATCTTTCTGGACCGCTGGAGGCCTGAAACCTCCTTTGAACGGACCAGACCGACGCTCCCTGACATGTGGACCCTATGCTATCATTCGTTAGTTACGGCCTGCTAACATGTTTACTGAGATATTCGGCAGGACAGTATAGGTATTATTTATCCATAGCGTTTGCAAGTCCAAGCTCTCCCGCTAAATTCTGCCCTACTCCCTTCGAACCCCTTCGTCGTCGACCGATGCAGTAAGTTCAGTTGCTCCCTTAAGAAGGAAGAAACGTGAGAAATGCTATAAAGATTCGAATGTTTTCCCCTCTGTTCTGGTTTTTCAGCTAATAAGTTAAAACCAAACAGATCAACGGCTTCACAGTACTTCCCATAGCCCGAGATATTTCAAATCACAATGCAATTCTCTCTCATTTCCATTGGCCTCGCCGCCCTCTTCCTCTTTCAAGGAACTACTGCTGCAGCCGTACCTGCCGAGCTTCAGGTAATCTACCTTCTTTCTTTACTTCACCTTTCTCAAGCTAATCTCTTCCACTTCAACAGACTCGCGGATGCTCACGTAGTAACTCCGGCACGCACTGCACGTCGTCGAACCAATCGACGGACGCCAACGCGCGGCAAGCACTCCGGGACCTTCTAAGCCAATGCCAGAACGGCAATTTCCCGGCCAACGCCAAGCGCACCAGCAGCTCCTCAGTCAACGGAGTTGTCGCCTACGCGTGCAACGGCTTCTGCAGGACCCCGTTTATGCCCTGTCAGGATGCGGAGTGGAGCATTAACCGTGTAATCTCTAATTGTAACTTTGGAAGGGGCATGGGTTGGGATTCGCAGGAGACTAGAGGTACTTGGTACGGAATTGCAAAGGAAGGGGATAGTCCTTGCGGTTACGCTTATCACGGGAAGGGGTCGGACTTTTAGACGGTGCACGTGATGCGATGGGGGTTTGTAGAGTAAATGCGGCAGATCAGTCGGAAGTTGTTATATTATTTATATTATTTATAGTCGAGTGCGAGGAATAGATCTTGTATACCTAGAAGGTACCCTCAGTAGGAGCCAATAATGGTTGGACATGAATCATGATGACAGGTAGTATCAGCATTCAAAAGTACCGCCTGTGATCACTTATATAACTATTTGCTAGTAATCAGTAACCACTTTCATCTCAGGCACACATGAATAAACCTCCGCGTGTAATCCATCCAATGCAATTGAATAAACTATTGTTATCAGCAACAAGTACGACTGTGCTGCGCTCGAAAATCAACCGTCTGGCAGATAGCTTGCGAGCGACGAGAAATCGGGGAACGAGAGAACGACTGGGCGAGGGAGTGCACGACATCCCAAACACAAAAAGTAACTCGGCCCCTACCCGATGAGTCTCCTTTCCTTTTATATTACTTAAGAATACTCCGTTTGACCATCAAATAGTTATGCACATGATTGTCAGCTCGTAGCATTCTCATTGGTTGACTGGTGGTACATACCTTCATACTATGGCTGACTTGTGGCAAAATAAGCCGAGCTTGAAATAAAAACCAAAATCGCCCGATGGATTAAGTTCACAAGTTTAGCTCCAATCACAGTGTTCTATATAAGAAATTTATATACATTAACCTTCTTTCCCCACCCAGTCTTTAATAGCAATATCTCTAATATCAAATGAACGGTTGTGAGAAAAGGAGCGTTGTTGAATAGCCCACTCCATGAATGCTAGCGATATTGTAACCCAGAGACCGGGAAGCAAAGAGCCCATGTTACGCATATTTTCTGGACTGAATACGTTGTGATTGGATTAAAACTCAATCTTTAATTGATTGAGGTAGCCGAGTAGAAAGCCTCTTCTAAGTCTCCAACATGTTTCTCCTCTGGCTACTGATATGGTACAGATAGACCACCGGGAGCTAGATACAAGTCTATCTAGGCCACCTCAGAAGGCGGCGAAGCCGCCACTGTATCTTGTACCATTTATAAACCAAGTCACCGCTCCTAACTACCACCTAGCACATAAAATTTCCGGATCTGGAGCTCCTCGTTGGTGTCCACCCCGCACATCTTACGATGCATGTATAGCATGAGCATCCCCTGCCCGGTCCGAAAACTCCAGCCATTTTTGAATCCCCGACTTCCACTCTACAGTTTTTTCTATGCAGTAAACACTCCCAACTCCCGTCCATTGCACATGCAAGTCTCGAATCCCCGTTGACTTATGTTAATATGACTGTCGATTTCAGGTGTTCCTCCACGTTCTGAACCGGCACCTCGACACAGCAAGCTTTGCAAGCACTCGCCATCGGGTGAAACCTCTCATGGTGATGCTTCTGTTATTTTGGTGTGTTCAGGAAGTCATGGGTACATTTTCTACACCTGCGCTCTGGAGACGGCAACAACACAAGGCAGCGGGGCAACAATGGTTTATTTCGCCGGAAATGTGGAAAAGGACGCTTTGCAGTGACAGCAATGTAATCCACGATGATGGACGTGTGTTCCGTAAGGTCTAGGTATGCAGCTTAGGCCGTGGGCCGGGCGTTCTGCCGAACATCCCCGCGCACTTTGCGAAGTCTCGACACACACCTCCGACAACACCTCCCTCCGCCTGGTGTTGCCAAGCTTTTCCCCTCGCGGGGCAAAGCGGGGTTTTACTTTGGCTTCATCACGACATTCCTGTGTGTCTGCTCTGCCAGTACGGTACCAGTTCGAAAACAGAGTGTATCTCGTCACCAAATATCCGCCAAATGTTGCTCAGCATCGACATCGATCGGTAGTCCCTGGGCAACTCGCCTTCTTTCGAATGTTTTACGCCAGTCTACAGTGGCTTTTTAACGACAACTGGGCTCAGTGAAGAGAATTCTGAGAGACCACACGACCTTACGATAACATCACCATCCGCCCACCCGGCACGTCAAGCCCTACGATGAACAGCGCGCCGTGAATGTTCTAGGGAGTTTTCCTTTCCGGACCTATAAACCTGCTGGCCTTTCGGCCGGTTGGGGTATTCCACTGCGATAGCATCAAAGAGACCCTGCAGGTGGCGATAGCGAGGGCTGTGTAAATGGCGGTCGTCAAACCGGGATCAGCAGGTTACATTTTAGGAATGGGGGTCTAATAATCTTAGGGAAGCTATGCCCTCTGATTTATGGTTGCGTCTGGTAGCAATTCGGAGCGACACCTCTTTCGGCCAGTACCCTGGGCAAGCTTGGGGAAGCCGAGATAACAAGAAGTTATGGAGGAGATTGCGGTTTTTTTTTGCTGGACTTTGGCTGTGACTGTGTCGTGTGAGTTTTAATTGCGGGGCTTCGGGTTTTGTGAGCTTCCTGGGGTTTTTAGAGTTTTAATTTGCGCGGAGACGGCTATAGGGTTTGGTGGGGGGTCCTGTTCGTAATATGCCATGGCCGCTTCGCGGCCTAATGCAATATGATTAAAACAAACAAAACTTTGCAAAGTCTCGAGTTTCTCCTGTGCCGACATTGTGACGCCGGCAATCAACTGGTATATTCGCGTAGTGCTTCCTCGATATGCCGCTCGCTTTGTAGATGGAACATAAATATTTCGTTGGTAGAAAACCCCTCGCTGCAGGTGGTACAGGTCCGACATCTATAGTCCCGGATCTGACAATTGTCATTGCATACCAGCGGGTTGCTTTTTTGTGTACTCGGACATAGAATTGGGCCATGTGTTCGCTATTGATGTGTGGGAAACGACCGTGAAATGCAACAATAGGATGGCTGAGGGGCAGCTTCAGGACGTGCAAATAATCTATTATCTACGGTCTTCGTATGTATAATCATCGGTGCTGACTCCTTTTGCATTTCGGACACCCTAACCTGATGCTGACTGATGTAAAACCCTGCCTGGACGGGCAACCCATACTGACTGCTGACGTCCGCCCTACATTTCATCAGGTCTAGTGGCATTTGCAGTAGCATGTGTAGTGGCAGTTGTGGTGCCATTTATCAAGAGATTTATTGAACAATGACACCCAATGCAATTGGCCAATTGGTGGGGTCATTCAATTTACACAATTTAATTGTGTAAATCACACAAAATTTCTGCATGATTCACATGATATGTTGTTTAAATCCCACCACTTTTGCTACTCCAACTGGCTGTTAGTTGGGAAGGGGAGGAAATTTAGATCAGGTGGCATTCGGCTACAGGACTTCAGGGCTCCGCAGAGTTGGCAGTGCACCGTTGTCACTGTCACCATCACCATCACCATCACCGTCACAATCACCATCACCATCACCGTCACAATCACCATCACCATCACCACCGCCATCACCACTGCCATCATCATCATCATCAGCGCCACTCTTTGCACCCACGTTGTGCATACACAATTTGACAGGACAAACTGCCAAATTATAGCTACCAAAATTGTAAGAGGGAAATGTGAATGACCCGAAACTGTATCTCTTGAAACTAAGCCATCCGGCTGCTTGAAAACATCAACACTAATATTCAATCTCACAATAGTTGCTCAGACCTCTGCATGCGATATCACTCGATTGTAGTGTAATTTACACTGTTACGATATGGAAGTAGGGGAGAACCGTGTACGTGTATTCTATGGTACAGAGAAGAGAGAAGGAGAAAGACTCGAGATATATACAGGAGGCATCAGCCCCTGCAGCAGTGACCGTGTATCAGACATGTAACATCATCTACATCTGTAACATTACTCTCTTAAGAGTAGTGGCAATGTTCTAGTGGCATTGCTACTACTGCCAGATTCATGCCCCCATAATTAGTGTCGTGAGATCAAAGTGTAAATTAAACAAAATGTAAACTACACTTACACTACATTATCTATTTTACACTGTATCTTATACTACAGTACTTTACTTTATACTATACCGTACTAAAACTTTGTACCTTAGGAGTTCGGACTATGGCGGTAAGTAGAGTATTACGTTGTACAGCGAAGTTAACCATTCCATCCGTCCGGGATCACTGAGGAGACAGAAACGGTGCCGTTATTTTCATTCAGGACGGGGACTGACGGCAATGTCGGCCGGGCACACATGGACTGCCGTCCCAGGCCGTCATCCACTGACTTCCATGGACATCCACAGTGCAAATAATAAAATACTATTAAACTAGCTACATCTAATCTCCTGACTTTGATGCAAGATCCTTCAGCATCTGCTCCGTCCTGATCATATCTGACTCCGTTGCTCCGAAGATTAAGCCCTACTGCACCCATGATTTCAGGCACTCAGAGTTTGATGAAGAGAAGTGTCGATGAGCAGGTACTTCATCAACATTTATATACAGTCTTTATTCACTATTACTTACACTCTACAATGTAGTTCTATACATAGATTGAGTGTGAAACAGTTTCGAGCATTCAATTATATCTCTTACCGCGCGCTTTCGAAGCTTCCTTGCGTTCAATCCAAAAATAAACTACAACCGCCCGATGTCCACCGGGGACGGTGATTTCGCCGTCGGACGGGACGGTTGACTTCACTGACGTTACATTCGCAACAGATTTACGAGAGCTTTAGTTTAGTATATAGAAGAACGCAATGTTCGCAGGCGGTACGGCCGAAATACAGGTACAGTAGCGGGACAAAAGCGAGGGAACGCATGATAACCTGCAACTCGGTCAACGCCCATTGTACTGCGTCGATTCGACTGGTACTTTTGGTCAAAATTTAATAGAAACCAAATGATGTTGACGAGCTGCTTCTATCTTTTTGGGATCGAGCTCAGCATTGTTGCTGTTGGACGGGTTGATTGGTAGGTATAGATATATCGTGCGTTCCCTCACTTTTGTCCCGCTACTGTACCTATGGGCTGACCGGCCGGTCATGCAAGTCCATGGATTTACGGATACCGTCCGGCATTCTAGATGCCTCCTCAGATGGCATAAATATGTAGACACCAGCAGGTATCTGTTTAGACTGCATAAAAATAAGGCACCGGCAGGTGTCTGCAGGTTACCTGTTTGGACTGCGTAAAATGAAGGTATCAGCAGGTATCTATTTAGACTGCATGATAATCAAGGTGCCTAAAAGCTCCTGGCGCGTATCTTGAAGCTCGCTTTGAATAAATAGAGCTGCTTTCGCCAACTGATCTTAGGTTATACAGTCACTTAATACATAATGTACTTTCCATTGTGTAGTGTCCGCATCATTTACAAGCCACTAGGCACCTACAGTCCTTGAAACAGGCACCTGTTTTATTCAGTTCGGCCCGGCCCAACCTCACAAGTTAGCAGGCCGGCCAGTCCAAGGCTCAAAAATGCCGGACTGGACTATTGAGATACGAAAGTGAATAGTGACCACGAGCATTGTTCCCAAGAGGCCTGGCCTCCATTCTGAAAGCCCGTGCTAGCGGCGGCCTGCACATAGTTGAAAGCCGGTCTGGTTGATGGGATGCGGCAATGGCAAAGCTACGATGGTTGGGTTGGATATGGTGCATGTTTTGTACTTTGGAGGCTTTCTTAGTGTAGGTAGCAGACGGTGTCTTTCAAACAAAGTATGTTGTTTATCCTTTGTTCCATTCAACCTACTAACCGGCAAATAAAGCCTGCAGGCCCAGACCTCATTTAAAAACCGCCGCTAAGGCCGGCTAGGCCAGGGTTTTAGCGGCCTGCAGATCAGGCAGGCCCGGCCGCTGATGGAATACCTTCCGAAAACCCGCTTTTATATGGGCTACGCGTCGCGTAAATTCATTTTACCGATGCCGTAGAGATAGATTCGTCGAAAGCTAGCTAGAGATGGTTAATCTGAGCTAGCCTGGAGCACAGTCGAGATGGTAGAAATGGACTCGCTGCGAGCGGGCTAGAGATGGTCAATCGGACGCGCTATGAGCGGGCTAGAGAGAGACTCTCAACTAGCTTGAGATGATTAATGTGGGCTGCTTCGGCAGACACTTAATTAAGGTTCTGTTGGACAATTCCAACCAGCCACTATCCACCTCTGGACCTGAACAGAGAGCCTAGGAGGAGTCAAGTTCCGCAGAGGTTCTTGATATCTTCGTGTGGGCAATACCCACCTGTGAGCGAAATTAGAAAATATACAGGGGTCAGGGCTCATCTGTGGAAAAAGACTCTTCAGAAGATGAGTATTCTTTCTATTCAGCACCGACATTCGTGTCTATTATGTATAAAAAAAACCAAGGCTTTACTTCTTAGATAGAAACAACCAATTATCGCGATCGTTTCATAAGGTTAAATTATGCGGTACTGATGAAGTCTCTCTCTTGATCTAAAGGTAGAACCTATGCCTTATATACAATATTAATGAGAGTCCGGAAATCCCGTCAGTCACCCGAGGCCGTCAAGAGTGGCAATCGGAGTGTGGGGTGGAAACTATAGCTAGCGGAGTGGCAGGTGGTGAAAGACCCTAGATCACGGCTCGACTCGACACTAAGAACAGAGAGAAACAAGAGAAGGTGATAATTCAACTAGAGTGACAAGTTGTGTGTAGAAGCATGTACAGAAGAGAGAAAAAGCAAAACCTAGAAACCGAATGCCAAAAGAGCCGCACTAAGACTAATCAAGAAAACACCACTTCTCCTCTTCTCAGTGGTTTTGTGTAGGCATGTACCGATAATCTGTAGAGGCTTTATAGCAACAACATTATTGGAGTGATAGCGAGTGATTCATGGTGAGGCACTAGGTTTATGGCAGTACACTACTTGTGACTATAGTACTTAGGGGAGAACCGTGTGTTGATTCTATGATATAGTGAAGAGAAGGAGAGAAGGAGAAAGACTCGACTTATATACAGAGAATTATGAGAAAACTTTGATGCTTCGCCACTCACTACTCTGAGTCACTTGCCACAGGATATGTAACACTACTCACAACTCATTACGTACGTGTGCTATCTATCCGGATGTCAATGACTTCTAGTTAAGACAATACCAAGAGCATCAATCGACTTCCAAATTAACACCACAAGCAGTACAAAAAAACCAAGAAAAAAACAGCGCATTAATATTAATGCAGGCAGAGTACGTGGTATTGACGGATGTACTCCTGCTATAGGTGGAAATCACTGTCGTGGTGGCTGTTTCAGATTACGGATGGCGTATATTCCGGTTGTTCTGGTAGTGTCCGAAAACATCTGGTAGTATTGCTGCAACAGTTACAATAGTGGCAATCATACTTGCTGGAACTGTAGCATTTTGGAGATCCCCGGGATTTTCACTTAGCCACCAGCCAGCAAACCCCATCGATGACGACCAAACAATCATGAACAGCAATGTGACCCTCACAGGGCAGAGATTTTGTCGTAGCTCAAGACCCCAGGCGATACGTTCTTGGCCAAGTTTTCCAACGATCCTCTTCGGGATTATTTTTAGACAGTTTTCGGAGGTCCCCGCACATTCCGGGTTTTCGAAGTAGTGCAGCAGCTCTCGCATTGGAAAATGCGAAGGGTCGTCGGGCGGCTTTGGTGTGTAATCGTAATTATTGTATTCAGGGTCATTGCTGGGTGGTACACCTTCTGGACCATGACAATCCACGTACTCTTTATAATACCGGGTGAACTAAATTGTATAAGAAACAAAACTAGCTAGGGATTAATTGAAAAGGGGACTTACCCGACCAAAAATTATGCTGGAAACGCAAGACAGCCCGAACCATCGTTTCCAACTTCTAACTTTACAATATTCGTATCTCAATTCCTGAAAGAATTCGCGGTCTTTCCTGAGCGCTGACTGTGATTTAGGAAGTTGTGCAAGGAGCGTATGACGCCTCGATTTTGGGATACAGCACATCACAGTAGGATCAGGTACACAGTTCGCTTGCGGCTGCTGTTCAGATGACAAGCCCGTCACTGGCGGTGTTCCAGGGGGGATGCCAAGGGCCAACAATGCAGATGGCGTGGTGGGAAGAGTAGTTGCAGCTGTTATCGATATGTTGTTCACAGAAAGAGGTAAGCTAATGGTTGAGCCCATGGGAGATATCGCATGCTGATAAAGGGTCTGATAGCGTTCAGCGGCAGCTTGGCTGAGAACGATGGATAACCTCGTGCCACATCCCTACAAATTTTTACTATTCTGAGCGTGGTTGAGTAGGAAGGAAGGTAAAACGCACACATGTCCAAATCATGTTCATATTATTTTCCTGGTCTGCAGTCACTGGTGGGTCCAGGGGCCACCAGAATACCTTCATTCTCAGCTTACGCTCTACCCAATCCCTCATTCGATCGAACTTGCTGCATTCATATGGAATGAATTCAAGGGGGGGAGATTGCGTAATGTAGGGATCTTGCGGCCAAGCACCAGGGATTTGGAGTTCTGGGACCTGGTGCACATTCATATCTCGTCGAACTACCACACCATAGCTTTGTAAAATAGTCCTGGTGAGCTGTGGGTTGGAGGTGAGCACGTCTAGAACCCGCTCGAATTCCCACGCTGGGTTGCTCGCGACTGAAAGAAGCACTGCTTCAACGATATGTCCGTCGAATGTTCGGCCTAAAATCAACTTCCGGAGAGCCTCACCATTCCGTGGGTTGCTGGCTACTGCAGTAGCAGCCGCTTGGGTCATTCGGGTATCTGGGTACCAAGTGCGTAGTAGGCCCATGATATATTCTCCGGATAATGAGCCTGGAATGCTCATGTCCGGGTCGCCTGTTGCGGTATCAGTGCTGTTATCCGATGTCGTATGGATCAAATCGTTCACTACGGGTAAGTATCCGTAAGAACCTGAATGGAGGTAGCCTTCCGCTTTTTGAACCTATGGCGTTCTCAGTGACTATAGGGGAATATGCACAAGAATTTTACCTCGGCCTTCCACTGGATTTCCGGTAACGAAAGATGAGTGCATAATTCCACGAGTCTCCTATAACCAGGCCCTCCGAACAAGAAGCGTTTCTCTTCGGTTTGGTTCTGGGGGCGTTTCCGTGGGGTCGCGGGGCGGCGGGTCTTCTGGCCGAAATGTCGCAGAGCAGTATCTATTCGGCCCCACGAACGTAGATTGAGGCGAGAACGTATGACAGAGCATATCTTTGCTTTTCGCTTCTCTGATCTGAGTTGTCGACAGGCTTTCTGCTGTATCGGAGTTGTGGCACACCGGACTAAATCGGTATGATAAACATGCAGAAGTTTTCTCAATCTCCTGTCTAATGTATCTGCACCTATTTTCTCGCATGCTTGTATAAGTAAAGGCATTATAAGTTCTGATTTGGAAAATTGTTGCGCAATTATTTCTGCCCAGGGTGGTTTGATTGGTTGTTGTGACATTACTGTTGGAGTTCCTTTCCATGTCTCTTCAGTAGGTTCCGGATATTTAGAATCGGGTGTGGTCTGGAGGTTGTTCACAGGTACCAATTGCTTGCCCTTCTCAAAGTCGGATCCTGGGTGTGGATTGGCAAGATCTTGGGCGTTCTTTTCAGCACCAGAGGATTGTTCCACCAAGGAGTGCCCCGAAGAAAAATCTGTTTCACTGCTGACGTCGTGCAACTGTAAACATACTGTTTCTTGGCGGATTTCTAATCCATGTTCCTTCTGAAGCTCGGTCTTGCACGAAAGGGTGTCCGGCGGTACCAGTGGCTCCCTTCGGCGTTTGCTGTGTTGGCTGTGCCTCCTACCGTTGCCAAACGAAGGTCCGGGCTCCACAGTCTTTGGACCCGAGCCGCAGTCCGGCCCTGATTCTCCTTGGTTGTGCACGACTATTTCCCCACGCTCAACGGTTTCATATCCAACGGGGTTCTCTGCCGGACCACCCGTGGAGAGCCCACCGTGTACCCTCCCAGTGAATACATAACCTTTTCGGATTCGGATTCCCTGCTTATACCCTTGTGGCATTTCCGATTTAGTCTTCAGTGACTCTCTTGCTCCTGAATCAGGTCTGACTGTATAAGCCTGTATAGAGTAGCCGTGTGTATTGGTGGTGGTAGCGGTAGTGGTGTGGTATACGGTGCGGAGGGAGGACGATGAAGCCGCCGAGTATAAGGAAAACGGTGAGGATCGGTTAGGCAGCACGGCGCGAGCTGCAATACTTGGACGCTTGCTATTGACCATTGGTAGACAACAGACCCTACTATATTTGATCGATTCTTATCTTTCTGGACTAAAAGCTGGAACAGGATCTCTGGAAAATTATTGAATATGGAATAAAACGTGCTACTCAAAGATAACGGACGCAGTTGTCAATCTCGGGGCATCGCCAGAACTTAAGAAATGTGGAAGACGAAAGTAAACACCAAGCAACACCTACAGAAATACTATGTGGTCATGCAAGCGGTGATAGGACGATACCGATGTTCAGCTCCGCCCTAACCCATGCCATCATTCATTGGATGTTAGTGCTGCACACGGAGCCTGTCCCGGAAGGCTTAGCTGTAATCGCCGGGGCAACTAGTCTAGAAGTTCCTTCGCCCGTTGATCCGTAGGATTGATTGGGCCAATTTGTTAGTGGCTATGGCTGCATAGTTCTTCAAAGAAAAGCTCAACCTGCAAGCTTTGCATTCCATCATGCAACCATATCCCAAAGCATTAGGAATTGGGCAGAATAGCCCCGCATTCTACCGCGATTCCGTCCTTTGCCCGTTGGAAATCCAAGCTTCCTGGCGCCATGGCTTTGCTGGCACACTGCGGGTGACCCGCATCAACGGTGAGGCAACTAATCAGAGACACGGAGAGCAACCAAAAGCCCGACACCCGGCTAGATATGAACTCTTCAACTTGCTGTGCCCGTCAGGTGCACTACGAGCCCATGAGCTCGGGATGCCATCCATTGTGGCCGGCGGGCTGCTCTTCCATCATTATCCAATGCATCCAGATGGTATTGTATCATCAATCTAACTAACCTTATCCATCTAATCACACACCATCTCCCATCTAGCGGCTTGGCGGCCTGCTGGGGTAGTAGTACAGGGCTGGGAAGACAATTAGACATCGTGTATTTTCCCCACCGTCGTCTCGTGCATCGCTTTCTTGTATGGTTGTCTGCGGAACCAACTTTCACCTAGCTAGCGGGAATGTCCTTCCCCCGGAACTAACACTTATTGGAGCCACAAAAAATTGTCTTATTCCTAGGTTACTTTGGCACTCGTGGCTGATTCACGCACACCTTCAAGGATTTCAGGCTTTTCATACCGGTACCTTCGTTGAGAAAACAATCAGGGACCAAGAAGTTAGTATAAATACGGAGGTAAATAGCGACCACGAGTATCATGATTGGAAAGTCAACGACCGCAACCGCAAATACGCACTTCCAAAACAAAAGAACAGTTAAAAGATTCTGCTACCACTTAGATGAAAAGAACAAACCCGAAACGCTATTTACAATCCTCTACCCATTGTAGCTGCAATTAGTCTCATGTAATTTCCAAGTACTGAAGTTAGCATTGTGCCTTCCAACCCAACAAAATAGCACAATTGATGATGAAACCAAGGGGCGTACACTTATTTTACCTGTCAGAATTGAGTAGCAAGTAATTTACGAAGATTTCATGTATACGTATGTATGTGTACATGCCCGTGTGGGTCTACGCTTAATGCTGCACCGATTGTGACGGAGGTTGATCTTGTAGGTGCTCATAATGGTGGAGATACCGATATACATACACCTCATGCATACAGCCCAGGCGCCTTACTAGGGGCGTGGGCACACCCAGCGCCCATTATTCATATAAGCACACGGAATGTGTCTTTTTCGATTCTTATTGGTCAGAATTCTGTGGCTGAGTGGCTGAGTGGCTGATAGTGGCAAGTATAAACCACAAGAACTCAAATTAAAAACAACCCAC
>Ga0307514_10002080_pt1 | contig 21613 bp, 16 predicted proteins | sample 16_EM_MG_FD_203088 | JGI IMG/M metagenome (GOLD analysis project Ga0307514, IMG submission 203088) | Populus trichocarpa ectomycorrhiza microbial communities from riparian zone in the Pacific Northwest, United States - 16_EM | ecosystem: Host-associated > Plants > Roots > Unclassified | place...
CTTGTCGTCGTGCTTGTCGCGCGGCACCGTGAAATACTTGCGCTCTTCCACGCTCCTGCCGATGAATTTGGCCTGGTTCGCAACCAGCACCACGCCGCCGCTGTCGATGGCATAGATCGCGCGCACGCCGGGCAAGGCATCGGTCAGGACTTTCAGGCGCAGTGTCTGGGCTTCCGGGGCGAGGCCGGTATCGCCGGACACCAATTCCTGGCGCAGGCCGGACAGCATGGTGCCGGCGGCTTGCAGCTGGCGTACCAGGTTTTCCTCGATGACGCGGGCCTGCGTCTGCAACTGGCCGCGTTCGAATGAGCCCAGCTTGGCCCGGTCGTCGAACACCATCATGGCCACGGCAGCCGTCAGCACCACCATGCCCAGCGCCAGCGCAAGCCATTCGTTGCGCCTGCGCCGTGGCGTGAGATGCGAGACACCGACGGGCAAATGATCGGCCGACTTCAATGCGTGGCTTTCAAGGGGCGGACCAGGCGGTACCGCCAGGATTGCGTATGCCAAGGAATATACGCTGTCGGCGTACATCTTCGGATGGTGCCCCGGCCCAATGTATGGGTTGTGCGGGTTGTACAGGTTCTCCATCGGTGTCCGCCTGGACGATAACGCCGGTTTTTCGGTCATTTTTACCGTTCAGTCGACGCAGTCGCAACATTTATCAAAGTGTAAATTGATGGTAATCTGAGCGATTCGACGCCCCCCAGCCAGCACATGAGGATTTCGGGGGAGGGCTCGTTTCTTACAGGATGTGATATGGCGATGGACCTCGTCGGCGACTTGCTCGGCCGACTCGATCAACTCAATGCAATCGGCGCGGCGCTGTCGAAGGAGCGCAACCTCAATGCCCTGCTGGAAGGCATCCTGATCGCGGCCAAGAACATCACCCATGCCGATGGCGGCACGCTCTACCGCATGACCGAGGACGGCAGCGCCCTGCGCTTCGAGATCATGCGCACCAACTCGCTGGACCTGTTCATGGGCGGCACCACCGGGCGCCGCATCGAGTTTGCGCCGCTGCAGTTGATCAACGCCGAGGGCGAATTCAACGACTCCATGGTGGCCACCTATGCCGCCATCCACGACCGTACGGTGAATATTGCCGACGCCTATGTGGAGGCCGGTTTCGACTTCTCCGGCACCAAGCGCTTCGACGCGCGTACCGGCTACCGTTCGCAGTCTTTCCTCACGGTGCCGATGAAGAACCACGACGGCGAGGTCATCGGCGTGCTGCAGCTCATCAACGCCCAGGAACCCGACCTGAACCGGGTGGTCACTTTTTCGGAGGCCGACCAGCGGCTGGTCGAATCGCTGGCTTCGCAGGCGGCGATCGCGCTGAGCAACCGGCAACTGCTCACTCAAATGGAGGATCTGTTCGAGTCCTTCATCAAGCTGATCAACATGGCGATCGACGACAAGTCGCCCTACACGGCCGGCCATTGTGCCCGTGTGCCCGAGCTCACCATGATGCTGGCAGAAGCGGTGGACTCGACCAACGAGGGGCCGTACGCCAGCTTCAAGATGAGCGAGCGCGACCGTTACGAACTGAAGATCGCCGGCCTGCTGCACGACTGCGGCAAGATCAGCACGCCGGTGCACGTGGTCGACAAGGCCACCAAGCTGCAAACGTTGTACGACCGCATCGATCTCGTCGACACCCGTTTCGAAGTGCTCAAGCGCGACGCGGAAATCGCCGCGCTGCGCGCGCAGCTGGCCCTGCGCACCTGTGTCGACGCGGGCGCCGAGGCCGCGCTGGATGCCCAGCGGGACGCGGTGCAGGCCGCGATCGACTCCGACCGCGCCTTCCTGCGCGATGTGAACTCGGGCCAGATCGTGATGGACGACGCCATCATCGGCCGGGTGCAGGCAATGGGCATTTCACGCACATGGCGCGCCCCATCGGGCGAGCAGCAGTCCTTCCTGTCGGACGACGAGTTGGAAAACCTGTCGATCCGCCGCGGCACGCTGACCGCCAAGGAACGCGACATCATCAACCACCATATCGTCGCCACCAACCGCATGCTGGAGCAGGTGCCATGGCCGAAGCACCTGAAAAACGTGCCCGAATACGCCGGCGGCCACCACGAACGTATGGACGGCCGGGGTTACCCCAAGGGCTTGACGCGCCACCAGATGTCGCTGCAGGCGCGCATGCTCGGCATCGCCGACATCTTCGAGGCGCTGACCGCCCATGACCGGCCCTACAAGCCGGGCATGAAGTTATCGAAGGCGCTGGAGATCATGGTGCGCTTCAACAAGAACGGCCATATCGATCCGGACCTGTTCGACGTGTTTATGCGCCACAGGGTGTACCGGCAGTACGCCGAGGTGTTTCTCGACCCGGAGCAGGTCGACATTGCGCCGAACTACAGCCCGCCGGGCTATCCGGCGGCGAACGACGACCCGGCCGAGCAGACCACCGAACCAACGCCATTGGCCCCCCTCGAAGCCGCCGCGTCGCCCGGGCAGGAGCCGGCTACGTCAACTTTTTGACCAGTACCTGGCTTTTCCGGTCCCAGTTGTACTTGCGCTTGCGGGCCTCGGGCAGCCAGTCGGGCTCGGTCGGCACGAAGCCGCGCTTGATGAACCAGTGCATGGTGCGGGTGGTCAGCACGAAGATGCTTTCCAGCCCGGCGGCGCGGGCGCGCTGCTCGATGCGCTTGAGCACCTTTTCGCCGTCGCCCTGGCCCTGGCTTTGCGGCGACACCGTGAGCGCCGCCATCTCGGCCGTCTTGGCCTCGGGGTAGGGGTACAGCGCCGCGCAGGCGAAGATCACGCCGTCGTGCTCGATCACCGTGTACAGCTGGGCGTCGCGTTCGATCTCGGTGCGGCTGCGTTTGACCAGGGTGCCGTCCTGCTCGAAAGGCTCGATCAGCTGCACGATGCCGCCCACGTCGTCCGAATTCGCCTCGCGCAGGCTCTCCAGCTTCTCGTCGATGACCATGGTGCCGATGCCGTCATGCACGTACACCTCGAGCAGCAGCGAGCCATCCACCGCGAACGGCAGGATGTGGCTGCGTTCCACGCCGGCCTTGCAGGCACGCACGCAATGGCGCAGGTAAAACGCCGCGTCGGTGGGTTGTTGCGGGGCGGGCAGCTGGGCCAGCAACTTTTCGGCGGCGGCCAGCGGCAGCTCGGTGTCGATCGGATTGTCTTCGCCGGCCGGCGCCAGCGGGTCCACGCGCAGGCCCGGCACTTCGGTGAGGAAAATCAGCTTGTCGGCCTGGATGTCCACGGCCACGCTGGTGGCCACGTCTTCCATGGTCAGGTTGAAGGCCTCGCCGGTCGGTGAAAAGCCGAACGGGGACAGCAACACCATCGCACCGAAATCCAGCGCGCGTCGGATGCCGGCCGCGTCCACCTTGCGCACCAGGCCCGAATGTTGGAAGTCGACGCCATCGACGATGCCGATCGGCCGTGCGGTGATGAAATTGCCCGAGATCATGCGCACCGTGGAGCCGGCCATCGGTGTGTTCGGCAGGCCCTGGCTGAACGCCGCCTCGATCTCATAACGCAACTGGCCAGCGGCTTCCTGCGCGCAGTCGAGCGCCACCGAGTCGGTGATGCGCATGCCCTGTGAATACTTGGCCGCATGTCCCTTGGCGGCCAGTTGTTCATTCACCTGCGGCCGAAAGCCGTGCACCAAAACGATCTTCACCCCCATGCTCTGGATCAGCGCCAGGTCTTGTGCCACATGCTGCAGTTTGCCAGCGGCAATGGCCTCGCCGGCAATGCCCACCACGAAGGTCTTGCCGCGGTGCATGTGGATATAGGGTGCGACCGAACGGAACCAGGGGACGAAGGTGAAGTTGAAAACGGCGGACATTGCGGTGGGGCGTGTAAGGAATGAGTCTGGCTGGGATAATCCGCGATTGTCCCCGATGTTTTTTGACTGCGAAATTTCCATTTTGTCCGACCCTACCGTCACTGCCGCCAACATGGTGCCTGCCGCCAATGCGGCGCCTGCCGTCGCTGCCCCGCTGAGAATCGATTTCCCCGAAAGCCTGCCCGTTTCCGGCAAACGCGAGGAGATCATGGCGGCTATTCGCCAGCACCAGGTGGTCATCGTCTGCGGCGAAACCGGCTCGGGCAAGACCACGCAGTTGCCCAAGATCGCCCTGGTCATGGGCCGCGGCAAGTGCAACCACCCAGGCCAAAAAGGCCACCTGATCGGCCACACCCAGCCGCGCCGGATCGCGGCGAGCTCGGTGGCCAAGCGCATCGCCGAAGAACTGAAGACGCCGCTGGGCGATGTGGTCGGCTTCAAGGTGCGCTTCCAGGATCGGCTGAGCCGCGACGCTTCGGTGAAGCTGATGACCGACGGCATCTTGCTGGCCGAGACCCAGACCGATCCGCTGCTGCTGGCCTACGATACGATCATCATCGACGAGGCGCACGAGCGCAGCCTGAACATCGACTTTTTGCTGGGCTACCTGCGCCAGATCCTGCCGCGCCGGCCGGATTTGAAGATCATCGTCACTTCGGCGACCATCGACGCGGACCGGTTCGCCAACCACTTTGCCAGTAGCAAGGGCCCAGCGCCCGTGATCATGGTGTCCGGTCGGATGTTCCCGGTGGAGCAGCGCTACCGCCCCTTCGAGGAAAGCCGAGACTACGGCCTGAATGAGGCGATTGCCGATGGTGTGGACGAACTCTGGCGCGACCCGCACAACGCGGGCGACATCCTGATCTTTCTGCCCGGCGAGCGCGAGATTCGCGAGGCCGCCGACCACCTGCGCAAACACCTGTCGCACCAGCCGGTTTACCGCAGCGCCGAGGTGCTGCCGCTGTTCGCCCGGCTGAGCCCGGCCGAACAAGACCGCATCTTCGACAACCATGCCGGCGGCCGGCGCGTGGTGCTGGCCACCAACGTGGCCGAGACCTCGCTCACCGTGCCGGGCATCCGTTACGTGATCGACGCCGGCACGGCACGTATCAAACGCTACAGTTTCCGCAGCAAGGTGGAGCAGTTGCTGGTCGAGCCGGTGAGCCAGTCCTCGGCCAACCAGCGCGCCGGGCGCTGCGGCCGGGTGGCCAACGGCATTTGCATCCGGCTCTACGATGAGGCCGATTTCAACGGCCGCCCGCGTTTCACCGATCCAGAAATCCTGCGCAGTTCGCTGGCCGGTGTGATCTTGCGCATGAAGTCGCTGCACCTGGGCATCGTCGAGGACTTCCCGTTCCTTGAGAAGCCGCAGGGCAGGGCGATCGCCGACGGCTACCAGCTGCTGGCCGAACTCGGCGCAGTGGACGAGGCCAACGAACTCACTCCGGTGGGCCGCGAACTCGCCAAGCTGCCGCTGGACCCGCGCGTCGGCCGCATGATTTTGGAGGCTCGCGAACGCCAGGCGCTGGACGAAGTGCTGGTGATCGCCAGCGCCCTGAGTGTGCAGGACGTGCGCGACCGGCCGATGGACCTGCAGGCCCAGGCCGACCAGGCGCATGCCAAGTTCGACGACGAAAAGAGCGAGTTCAGCGGCTACCTGAACCTGTGGAAGTGGATCAACTCGTCGCGTGGCGGGAGCCCCGCCGCACGGCCGCCCGAAGGCGGGGCAGCCCCCTCGGGGGGCAGCGAACCACACGCAGTGGGGAGCGTGGGGGCCTCGTCCAGCGCGCACAAGCTCAGCAACCGCCAATACGAGCAACTGCTGCGGCAAAACTTCATCAACATGCGCCGCGTGCGCGAGTGGCGCGACATCTACAGCCAGCTGCACACCGTGGTGGCCGAGCACAAGTGGAAGCTCAACGACAAACCGGCGAGTTACGAGCAACTGCATCTGTCGATGCTGGCCGGCCTGCTGGGCAACATCGGCTGGAAGACAGAAGGTGCCACTTCGACAGGCTCAGGACCATCGGATTCGGAATACCTCGGCGCGCGCGGCATCAAGTTCCACCGGCACCCGGGCGCGCACCTGCGCAAGAAGCCCGGCCGCTGGATCGTGGTGGCCGAACTGGTGGAGACCACCCGGCTGTTTGGCCGCGGCATTGCCAACATCGAGCCGCAATGGATCGAACAGGTGGCCGGCCATCTGCTGAAGAAGCAACTGCTCGATCCGCATTGGGAGAAGAAAGCCGCCGAGGTCACGGCCTTGGAGCGGGCCACGCTCTACGGCATCGTGATCTACAGCGGGCGGCGCCAGAATTTCGGCCGTGTTGACCCGGTGGGCGCGCGCGAGATCTTCATCCGCGAAGCGCTGGTCGACGGCCAGTGGGAAACCAAATTCCCGTTCCTCGCCGCCAACCAGAAGCTGATCAAACAGGTGCAAGACCTGGAGCACAAGGCGCGCCGGCAAGACGTGCTGGTCGACGACGAGCTCATCTACGCCTTCTACGACCAGCAGTTGCCGGCCGACGTGTACGGCGGTGCGAGCTTCGAGCGCTGGTACCGCGAAGCCGAGCAAAAACAGCCCAGGCTGTTGATGCTGACCCGCGAAGAGTTGATGCGCCACGAGGCCGCGGGCATCACCACCAACGCCTTCCCCAAGACCATCCGCCTGGGCGGCGTGGACTGCGCGGCCACTTATTTGCACGAGCCCGGCGATGCCAAGGACGGCCTGACCGTGACGGTGCCGCTGTTCGTGCTGAACCAGGTCAATGAGGAGCGCTGCGAATGGCTGGTGCCCGGCATGCTGAAAGACAAGGTGCAGGCGCTGATCAAGACCTTGCACCAGCGCCCGCGTTCACGCCTGGTGCCGCTGCCCGACACCGCCGCCAAGATGGCCGAGACGTTGAACGCAGCCGAAGTCTTTGGCCACGGCGCGCTGATCGACGCGGTGCTGAAGCTGGTGCGGCAGGCCACCTCGCTGGACGTCGTGCGCGCCGACATCAAGGCCGACATGCTTCAGGCCCATATGTTCATGAACTTCCGCGTGGTCGACGAACACGGCCGCCAGCTCGGCACCGGCCGCAATATCGGCGCGCTGAAGTCGGAGCTGGGTGCGCAGGCGCGGGGCGCGTTCCAGGCACTTGCGGGCCTGAAGCTGGCGAGCAACGCGGCACCGGCGGCCGTCAAAGAGGGGAGCCCCACTGCTCTCACTGCTCCTGCAGCCTCTGCAGCCCCCACGAATGCCACGCCGGCTGCCGTCAAGGCCGGTGCCAAGCCCGCCGCACCACCAGCCCAGGCCAGCCAGCGCCACACGGCCTGGACTTTTGGTGAACTGCCTGAGTTGCTGGAGATCCAGAAGGGTGGCCAGACGCTGATCGGCTATCCCGCGCTGATCGACGTCGCGGACGCGGTCACCATCGAGGTGTTCGACGAGCCCGAGGTTGCCGCCGCCAAACACCGCGCCGGCCTGCGCCGGCTGTTCGCGCTGCAGATCAAGGATGCGCTGAAGTACCTGGAGAAGAACATTCCCGATCTGCAGAAGATGGGGGTGACCTTCATGCAGCTCGGCAAGAACGCCGATGGTTCGGGCGGCGGCACGGTCGAAGAACTGCGCGAGCAGATCATCGCGGTGGCACTCGACCGCGCCTTCCTGCTCGAGCCGCTGCCGACGAATGAATTCGACTTCAAGCGCCGCGTCGAGGAAGGCCGGGGCCGGCTGACGCTGATCGCCAATGAAGTGGCACGCCTGGCCGCAACCATCCTTGCCGAATACGCCACCGCCGCGCGCAAGATCAAGGACACCAAGGGTGCGCCCGAGGCTACGGCCGACGCGGCCCAGCAGCTTGCGCGGCTCATGCCCAAGCGGTTTTTGGGCACCTCGCCCTGGGGCCCGCTGCAACACTACGCGCGTTACCTGAAGGCCATCACCTCGCGCCTGGACAAGTACCGTGCCGACCCGGCCCGCGATGCCGCACGCATGGCCGAGCTGCGCCCGCAGGAGCAGCGCTACTGGCGCCTGGTGACCGAACGCAAGGGTGTGCTTGATACACGCATGCAGGAATTTCGCTGGCTGCTGGAAGAACTGCGCGTGAGCTTCTTCGCGCAGGAACTGAAGACGCCGCAGCCGGTGAGCGTCAAGCGCCTGGACAAGGCCTGGGGCCAATTGAACAGCTAAATCTTCCCCATCAGCAGCAGGATCACCAAAATGAGCACCACCAGGCCCAGGCCGCCGCTCGGTCCATAGCCCCACGAACTGCTGTGGCCCCAGGTGGGCAGGGCCCCGATGAGGATCAGGATCAGGACGATCAGGAGAATCATTGAAATGGACATGGCGGGTTCCTCTTTGCTTGTTGTATGGACGCCATCATTGGGCCGGCGGCGGGGCTTGTAGGCCGGTGTCTGCCGCGCGACACGGTCAGGGTTTTCCTACGGGGCGGATGCCGGCCGCTTGACTAAGCTTCCCGGTTACCCGTACAGCGCCGTATAGCGGTGATGGCCGAGTACCTATCCATCCGACCAGGAGCCCTTGTTTTGACAGCACGCCGCCAATTCCTCGCCACCTCGGCGACGCTCATCGCCGGTATCGCCGGTGTGGCCGGTGTGGCCGCGCCCACCCTGGTGCGCGCCCAGGCCTTCCCCTCGCGCCCGATCCGCTACATCTGCCCCTGGCCGGCCGGTGGCTCCACCGACGCGGTGATCCGCTCCATCGCCGACAGCGCGGGCAAGGCGCTGGGCGCCACCATCATCGTCGACAACAAACCCGGTGCGGGCGGCATGCTCGGTGCGATCGAACTGGTCAATGCCAAGCCCGACGGCTACACGCTGTCGCAGCTTCCCTTTGGCGTGTTCCGTTTTCCGCACATGCAGAAGACGGCCTACGACCCGCTGAAAGACTTCACCTGGATTGCCTGCCTCACCGGCTATACCTTCGGCCTGGTGGTGCCGAGCAGTTCGCCGTTCATGAGCATCAAGGACGTGGTCGACTATGCCCGCGCCAACCCCGAAAAATTCACCTATGGCTCGACCGGCACCGGCACCAGCCCGCACCTGGCGATGGAAGAGTTCGCCCAGCGCGCCGGCATCAAGCTGACGCATGTGCCGTTCAAGGGCAATGCCGACAACATGCAGGCCGTGCTCGGCGGCCACACCATGGCGGCCACCGACGCCACTGGCTGGGGCCCGCATGTGGAGGCGGGCAAGCTGCGGCTGTTGGCCACCTACGGCAGCAAGCGCACCAAGCGCTGGCCCAACGTGCCCACGCTCGAAGAACTGGGCTACCAGACGGTGTCGGATTCACCGTTTGGCGTGTGCGGGCCGAAGAACATGGACCCGGCGATCGTCAAGGCCTTGCATGACGGCTTCAAGAAGACGCTGGACGACCCGAACGTGCTGACCAGCTTCGACAAGTACGACCAGACCGTCATCTACAAGGACACTGCGGCCTACACCAAGTTTGCGCGCGACGCCTTCCTCTCGGAGAAGGCGACGATCGAGCGGCTGGGCCTGGCGAACAAGGGCGGTTGAACCGCCGCATCTACGCTCAGAGGGTGTGAAGATTTAGTGAAACTTCGTTTTCGTAGCGAGCGGGTCAAGGTCGCGTCGAGGACCGCAGATGCGAGATTGGCCCGCGCAGTAGAAAGATTCACACCCTCTCAGTCGCTGATCAGCGTCAGCACCGCGCCCACGCTGGCCAGGGCCAGCGGCAGCTGCCACGAGCTGCGCGCGGTTTCTCCCTGTGTGGGCGACACGGTCGGTAGGTGGTGGCCAAATTTGGGGCGGCGTGCGTCCATGATGCGGGCCGGTCCATGCCGGTGGCCCAGCAGTGCGCTGACCTCGTGCAGAGACCCGTTGGCCACCGCCATCTCCACCACGTCGCCGCGCGACTGCAGCACCGGTGCCAGGGTGTCGAAGGCCTCGTCGGCCCAGCGCTGGCGCCAGTTGGCGCGTGCCTCGCTCGGCACCCATTTGGCGGCGTGCCGCGTCAGCCTTGGCGCGCAGGCCACCAGCACCCACTGCGTGCGGCGCCCGGTCAGCAGCATCGGCTGCAATTGCCCCAAGGCATAAGCGGCGTCGTCGACATACACGATGATCTTGTCCATGAAATTCTCCTTCTGAATCGACGGAGCGGCCGGGGTGGACGCAGGAAGCTCGGCGGCCAGCGCTGCCGGCGCCACCAATGGCGTGGCCTCTGCTGCATCGGCTGTGCTGGCCTGCATTTCCGTGCGCTCCTGTGTCGCCCGGCTTCTGCGCGTGGCCCAGGCGCCGGCGCCCAGCACACCCGCGATGGCCACCACGAACACGGCCCAGCGCGTGGCGGTGTGGAAGGGGGCCGCCGGCCCGAACACCGAGGCCAGCCAGGGTTCGTCGACGATCATCTTGGCCGCGGTGTAGGCCAGCACGGCCGAACCGAGCTGGATGATGATGGGGAAGCGCTCCACCAGTCTCAGCACCACCGAGCTGCCGTACATGACGATGGGCACACTCACCAGCAGCCCGATGATGACCAGGTCCATCGCGCCATGCGCCGCACCGGCCACGCCAAGCACGTTGTCCACCCCCATCAGCGCATCGGCGATGACGATGGTGCGCATCGCGCCCCAGAAGGTGCTGGCGACTTCGCCGTGGTCCTCTTCGCTGCCGTCTTGTTCGGCCAGCAGCTTGTAGGCGATCCACAAGAGGCCGAGCCCGCCGACCAGCAGCAGGCCGGGGATCTTCAGCAGCCAGACCACGCCCACCGTCATCAGCGAACGCACGACGATGGCGCCGAGCGCGCCGAAGAAGATGGCTTTTTTCTGCAGTTGGGGCGGCAGGCTGCGCGCCGCCAGGGCGATGACGATGGCGTTGTCGCCGGCCAGCACCAGATCGATGAGTACGATCGACAGCAAGGCCGACCACCAGGGCATAGACATGAATTCCATACGTTTCTCCCAAGTCGCTTCGAACGGCAACCCGAGAAAGGCGTGGTGGATTCAGTGTGGCATGGGGGCGGTGCCCCGGTTCACGCCAATACTTCGACCACAGCCCGGCAACGGGTCTCGATCGAAGGTCTTGCTCGGCGTGGAGTCGTACGATTTGGCCCAACCAGACCGGAAGTCGTGCTTCGTGTTGACGACCTGGTTGCGGGTACAACAGCGACACCGATTTTTCGGGCCTCCCTGGCTGTCGAACTCAAGAGCTACTCCCCTTCGTGGCATCCATTGAATCACGGAAGCGTGTCAACCTGCAACACAAAACCTAGGGGTTTGCCCGGCCCGCTGGAGCGCGCGGGGCGACCGTCAAAGCCTGGCCAGCCGCTCGATCGCCAGCTTCAGCGTCTCGTCCTTCTTGCCGAAGCAAAACCGCACCACGCGCTGGTCGAACTGGTTGCCGTAGAAGGCCGACAGCGGGATCGCCGCGACACCGATCTCCGAGGTGAGCCAGAGGCAGAAATCAGCTTCGCTCAACTGCGCGGCCGCGCCGATGCCGGAGATGTCCACGCACTGGAAATAACTGCCTTCGCTGGGCAGCAGCTTGAAGCGGGTGGACGCCAGGCCTTGGCGGAACAGGTCGCGCTTGGCGCTATAGAAAGCCGGCAGCTCCAGGTAGGGCTTGGGATCGGCCATGTAGCGCGCCAGACCGTACTGCATTGGTGTGTTGACGGTGAACACATTGAACTGGTGCACCTTGCGGAATTCCGCGGTGAGCGCGGCCGGCGCGGCCACGGTGCCGACCTTCCAGCCCGTCACGTGGAAGGTCTTGCCGAAGCTGGAGACGATGAAGGCCCGCGCGGCCAGGCTCGGGTAACGCGCCACGCTTTCATGCTGGCGCGCATCGAACACCATGTGTTCGTAGACCTCGTCGCTGATCAGGAAGGTTTCGGTGGGGGCGAGCAGGTCTTGCAGCTTCAGCATGTCCTCGCGCGACCAGATGGTGGCACTCGGGTTGTGCGGCGAGTTGATCAGGATGGCGCGGGTCTTCGGATTCAGCGCGGCGGCAATTTTGTCGAAATCGGGTCGGAACGTACCGGGCGTGAGCGGCACGCGCACCACGGTGCCGCCGGCGAGTTCGATGTTGGGCACGTAGCTGTCGTAGCAGGGTTCGAGCACGATCACCTCGTCACCCGGGCGCACCACGGCCAGGATGGCGGTGATGATGGCCTGGGTGGCGCCGGCGGTGACGGTGATCTCGCTGGCCGGGTCGAAGCGGTAGCCGTGCAACGCCTCGATCTTGGCCGCCACCCCCTCGCGCAGCGCCAGGATGCCGGGCATCGGCGGGTACTGGTTGTGGCCGCCGGCCATGGCCTCGGTCACGGCCTCGACCAGCTTCGGATCGCAGTTGAAATCCGGAAAGCCCTGGCCCAGGTTGACCGCGCCTTTTTCGGTGGCCAGCGCCGACATCACGGTGAAGATGGTGGTGCCGACGGCTGGCAGCTTGGTCTGCAAGTGCGGGGTGCGGACTTCGGGGGCGGAGGTTGTTTCAGTGCTCATGGTGGAAAGGTCTGATCAAAGCTCGTAATCATTCACGTGGCCGTTCATGGCCTTGGCGACCAGGTTGCGGTCCAGCCGGTCGCTGAGCAGCTCGGCGAATTTATAGACGAAGTTGCGCAAGTAGGCGCCGCGCTTGAAGGCCACGCGGGCCACGTTCACGCCAAACAGGATACCGGCCGGGCGCGCGACCAGGTCGGAGTTGACGTCGTCCTTCACCGCCATTTCGGCCACGATGCCGATGCCCAGACCCAGGCGCACATAGGTCTTGATTACGTCGGAGTCGATGGCTTCCAGCGCAATGCGCGGCTCCAGCTTGCGCGAGGCGAAGGCCTGGTCGATCTTGGTGCGGCCGGTGAAGGACGGGTGGTAGGTGATGATCGCCTCCTGGGCGATGTCTTCCAGCGTCAGCCGTTCCTTGGCCGCAAGGTGGTGGCCGGGCGGCAGCACCACCACGTGCTGCCATTCGTAGCAGGGCAGGGTGACGAGTTCGGTGTAGTTCGACAGCGATTCGGTGGCGATGCCGATCTCCGCCACTTCGTCGATCAGCATGCGCGCCACCTGGTCGGGGGCGCCCTGGTGCAGGCTCACATTGACCTTGGGATAGGCCTCGCGCAGCCGCGCCACCGGCACCGGCAGCACGTAGCGCGCCTGGGTGTGGGTGGTGGCGATGGACAGGGTGCCGCTGTCCTGCGCGCTGAACTGCTCGCCGATGCGTTTGAGGTTGCCCACCTCGCGCATGATGGCCTCGATGCTTTTGAGCACATGCTGGCCCGGCTCGGTGATGCGCTTGAGCCGTTTGCCGTGGCGCGCGAAGATCTCCACACCCAATTCTTCTTCCAGTTCGATGATCGCCTTGGAAACCCCGGGTTGCGAGGTGTGCAGCGCCTTGGCGGCCTCGGTGAGGTTGAGGCCGCGCCGTGCGGCTTCCTGCACAAAACGGAATTGATGTAGATTCATATCGAATTTCAGCTAACGTTGAAATTCATTATGCCCCAGCTATCTATATAAATTCAGGCCAAGGCGATCTGCGCCAGCAGTTCGATCAGTGCCGGTTGCTCGCCGACCGTGGGCTGTAGCGTCCAGGCGACACCGGGATGGGCAGCGCGCAATGTGTCCATCAGCACCGGCAAGTCGTTGCGCGCATGCCTGCCCACCCCGAGGAACAAGGGCACGACGGTGACGGCCTCGAGGCCACCCGCGACCAGCCCGCGTGCCGCCGTGGCCAGGTCGGGTTCGGTGAGTTCCAGGTAGGCACAGGCAACCGGTACGCCGGGGTCGATGGCCTTGATGCGTGCCGCGACGGCTTCCATCGGCCGGTGCCACAGCGGATCGCGTGAGCCGTGAGCGAACAGGATGACGCCGCGCTTCAAGGACAGGGAAGCCGTGGAGGGCACGTGTTCTACCTGCGCAGCACCAGCCAGCCGAAGGCGGCCAGCGAAAGCACCGAATAAATCATGCCCGGCGCGGCCGCGGTGAGCCAGGGCTGCCAGGTCTGCAGGTTGCCGATGTAGCCGAACACGTTGTTCAACAGGAAGAAGCTGATGCCGGCCATCACGCCGCCGAATACATAGGTGGCGATGCCGCCGGCGCGGAAGTGCAGGTAGGCGAAGGGCAGCGCCAGCACCACCATCACGATGCAGCTCAGCGGATAGAACACCTTGCGCCAGAACTCGATCTCATAGCGCTGGGACGACTGGCCGTTCGCGCTCAGGTGGCTGATGTACTGGAACAGGTCGACGGTGCGCATGCGGTCGGGCTTGAGCAACGCGGTCGACACCATCTCGGCGGAGATCTCGGTGGGCCAGCGGAAGCTTTCCTGCGATGTGCGCTCGATGGTGGCACTGTTGGCCTTCTGGGTGTTGAAGACGTTGCGCTGCACCTTGGACAAGGTCCATGAGCGGCCGTCGGCAAAACGGCCGGACTCGGCCTGCACGGTGGACAGCAGCAGGCCATTGGCGTCGAACTCGAAGATGCGCACGCCCTTCATGCTGCCATCGGGCATGAGCGCGCCCACGTTGACGGCGGAGGTGTTGTCGTTTTGCCGCTCCTTGAGCCAGGCGCCGGTCTGGCCGATGGTGATCACGCCCTGGTAGCGGGCCTTGAGCAGTTGTGCCGCACGGTCGGAAATCGGCGAGAGGTAGTCACCCACGGCGAAGGTCAGCACCACGAACACCGCCGCCAGGGCCAGCAAGGTGAAGAGTGCGCGCCAGGGGCCGAGCCCGCTGGTGCGCAAAATGGTGTATTCGGAACTCTGGGCGAACCGGGCCATGACGAAGATGGTGCCGATCAGCACCGTGATCGGCAGCAGCTCGTAGAGATGGCTGGGCATCATCAGCGCCACCACGGCCAGCGCCTGCGGCAACTGGTAGCCGCCCAGCGCATCGGCGGGGCCGTTGCGCCCGATCCAGCGCAGTTCGTCGACGAAGTCGAAGAAGAAAAACAGCGCCAGAAAGCCCAGCGTGACGAAGGCCACCGAGGCCAGCACTTCCTTGTAGATCAGGCGGCGGATGGTTTTCATGCTGGTGCTCCCGTGCGTTTCGTGCGTCCCGCGCGGTTTCGGCTACCGGGCAGCAGCGAGCGCCATGACCAATGGTGGTGCCGCGCCAGCAGCCAGCCCACCGACAGCAGGAACACCCCACCGTGCAGGCCCACGGTGAACGGGCCGAACGGCAGCTTGCCGCTGCCCACCCAGCTCTGGCCCACGTTCAGCAGGTTGAAATAGATCACGAACGCGAACAGCGCGAACATCAGGCCACCGCCGCGCGTCGAGCGCGGATTGCCGTTGGCCAGCGCCAGACCCAGGATCACGAAGTTCATCGACGCGAAAGCCAGCCCGATGCGCCAGCCGAACTCGCCCTGGTTGACGGGGGTGGGTTCGCGCAGCAGGGCCATCGTCGGCAGGGCCCGGGGCGGTACCGTGTCGGAGGAGTTCAGTGTCTGGGTGCCGATGCGGGTGCCGTATTCCTCGAACTCGCTGACCTTGAGCTCGGCCTGCCCGATGTTGGATTCGAGCCGCTGGCCGTTGCTCAGCATGAGAAAGCGGCCGTCGCCCACGGTGTCGACCCGGGCGCTGCGCGCCGAGGTGACGGCCTCCTTGCCGTGGTCGACGGCGGAGATGAAGACGTTGTTGCCGGTGCGTTTGTCCGGCGAGTCCTTGTCGATGAAGAACACCCGGGTGCCGCTGGCCGATTCCTGGAACTGGCCCGGCGTGATGCGCTCCAGGTCGCCGCGCTGCTCGTAGCGGTCCTTCATGTCCTGGATGCGCTGGTTGGTCCAGGGCCAGACGAACACGGCCAGCGCGGCCACCACCAGCAGCACCGGCCAGGCGAAGCGGAACAGCGGCGTCAGCAGGAAACCCAGGCCGCGGCCAGCGCCGAACCAGATCACCATCTCGCTGTCGCGGTACATGCGCGACAGGCTGGCGACCACCGCGATGAACAGGCTCAAGGTCAGGATCGTGGGCAGGTAGCCCAGCACGGTATAGCCCATCACCAGCATCACGTCGGAGGGGTTGACGCTGCCCTTGGAGGCCTGGCCGAGGGTGCGGATCAGCATCATGGTCATGACGATGGTGATGAGGGCGACCAGTGTGGCGCCGAAACTTCGGGCCAGCTCTTTGCGAATGGAAGAATGGAATAACATCGTCGCCAATTAAAGGCTGAATTATGAACTTTGAACTGAAATCCCTCGACCTCGCCGGCAGTGCGGCTTCGACATGCGACGCGCTGGTGGTGTTGGTGGCCGAGGGCTTCAAGCCGGCAAAGGACGCATTGTCCCAGTTGATCGAACAAGCCCGCAAGGCAGGGGACTTTGAGACCAAGGCCGGCAAGCTGCTGTCCATGTACAAATCGTCTGCCGCGGTGGCCGTGCGCCTGGTGCTGGTCGGCTGTGGCGACGGTTCGCCGCGCCAGGTGCGCCAGGCCGTGGCTTCGGCCGTCGGCGCGGTGAAGTCGCCGCAGGTCAAGAAGCTGGTGTTGTGCTTTGCCGAGGCGCCGAAGGCGCTGGCGGTGCGCACCGCGGTGCAGGCCGTGGCCGATGTCTCCTATGTCTATACCACCACCAAATCCAAGGCCGAAGGCCGCAGCCTGACCAGCGTGCTGGTCGGCGTGCCGGTGGGGGGGCCTGAGCTCGCGGCCTGCCGCAGCGAACTGGCACAGGGCCGCGCGCTGGTGTCGGGCATCGAGTTCGCCAAGGAATGGGGCAACCGCCCGGCCAACCACGCCACGCCGACCCTGCTCGGCGGTGCGGCCAAGACGCTGGCCCGCTTTGCCCGCATCAAGTGCGAAGTGCTCGGCCCGAAGGAAGTCGAAAAACTCGGCATGCTGTCCTTCATGTCGGTGGCCCAGGGCTCGAAGGAGCCGCTGCGCTTCATCGTGCTGCGTTATGAAGGCGCGGCCAAGACGGTCGCCCCCAATGTGCTGGTGGGCAAGGGCATCACCTTCGACACCGGCGGCATTTCGATCAAGCCATCGGCCGAGATGGACGAGATGAAGTTCGACATGTGCGGCGCCGCCAGTGTGCTCGGCGTGTTCCGCGCCCTGGCCGACCTGCAGCCGGCCATCAACGTCGTCGGCCTGATCCCGACCTGCGAGAACATGCCCGATGGCGGTGCGGTGAAGCCCAGCGACGTGGTCACCAGCATGAGCGGCCAGACCATCGAAAACCTCAACACCGACGCCGAAGGCCGGCTGGTGCTGTGCGACGCGCTGACCTATGCCGAACGCTTCAAGCCGCGCGCCGTGGTGGACATCGCCACGCTCACCGGCGCCTGCGTGGTGGCATTGGGCGGCGTGCGCAGCGGCCTGTTCGCCAGCGACGACAGCCTGGCAGACGCGCTGCAGGCCGCAGGCGAGTCTTCGCTCGACCTGTGCTGGCGCCTGCCGCTGGACGACGAATACGCCGAGGGCCTGAAGTCCAACTTCGCTGACATGGCCAACGTGGCCGGGCGCGCGGGTGGTGCTATCACCGCCGCCAAGTTCCTGCAGAAGTTCACCGCCAAGATGCCCTGGGCGCATCTGGACATCGCCGGCACCGCCTGGAAGAGCGGCGCGGCCAAGGGCTCCACCGGCCGGCCGGTCGGCCTGCTGCTCGACTACCTGCTGGCGCAAACCAGCGCCGCGCCGGTCAAGGTCAAGGCCAAGGCTGTGAAGAAGCCGGCCGTCAAAAGCCCGCGGCGTACCGCGGCGGTCTGACGCCGGCCCATGACCGAAGTCACCTTCCATTTCAACGCGCCCGACAAACTGGGCTATGCCTGCCGGCTGTTGCGCAAGGCGGCGGGCGTGGGCGCACGTGTGGCGGTGACCGCCGAGCCCGATCTGCTGCAACGGCTGGACACCGCGCTGTGGACTTTTTCCGCGCTCGATTTCGTGCCGCATGCGACCGACCGGCAGGGCTCGGCCCTGCTCGCAGCATCGCCGGTCGTGCTGCTCGGCTCGGCCCTGGACGCACCGCACCAAGATGTGCTGCTCAATCTCGGCGAGTCGGTGCCTGAAGGCTTCGAGCGTTTCGGGCGGCTGATCGAAGTGGTCTCGCTCGACGAGGCCGACCGGCAGCGCGCCCGCGTCCGTTGGAAGCATTACGCCGCGCGCGGCTATGCCATCGAGCGCAAGGATTTGGTGCTCAAGGATTCCTGACCATGCAGACACCACCGCGCACGCCGCCACGATTTGTCCCTACGCTCACCGAAGTGGTGCAGAACAGCCCGGTGCAGGCGTCACCACCATTCGCGCCATTCGTGCCGCTGGTGCAGCAGGCGACGTCGGACTTCGCCGCGCCATCCATCCCTTCAGCACCTTCCGCACCGCTCGACATCCTGGCCACCGAGGCGCTGGAAGACCAGATCATCCACCGCGTGATGCAGCGCGTCGACTTGTCGCTCGAGCGACGCCTGCAGGAGGCGGTTTCCGCGATGGTGCTGTCGCAAACCCAGTCACTCGTGCCGCGGCTGCGCGAGGAAATCGAATTCGTGGTGCGGCAGTCGGTGTCCGACGCCGTGGCTGACGAACTGGCCACGCGCAGTCCGCGCTAGGTAGTGCGACCCCGGGTCACCCTGATCCACTCCGCACGCCTGTCGAGCGGGCATGGTTTGTGCAACATCCCGTATACCCAATAGTGCACCCGTGTGTTCCCTATATCTCGGCGCGGAAATTTGCGCTATTGTGTCGCTCGTGGAGTTTTACATTCACAGAGTTTTTGTTGCTAACAAGCTATTTTCATCACTGGAGTATTTATGCAAATGAAGTTGAAACTGACCGTCGCTGCTGCCATTGCTGCTGTTGCTGGCATGGCCTCTGCACAAGACGTGCAAGTGGTCAAGATTGGACACGTCGGCCCGGTTTCCGGCGCACAAGCCCACTACGGCAAAGACAACGAAAATGGCGTGCGCATGGCCATTGATGAGCTGAACACCCAGAACATCGTGATCGGTGGCAAGAAGGTCAAGTTCGAGATCCAGGCTGAAGACGATGCCGCCGATCCAAAACAGGGCACCGCAGCCGCACAAAAGTTGTGCGACGCCAAGGTTGCCGGTGTGGTCGGTCACCTGAACTCCGGTACCACCATCCCCGCCTCCAAGGTCTACAACGACTGCGGCATTCCTCACGTGACCGGTGCGGCCACCAACCCCAACCTGACCAAGCCAGGCTACAAGACCACCTACCGCATCATCGCCAATGACAACGCCCTGGGCGCTGGCCTGGCGTTCTACGCGGCAGACACGCTGAAGCTGAAGAAGGTCGCCATCATCGACGACCGTACCGCTTACGGCCAAGGTGTTGCCGACGTGTTCAAGAAGACCGCCGTTGCCAAGGGCATGACCGTGGTCGACGAACAGTTCACCACGGACAAGGCAACCGACTTCATGGCCATCCTGACGGCCATCAAGTCCAAGGCTCCGGACGCCATCTTCTACGGCGGCATGGACCCACAAGCCGGCCCGATGCTGCGCCAGATGGAGCAACTCGGCCTGTCCAACGTGAAGTACTTCGGCGGCGACGGCATCTGCACCTCTGAAATCGCCAAGCTGGCTGCTGGCGCCAAGACGCTGGACAACGTGGTTTGCGCCGAAGGCGGCGCCTCGCTGGCCAAGATGCCTGGCGGCACCGCATGGAAGGCCAAGTACGACGCCAAGTACCCAGGCCAGTTCCAGGTCTACAGCCCGTACACCTACGACGCCACCTTCCTGCTGGTCGACGCCATGAAGCGTGCCAACTCGGTGGACCCGAAGGTCTACACGCCTGAGCTCATCAAGAGCAACTTCAAGGGCATCACCACCACGATCGCTTTTGAACCCAACGGTGAACTGAAGAACCCGGCCATCACCTTGTACGTCTACAAGGACGGCAAGAAGACCGCTCTGAACTAATCAGCCTGCTGGCGCGGCCATCGCAAGATGGTCGTGCTGATGGTTGCCAAGCCCCCGGATTCTTCGGAATCAGGGGGCTTTTTCATTGGTGATCGGCCAGCCGGCCTGCAGGATCTCGCGCAATGTGATAAGGTTAAACCTAGGGTAAATACTAGGTTTTTCCACCTGTCCCTTGGCCGGGCTGGCCGATTGGCCTGGCAGCGCCTTCACCCCGACGACCACATGACCAACCCCATTTCAGAAGATCAGCAGAGCCGTGTGCTGCTGCGTGCCGTGTTAGCCCTGGGCGTCGGCGGCTTTGCCATCGGCACCGGCGAATTCGTCATCATGGGCCTGCTGCCCGAGGTGGCCCGGGACATCGACGTCAGCATTCCGCAGGCTGGGCACGTCATCAGCGCCTATGCGCTGGGTGTGGTGATCGGCGCGCCGCTGCTGGCGGTGCTGGCCGCCGGCTGGCGCCGCCGCACGCTGCTCATTGCGTTGATGGCGGTGTTCTCGCTGGGCAACTTTGCGAGTGCGCTGGCGCCGGGCTACCTGGCGCTGAACCTGCTGCGCTTTGCGACCGGCCTGCCACACGGCACCTATTTCGGCGTGGCCGCGCTGGTGGCCGCCGCACTCGCGCCGCCCGGGCGGCGTGCACGCGCCGTCGGCATGGTGATGCTGGGCCTGACCGGTGCCACGCTGGTCGGCGTGCCCATCGCCGCCTGGCTGGGGCAGCTGTTCGGCTGGCGTGCCGCCTTCGTGTTCGTCGGCTTGATCGGCCTGCTGGCGATCGAGATGATCCGGCGCGAGGTGCCCGATCTCGCCGCACCACAGGGCGCGAGCCCCTGGCGCGAACTCGGCGCGCTCAAGCGCAAGCAGGTCTGGTTCACGCTGGGCATTGCCGCCATCGGTTTCGGTGGCATGTTCTCGGTGTTCAGCTACATCAAGCCGACGCTCACCGAGGTCACCGGCCTGTCGGTCGGCGGCGTGCCGGTGGTGCTGGCGCTGTTCGGCCTGGGCATGGTCTGCGGCAACCTGGTCGGTTCGCGGCTGGCCGACAAGTCGCTGATGCGCACCATCGGCGGCGTGCTGGTCTGGGCCATGCTGGTGTTGACCACGTTCACCTTCGCGGCGCACTACCTGGCGGCGGCTGCACTCACCGTGTTCCTCATCGGCACCACCGTGGCCATCGGCCCGGCGCTGCAGATCCGGCTGATGGACGTGGCCGGCGACGCGCAAACGCTGGCCGCCGCACTCAATCATTCGGCCTTCAACATGGCCAATGCGCTCGGCGCATGGCTGGGCGGCGTGGCCATCAGCGCCGGCCTGGGCTGGACTTCCACCGGCTGGGTCGGCGCGCTGCTGGCGTTGGCAGGGCTGGGCATTTTCGCCTGGGCACTCTCCAGCGAGCGCAAGGATTTGCGCGGCGCAGGCCCGTCTGCGGCGGGTGCCGTGCCTTCGCGTCAAGGCTAAGGTTCAGCAAGGTCAAGGTTCGGGCCGCAGCGCCAGGGCAGCGGTCAGCGGTGAGGCCGCCTGGCGCCAGAGCAACAGCCGCCGTACCTGCTCTTTCAGCGGCGGCGCCAATTCCCGAAGAAACGCCATGTCGCCGGCGACCAGCGTGGCCACCGGCAGGCCGTCCTGGAACACGATGCGGTTGCCGGTCAGGGCCGGCACCTTGTCACCAGGCAGCAGGCTGCCGCAGAGGTTGAGCGGATCGACGCCCGAGATGCAGACCAGGCCGCCATCCAGCGGCCGACGCCGCGATTCGCGCAGCAGCGCAATTGCCTCCGGCAACGCAAACTGCTCACCCGCGAGCCCCGCCACAAAACGCCCGCCGCGGATGTCGCCGCGTGCCTCCAGGCGATGAAACACCGGCAGCAGTTCGCGCCAGGGTGGTAGCCAGGCCGCTTCGCGTTCCAGCAGCCGCCAGAACACCACGCCGTAGCGGCGCAGCAGCACCATGGCGACGTGTTC
>Ga0307514_10002081_pt1 | contig 21606 bp, 25 predicted proteins | sample 16_EM_MG_FD_203088 | JGI IMG/M metagenome (GOLD analysis project Ga0307514, IMG submission 203088) | Populus trichocarpa ectomycorrhiza microbial communities from riparian zone in the Pacific Northwest, United States - 16_EM | ecosystem: Host-associated > Plants > Roots > Unclassified | place...
TGTCCAGAAAGTAGTCGCGAGTGGTCGGGACACAAGAAGCGAAGTCTTGAAGACAGGCGAGGCATATAGAGACAGTCCGGGAATCGAGAATGTGCGAAAAATAGGGCGATACAGCGGAGCCTCCGCTGCCTGGTCCATAATATCCGGAGCGTCGACACAATGTTTCACACCACTCATCTCGTCCCATCCACCAAACATCCACATTTTATTCGCCCATCCCCCCCTCAAAAATGTATAGGAAAATTCGAGACGCCCGTTACGTAAATCTTTCCATTCTCCAAAACATCTTCCAGTTACAGTCGTACATCCACTCCCAAGCGTCGAATAAATCACAAGTTGAACCATCTTCCCGTCGATTGTCCTACAGCAAGCCTCTTCGCCTATTCTCGTCATCAGGAGGTGGAAGGGAAGGATCGGGGCAGATGAAGGCCCACCTGAACAATCATATTCTCGCTCCCTGTCCGGAGTTAGCAGTGTCTTCCAACCCGCCAAGCATCTGCCCCCGCTCAGACATGACGTCTCAAGACCTCCTGTAGAGATCGCCAGCGCCACTTACGATAGGATCTTTTGCTGTATCTGCCCGACCCCCGAAGAGGTGGTCTCCTTGGGTTAGGGGATCGGTAGATTTTGTCAGGGCCACTCTCACCCTAGACTCCCAATGCCTGATCCAAGTCTCTGCCTCTAGTCGGCGGTCTGAGGGGATGCTATGGGGGTCTCGTTTGAGATACACCCACTCCTACACTAAGTTAAGAGGGTGTGCTTCCGGTAGGCTTCCGTTCCAAGCGAGAGATCTCGAGTGACGCTACGGGTCGGTGAGCTCCTTAGCCGGTGCTTTTCGAGGAGAACGGTTGTGAAGTATCCGGTTCCAAGAAAGGTCTAGAGCGGAGGAGAGCGAATGGGGAATGCCTATGATTCTCTCGAAGAAAAAGATCTCACTTGTCCGCGACAGTATAGAGTGACTGAAGAGGGGAGAGGATTTCCTGAGATACAAAGACTAAGGAGCTACCGATACATCACTACCAACTATATATACTAGAGTGGCCATGACGATGACTCAAGGTAACTACTCAAAAGGGAAACTTGTTCCACATTGGGCGAGAACAATAAGAACAATGGCGTGAGAGAATTCTCACGGATCGAATGAATGGTAATACAAATATGAAACAATAAAGGATGATAAATGAAAAACATACTGGCGTCAGGGAGGAGAACTAGAGGTTTTCATCAAACCTTCTGACGTGTCCGAGTACACCGGCATCAACACCTGACCAGGTGGAATGGCTTCATGGAGAACCGCGGGATCGGTACTGCATCCGATTGGTCAAAACCGAAGTCACAAGGGCTGGATCGGCAAGCCTCATAAGCCGAAATGAAAAGATGAAACATAAGGGGAAATGAATGCATGGGAAAGAATACAGCATTGGCTGCGCATAGGGCGTGATGATGTCGTGACATGTCACGAGCTTGCGCGACAATGGCGTGATAGATTGTTATCATGAAACAAGATGACAAATGGATGACGAATGTGGTGACGTGGAGGATGACTGAGACGGTGATGGACGGCTTGTGTGGGAAGGAATCCTGGGATCTATAAGAACGGATCAGTCGTCTGAGACATACCCCATTGGATCCTTCCAACTCTTCCACCATCATACTATCCTCGCAATGTCTACTCCTTCTTCTCCTCTTACTGGTCGTGTCATCTATAAGCGGTCTCCTATGGATCATGTTGGCATCACCCGATGGGACGGTTGGAATCACCAGGTGGCTAGGGCGAACTACCAGAAGCCTTACCCCTCTGAGAACGAGGTAAGTATTGGATAATGTTGCCAAGGAAGCAAACATTAACCAATGCTAGATCTTCGGTCGCTGCACCTACGGGGTTCAACTCGGGGGAGAAGAGAACACTGATCAATTTGTGATTGAGGAAAGGAGGAAGCAGGATCGCTTCCTCGTCGATCTTCACAATGATGACATTCTCTGGGCGAACATGATCAGAGCGCATCAAGATCTGTTGATGTTGGACCGAAAGGAGATGACCGACGACATCTTTTACGACTTGCTGAAGATGGGGATCCTTGACTGGGAGGCTCCCAACGATCGTCTTAACCAGACTACCCCTGCGATGCGACACTCAACGGCGATGATGATGCGGATGTTGTTGAGAGTTATGCAATTGGAGGCCAAGGTAAGGTCGGCCAGTTGTTCGTTGTATGACATCAACTGACTGCCTTCTAGCGAGACAACTTGGAGATTGAGTTCCGCAAGCAAGACAAGGATTGTACTCAAGTTCTGAGGAACCACTTCGAACAGAACGAGTATAACAGGGAGCGGTTGGATCGTCATCGTGAGGACATTAACGCGGCCAACAAGGCCATCAAACGGCTAGAGCGCCACATGGATCAATTGGAGGCGAAGGTCAAAACCCAAGAGGAAACCATTGAGGCGTTGGAGGGAGTAATCGAGAACCAACAGGTGGTTATGGCTCGCTTCAGATCTTGTGAGTGCGCCAAGGGTAGGACCTTCGGTTAACTGGAATTAACCAGTCACTGATGATCCTTTCTAGGCGTTGGCATTGCAAGAGTTCTCGAAGTTTCTCCGACTCCTTTGGAGTACGCTCCGACGATGAAGAGGACGTGGTTACTGATGCGTCCTATCAAACTCCTCCGATGGCTTCGGCGAGTCCGGCTACAATTCCTCCCGAGGCCGTGGTGGAAGTACCCACGCCGGCGGTGACTTGTGGCTGCGGAGAGATCGTGGATAAGGCCAAAGATGAAGAGGAGCTCGTGTTGTGCTCTGAGGTTGACGCAGTTGGATCTGACTCATCTGAAGAGGTCGTTCCAGAGGAGAATATTGCTCCTCTTCCTATTGCCGCTCCTCCTCCTGTCTACTCTCCGGTTGGTGGTCAACGCGCTCGTCGAAGCTTGCCCAAACACTCATACCAGCCGTACCGCTTTCCTTACACAGAACGTGTCAATCGCTGACTTGCTCAAAAGGATCTCCTCGGGGAGGCTGCTGATTCCGAACGTCGAAGGTTTAAGCGGAAGTGGGGAGGCGAGGATCCTTCCAGAAATGTCCAAGCTCGAGTTATCCAACTTGATGATCAACTCGAATCGGATGGCAGCGGTTCTGGTTCATCTTCAGGGGGTAGTCGCGGATCTATACCAGGTCCAATTCCAAGAGTACACCCGCCGCTTGTCTGAAAGGGGAGACCTTGGTGACACGGAAGTGGTCGCGACTCAGATGGCGGAGATGACACTTGATGAAGAGTTGGAGGACTTCGGAGAACTGAATGAGTATCGGAGGAAGATGGGATGGGAGTAGAGACCAGTACAACAGCTATGCTTGAATCACCATGTACTTGAGTCGTCGAATGAATTGTTTGTCTTGTTTTCATGATGAGTGGTCGTGAGAAGGGAAACTTGAATGAACGAAGGTGGGGGAGTTGGACTGAAAAATAAATTTTAAAATTGTCAGTAAAAGTAGGTTCTTGACAGATTTGGGCCAGCGACTAAATGCACAAGATCATCAATCAAGGCGAATGGATGGTAGTTGCAAGTCCTTGTGCTCACATAGAGCATCACGGATTGTGCCCCAGTGTGGTACTTTGGCCGCTGACTTACGTACACATTTGGCCAGACAGCGTCGCTGGCTCCATAGGCACGAGTCGCGGTTGTGCAGGAAGCTTGTCCCGCAGGATGTCAAGAACATTGTCATAGAATAGCGTCTTTCTATGCAGCCTGAACGAGCCCGCACTCATACACGATGTGTCCAATCGACGTAGTCTCCGCTTTCATCAATGTTGAGTGACCTGCGATGATGATGAGTGGGGGTTTGAGTATCACACATTCATACGAACCTTGGCGAAGGGATGGTTACGGATACCGTGTACATGTGCTCGAGACGTGGGACTGAATAAACAGGGGTTGACCCTTATTCGTGAAAGCGTCAACGACGCATGCGCAAGATGACATTGGTTTTGGAAGTGCACATTGGTACCGCTCGTACTATATTCCGCGGACAACGCGAATGCTTCCAGCAACTCTGTTCTCGGAGCTGAAGTCCACTCTGCCCAACCGACCTCCAACCCTTTTGCTCGGTAGTTATCCAGTCGGCGTTCACCCAACTGATTGACCTTGAACGGCACCAGGATATACCGCAACCTGCTCGCAACACACGGCGCTCCTGTGGCCGAATTGAGAATGTAGGAGCCGTATGATAAACGTGGGGACACGGCGAATTAAGTAGGTTGCCAATCCCTAATGGGAAGCACGTCCAGGTAGCGTAAGCCAAGACATTTATATTTCTTTCCTTCGTGGTACGAGGCTATGAACCAGGGATCATGGGGCGGTGAATGATAGGAAAAATATTTGGTTACAACAACCTCCTCTTTTCCCAAGACCATGTGGCATGCTTAAGATGAGATAACATAGCCCTTATATCTGGTCGTCTACTAGGATTGGACAACCAGCACCGCTCAATGGCTTCCCACAGGTCATCGGTGAGCCCAAGGCTCTCTGCAGACTTTGGTCTCTGTGGTCGTTCACCCCGCATGATGGTACTTATCAACGCTCCCTCACCCTTGATCTCCCAAAATGGAACTTCTCCGCAAAGAACCTGATGTTATGTTAAAGCCTTGTGAAAATTGGAACAATCGCAATCGCACACATACCTCGTACACGACCATCCCAAAAGCATAACAGTCAGATTGTTTTGTCGGTCGGCAATCAGAATCCGAAATTCCAAACCGATCCGGATCGAGCAGTTCCGGACTCGTCCATCGAAGAGTCCCACCCGCAGTGAACGACGCTAGAGATGCTTTGGAAGTCACAGAGGTCAAGGAAGCGTTGGCCGCAGCATGATGCTCCGAGCTGATGATCGTTGAGAGACCAAAGTCGGCGAGGCAAGCACGTAAACTCCTGTTGATGAGAATATTTGCCTGGCCATTCGCTATGAGCGGTTGCGTGTTAGACCATCGATGGAATCGTACCCCTTTCAAGTCTCCATGCACTATATGAATGCTATGCATGTACTCCAATCCATTCGCGACATCGAGTAGCTGAATCAACAGTTCAGACTGACTCCCACAAGATGCGGCTCCATCACTCACGAGCTGAGCACGATTAACACCTTCGCGTCCCTTCACGAACTCATTGATGTTACCGTGATCCATCCATTCGGATATCAGGGCAAGCCTGTACCGTTCTACGTCTATGTTCACGCCCAGCAGCGGTAGGATGTTCGGGTGTCGCAGATGCTTCCATGTAACGGCTTCTCGGGTGAATACCTGGTATCCCGGTTTCAGTTCGACCCTCCACAATGTAGAATGATATAGTTACGCTATGGATATTGCCGAGATCGCTGGTTAGATAGAGACGCAGGGTCTTTATGGCCACTGCACGTCCCCCGTGTTCGCCCCTGAGAACATATGCGTGACCGCCACCATCCACTTCGGTAAGTTCTCCGTCGAAACAGTTGTCCATCCGCATGGAGTTTGGTATCATCCGTTGACGGCTGCACATCTTGGACAAGATGTTAAACAACTCGTACCGATCTCGACCGTGCGCAGTCCGGTCTAGCATCTGGAATCCTCGTTAGTGTGACGTTGAGATACCGGAATGCTGAGGACGATACCGCATCAACTTTATCAATGAGTTCCTGACTTGGCTGTCTCCGGGACTCAGCAGCGATCTCGGTCAAGTTGAATGGCGGAGAGTTGGGTGACAATAATGCATCTACAGGCTCAGTCAACGACTCAGGAGATTTGTTGCTCAATGTGGCGTTCCCGTCGATAAAGTCTCTGCACAACTTGTCTAGAGTGACGACAAAGGTGGCCCCACCCCTGAATGTCCTTTTGAGAGTCTTGAAGCTCTCACGATGAACCTCAAGCAATGCGTCAATGTAAACATCGAAATCGACTTCCGTTGTTGCACCGCCTTCGCCAACAAGCCGCATGACGACATCCAAACAAGCCCTCTTCACGTGCTCTTCGAACTTGTCTCTCAGTGGTTCGAAATCATCGGAAGTGCTTGCTAGGAGCGCATACATCCTCTGGAGACCCTCGTCCTTGTCAAAGTCGAGCGAATTCTGGAACGTTTCGCGTATCAGATTGGAGTGTTCCCTGATAAATATGTCATCGCATTTGGTGATGAGCGGCTCCCTCGTATTCGTGTGCAGGTACTTCCTCGCACGGTCATCCTCCTCTCTCAGCCGCTCATCGGCCTTCTTGAGGTAATCGGAGATGCTGTTTTCGGCGAGGAAAGCTTTGGACTCGAGCTTGTAGTACCCCTCGGTCGCTTCCAGGAAGGGGATCTCAAAGTGCTGCTCGTAGACATCCAAATGGACTTTTTTCATGTCAAGTTCGTCGAGGCCGAGAGACACGAAAGAGTCGACGACGTTCTTGACGAGTCCCTGGTCGATTTCTTGTCCGTTCCTCTGGCGTTCAATGAGTCGGAGGACGGCACCGGTAAGCTTGGAGTTTTCGTTTTGGATAGGGATGAAGAAGTGGTTCTTCCATTGCACCAAAGACATCTATTGTGGTGCGAACGAGCGGAAGAGAGGAGGGGGATCGAATGATTAGCATGCACTCCGCTAAGAACGGTGAAAGAGCGCAGAGAGGATAGACACACTGTGTAGACGGGATAAATATTCTTCCTACCATGTCTCCTTTCATGCATCACCCAGTGTCGGTTGAGAAGTGCGAACAACCGGTTGATGTATTTGGCCCTCGTCGTGTACTGGTCCCACTCCCTGGCATAGTACTGTAGCAGCGCTTCGTCCTGGAGAGATTCTGACACCTATACATGGCATGAAAAGACCCATTAAAGACGGTCCAGACCATTAACGATTGAAAAAACTGACATCTTTGAGCGGCCTTAAGTGGTTCTCAAAGTAGCTGAGGAGGTTGTTGTACAGACCAGATCCCATGGGGTTTTGTGCTTTCGTACGCATATTATCGGTCGATCACATCAGAAAGAATAGCGAAAGAAAAGCGGGAGGGTGCGTGGCGGATGTGTGTATTGGGAGGAACTTACGATTTTCGGGTATCCCGTCCCCCGTCGTGCAGTAGTTGTAAATTGTGGTGTAAAGAGCTTGGTACTTGGGATAAGATATTCCCATGTGAAGTCTATTCATGATATGGTCGAGCCCCTCTTCTAAGAAGGCCCAAGTTGTGGCTAGGTCGGCGTACGGGGGAGGCATTGGGTCGAACCTTGGGCCGTTTACAGCCATTTCGTGAAATCGGATAGTAATCTAAGGCAAAGCCGTGGGGTGTGGCGATGCTCACGGGGACGCGCCCGTGGTGGTGAGGGTGACAGTTGACGTTTGACGCTCTCAGTTACTTTGGAGACCCTCCGTATTTCCCACTCTAGCTGTAACTCTGGTGTGTATAATTGTCGCAATTCCTCCACAAAAGTCTATCCACGCTCCACCCCTGCCCTCGCGCATTGCGCCAATCGCGAATCCATCTTCAGAGGACATCTTGGCAAACTCTTGCTGAACGGGGGGCCAGTAGATTGGCGTGACCGGGTATTGGTACGACTCATGATCTCCCGCAAGCATCATCCCGAGCACTGAAATGACCGAGAACGAGTATTGGTCATGCAAGCAAGCGATCCGGGTGAGTGAAGATGGACCTTTGCACGTATTCGGTATACGGGATCCGTCATCTTGCTGAACTCGAGGCGTGCGAATCCACCCCGGCTTGAGGACGCGGTAGGCCTTCCTTAGGACCTCCTGCTGGCCACACACACAAGGCCACTTCCGGTGGAGAACGTCGTTCCAGTGGATCAACTCGGCGCTGTCACGATCTTCAGGAGAAGCAAGAGGACGTGTGGGGTCAGCAGGTGAAAGCGGTTTACGAGAGGACGTGGGAGATTTTGAAGGAGAAGTAGTGGCTATGGAGATGTCGTATTTTTACACAGTAAACGCTATATTGCGCACCACTCAGCAATTAATAATGATAATGTTGACGCGGGTTTCCCTCCCACCTTACCCGGTGCATTATATTGGAACATAAGATAAAACTGACCAAGATGGTGAGTGCTCATGCCGATAGAAAGCTGTGGTTGAACTCACCTCTATTGCAATCTAAGGACGGTATTATCTCAACCACTGCAGTTCCGTGGCGGCCTTGCGAACTCGATTCATAATCGCCAAGCCCTCTCTATCTTCCTCCACCTCCTCGATGACTATCAGGTCCACCCCTGTCTTGTCAAGCGTAAGGAAACCATCAAATAACCGTTGAGCAGTCGTGAGTGGATCGGATACAGGACCGAGCGCAAAGTGGTGGAATTCTACCCCAGGAACGCCCTTCGTGAACTCCTGCAGCGGTGAATCCGAGGGTAACAGCACCCCAACCTTCGTCGGTTGCCCTGGGATTTTCGCCAAATCCTTCAAGGACGAGAAGTATTTCCGAGGGGAAGTGGGAGTGGTATCTTGTGGGGGTATCGAGTGTGTACAAAGGAGGGTTACGGGGACGGTCGGCGAATAGTGGCGATATTTCATCCCTGGTGTAGTCGGTGCTTGTTCCATATCCCCGTCCTTGTAGTCTCTCCTGTGTACGAGAACTTTTGGGACAGGAATGTCGCTTCCAGCCAAATCCTCAGCCAACACCTTCTCGATATCCTCCACTGTGATTCCTCCAGGACGCAGTATCCGCAAATTATTATCCTCGTGCAACCCATCGACCACCGTACTCTCAAGGCCGACAGAACAGGGTCCTCCATCGAGAATGATGCCCACTTTCCCCTTCAAATCGTCGTAGACGTGCTCAGCCCTCGTCGGGCTTGGCCGACCTGACGAATTCGCACTCGGTGCGGCCAGTGGGACGTCAGCGACCGCAATCAAGGCTCTTGCAATGGGATGTGACGGCATCCGAATCGCAACCGTCGGGTGACCGGCCGTGATTACGTCTGGGACCTTCCCAGCCGAATTCGGGAACAGCAGAGTCAACGGGCCCGGCCAAAAGCGCTTCACCAACGCCTCGTAATGCTTGGGCATCTGGTAGTCTGGTGGAAGAAGGTGGCGAAGCATGGTCATGGAGGAAACGTGGACGATGAGAGGATTGTCCGGAGGTCGGTTCTTGGTGGTGAATATCCGGTATGAGGCATCCGGGTCAAGAGCGAGTGCGCCGAGTCCGTAGACGGTTTCGGTTGGAAAGACCACACATTGCTTCTTGTCTATTAGGTGATGAGCTGCGGTGCGTAGGGCCTGAAGGGTTTCCGAAGAATCCACGGACGGTTCGTCCGAGTCTGGGGGAAAGTGTATGGAAGTGGGATCGCAAGAGAGCACCTCAGTCGCGAACCTGGACGTCGAGGACGAAGAACCCATGGTAGAGAGTGGTCTGGCGGACGACCAGAGATAACGATTGAGATAAAACCGAGTACTGCTGGGGAAAGCCCTCAACCCACCCATGGAGGAGTCATCGAAAAAAATGATGATTTCTCACACTCCTTGATTCAGGCATAACATAGGACAAAATCGACATATTGCATTGCGAGGACAGCATGTGAGTACAAGTAGACAACAGTTATCGACCTCCACTACCGCCCATCATCCTCAGTCTATCTGGATGCATTCCGCCTGCTAACCCTGACGGGGGACCCTGATCACCTGGAGGGGGAGGACCGCCGAAATCCCGAGGAGGCCCCTGGCCAAACCCAGGCGGCGGCATCGGTTGCCCGGAGATGGGGCCATTTGGAGGGAATGGTGGCATAACGGGAGGAGGCATTCCCATTGCTGCGGCGAGGGTGTTAGAGATGTAGCGAGGGGTGTGACTAATCGGACTACTCACGAAAACCGCCCGGAGGAGGACCCATCCCAGGTGGGGGCATCATGCCTGGTGGAGGGAAAGGTGGACCACCAGGACCAGGAGGCATCATCCCGGGAGGAGGGAAACCGGGACCAGGAGGGAAAGGAGGACGAGCTGTGCAAAGTGGTAAGAGGTTGGGTTGCAAAAATTCAGGACTGTGTCTTGTGCTTACGTCCACCAAACCCGGGAGGGGGAGGGGGTCCACCGAATCCACCAGGAGGCGGGCCCATGCCCATGGGAGGTCCGTTCATGGATGGTGGCGGACCAAGATGTTGAGGACCGAAACCAAAGCCTCCAGGAGGCGGGCCACCACCAGATTCATAGGCAGCCGTAATTTGGTCAATGATGCTTTGGGCCTTATCGTGTCCTAGGGCTATCAGAAGAGTTAGCAATCGCGTACGGAAGGAAGATATGGATGGACACACAAGCATAATAATCCCTAACGTTTGACAAATGGTTGCGCCCGTTATTGTGAGCCTTACGCACGGACGTCGAATCGTGGGTTAAAAACACGTCACAATAGTCGCAATAATGTTTCTGGAATGAGCGAGATACCGGTCAGCAAACTGCAAGGCAAAACGCGTGCATAGGATACTTACCGGCATGGTGGGTGAGAGGACCGAAGGTCGGAGTGGGCGGAGTTTGAAAAATGAGTTCACTTGAGTTTTCTTCGAAATTTCTGACGCGCGTGGAATTTACAATTAACTGAGGGGATGGACACTTCGCCTGCTGGAATCCAAGAGCCGTTCGACCTCATCCGTCTCTCTCTGAACGAACGCGTCTTCGTGAAACTGAGGGGAGACCGCGAACTTACCGGGGTTTTGCACGTACGTCCCAGCCACGATCGGTCTCGGTCGCGTTTAACGCTGTGTTATCAGGCGTATGATGGCCACATGAACCTGATAATGAGTGCCGTCGAAGAGACTATCATGATTGTAGAACCAGTAGAGGGAGTTCAGGGTCAGGGATCCGTTAACGTCAGTCATGTCTGCTTGATTTTTTCGGCTGGTGTTCACCCACGGATCCTCAATCAAGTATGTCAAGCGGAAGATGGAGATGTTGTTCGTTAGAGGAGATGGTGTTATTCTTGTGAGCACTCGGTTGGTGATTCTGTATGCAGGCGTTAATTGCGATTCTGTAGGTCTCGCCACCGTCAAGAACATAGCAGGCTATCGCCTTACAAGTAAACTAACTGCAGCGCCGCAATCTTACCATGACCATTCAACAAAAAGAAAAACACGCCCGGAAGACAAATCAAGGGGCCCGAACCAAGCCATCGTCGGACTCTGGGACTTGGGCATCCGGTGGCCATGTTCCATCGCGAACCCAACCTGCATATAGGATTTTTGTCTGGAAAAAACCCGATCTTGTGAGGACTAGGGTGCATGTGCAAGTAATGTTGCATACCAGGAGGTGCATTGGAAGGTTGTACTTCAGCCTTCCGCCCTCTATCAACCGCTTTGAGATTCTCCCAAGTCCCGCTTGCCAGACCCTATCACTTCGAAGGGCTCGAGGGTCTCTCACCATCTCTTCCAACCTCGCGATTGATTCAGCAGTCTCGTACGGGCGGGATATTGTCTTCTTGCCATTCAGCCAGAGTTCTCTTCGGGCATTGAAGTAGGATATCCCAGGTTCGACTTGCGTGACAGTCAGATAGTCCTCGATTTCACCCAAATCTGCGCTAGAATGGTATGAATAAGCGCGGATTTAAGAGCCATGGCGACAGACAAACAGATTCGGGTTACCACCGACCGACGCCATCGTCTCTGGTGTATACCTAGACGTGACTATCGTTGTTGACGTCGCCAGCGTGCGCGGGTATTTTGTTGTAAAAAAGAAATTTAAGAAATTTATTTTGGCCTTGTGTCTACATCACCCACGCGTATACGGTGTGTTGAGCCGGAACTGCCACCGGGGACAATCAAAGCCATCTTGTCCATCGACGTCCACGACGGCAACCGCCGTTCACGACCTTCCCCAACCATGCCTCACCAAGTCTACAAGAGACCAATCTCTCCTGCACAATCCTCAGACTCGCAATCAGACGCAGGAGACGACGATCCAAACAAGTCAACCTTCTTCCCCCCCATCGATGTCTCCCCCGCCCAATGGATATCCAAGATCCACCTCTTATCCTCGCGTGCGCCTCAGATTCAAGACTCGCCCGCGTCTAGGCTTCCTCCCGAAATCCTAATCCACGTCTTCAAGAACCTGCACTCGACCAAGGACCTCCATAGTTGTTTATTTGTCTCTCGAACGTGGTGCGAATGCTCCGTCGAACTCATCTGGCACAAGCCTGCGATATCCAGGCTGCACACCTTTATCAAGATCATGAGCATAATCTCCAAACAGGATCAGACTTTCACCTACGCCAGGTTCATCCGGAGACTCAACTTTGTCGCAGTCGGAAAGGAACTTACGAGCAACCTCTTCTCTCGACTATACATGTGTACAAGACTGGAACGCTTGACCCTCGTCGGGTGCAGCGCCATTAACGACGAAGCTTTAGAGACGGTGCTCTTGGCCTGCCCCAATCTCGTCGCCATCGACCTTACAGGCGTAATCGAGGCAACAGACAAGGCTATCACCGCCCTGGCGAGGACGTGCGAACGCCTGCAAGGCATCAACCTCGGGGGTTGTAGAGCAATAACGTCAGAGGGCGTGTTCGCTCTCGCCAAACACTGTCACCTTCTCCGCAGGGTCAAGCTCAGTTACATCGAGGCTATCAACGACGAAGCCGTTTCCGCTCTCGCCCAATCTTGTCCCTACCTCCTCGAAATCGATCTCAATGGATGCAGACACGTCACCGACCTCGGCGTTCGAGATTTATGGATACACTCCAAGTACATGCGGGAGATGCGCCTCGCTCACTGTATCAACCTCACCGACGCCGCGTTCCCATCGGCTGTCAAGGAGATCGTCTCACCTTCTGGCGTTAACCCATTCGTACAATCTTCTCAACCCCCACCTACAGCCGCCCCAGAGGATTTGCCGCCTCTCGTTTTGAACAGATCATTCGATCACCTCCGGATGCTGGATCTAACTTCCTGTGCCCAAATTACCGACGACGCCATCGAAGGGATCGTCTCGAACTGTCCGAAGATCCGCAACCTGGTGGTGGCCAAGTGCTCGTTATTGACGGATGCAGCAGTGGAGAGTATTTGCAAGCTCGGGAAGCACCTACATTATCTCCACCTGGGACACATCACGAGCATAACCGATCGTTCAGTGTCTCAGCTCGCCAGATCCTGCACGCGACTGAAGTACATCGACCTCGCAAGTATGTATCCTTCTTTTCCAGCTTCTTATACCCGTTACTGAGTTCTGCCAAGATTGCTCCCTTCTTACGGATATGTCCGTGTTCGAGTTGGCTGCGCTACAGAAATTACGCAGGATCGGGCTCGTCAGGGTCAACAACCTTACCGACCAGGCCGTTTATGCTCTAACTCCAAGGCGCGCCACTCTGGAACGGCTCCATCTCTCGTACTGCAACCAGATATCCGTCTTCGCCATCAACTTCATGCTGCAGAAGTTACCAAAGTTAAACCACCTCAGCTTGACCGGTATCGACGCTTTCAGGAACCCTGAATTCCAACAATTCTGTAGGCAACCACCATCTGTAAGCACGTCAAACAGAACTTTAGCATTTCCGCCTTTATTGATTGCTTATAGGATTTTAATTCCACCCAACGGGCTGCATTTTGTGTGTTCTCTGGGAAAGGTGTTGCGGAGCTCCGCGAGTATCTCAAAGAGAGGTATACGCCTTTCGTTGAGGCTGACGGCGAGAACGATACCGATTACGACGACGAAGACGAAGATGTAGCTAGATCGGCTGCTCGATCAAGCGTCCCGAACACCAACAACAATACTCGCGAAGCTGGCCACTCCAGCCGTTATCACCCTCCCGTAAATGCTGGCACCATAGTCAACGCCTCCTTTCAGAACAACTACACGGGTCCCTCCCCTCGGAGGCAAACCAATGGCGTATTCTCTCTACAAGCTATCCTTGGAACAGACAATAGTTCAACTCCCACTACGCAGCAGAGACAAGGGCAGGGTCAGTTCCCGCTTCCAGCGTGGGCTCGCGGGCGTACCCCACAACCACCGAGATCATCCACCATGCCTAACTTACAAACCAATGGAGCTGGACCATCTTCGCTACGTGGGTTCGGACAACAGCCTCTAGTCGAACAAATGCCTCCTACCCCTGGCGACATGCCTGTGGCAGGTTGGGTCTCCAATTCGACTTTACCGCACCATCCTAATGGCCACGGAAATGGGAGTGCTGGCGGTTCAACCGGTGCCGCGTTCTTCAGGACGTACCGGGATCTCGACAACTCGACAACCCCGAGGTACCATGTCATGACGCCGGAACTGAACTTTGCGGAGATCGGTCATGGACGAGGTACAAACCACGGGACGGACATTCCACGAGGGTACAGCGGCGATGTGACGGGGGACGGGGGTACTGATGATGAGGATCTGGTCATTGTTGATGGTGACACCCACACACCGCTCACCCCGCCATCAGGGTACGGGTCGACGAGTGTGATCACACCTATCCCGCGGAGGGGCTATACCGTTGGGGATATGCCGCAAAGCGACGGCTCGGGAACCGACGAACGACAGGGGTACTTCCCGAATCCGTACCGACACCAGCCGCGCCTAAGAGCTCAGGGAGTGGATCTTGGAACAGGCTCGTCAACTCCACCCCAAATAAGGGCTCTTCAGGAGTCGGTACATCAGGCGCTTGGCGGCGGTGTGGTCCCTCCTGACAGCCTCAGCGATAGCAGCAATAACAGTGCGGGAGGACGAGGTAGAAGTGAAAGGAAGGGATGGAGGAATAGGCTGACCGCCGCCGAGCACTATGCGAGCTCGTTGCTGTTTGGAAGAGGAGGTAATGGAGCTGGGGGGTCTGGGTCTGGAGCTGGATCATCCAGTCAGGTCCTGCAGGAGCGTGATGATTAGGCTGGGACATTCGTTTGGGCTATATCTCGCTGGCTGCAAAGTTGTGGTTTCCCTCCTGCTGTTGCTCTCTTCCCTCTATGAATTGTGTATGCAACCAATCGATAACTTATGACTGCGATGCGAACCCCGTCAAACTTACTGGCCGACCTCGATGCCTAAGGTTTGCAATTATCGTGCTTCGTTCTTTCCGTATACTCCTCATCTCGGGCAGGCGTATATTATACCCAGAAACAATGTCAGCTTTCGTCTTCATCATTAAACCACTGGTCTTCATCATCTCTGGAGGTTTCTTCGTCCCAACTATCATCCCAATCAACAGTGACATACAGGTCAGACTAATAGATGATTATCAGCCTTTGAGAAATTGAAGAAGCAGGGATATATATTCACGTCTAACAAACCATATATGAATCTTTCTCTCACCAACCTCTCGAACGCCGTACGCGCCTCCCCAGGGGATTCCTCCGGGGGTGCCGGTGCGAGGTCATCCTCATCGCTCGTATCCTCGTCCTCCTCCGGGACAAACGGTTCCTCGGCCTCCCTCCGGCGTCGTTCAATCCTGAATCTTTCCGCCGTGCGCTCTTCTTCGTAATCACCTAAAAGGGTACCGAGCTTTCCGACGTGCTGCTCCGCACCGCCCAAGAATTCGTGATCTGCCCAATTCTTCTCCTCCAACCCCTCAGCTTGACCTCTCCTCGTTCCACCGTCGGAGGAGGAGGAAGGGTCGGCGGCCCATAACAACGGCCAGGCCTTTTTGGCCGATTCGAAAGACAGTTCTGGAGGATTTGATTGGGTGAATTTCGTGCGCCGATTTCGGATGACGGGGATGACCGTCCGTTGTTTCGGAGTGGTGGTTTGGGTGAATTTTTGAGCAAAATGCTTTGGGATGATTCGTATGTTTTGTGAAAGGAAAAGGATTGGATTTGATTCCGGATTTGGATGATAATCTGGAGGGAGACCGAGGTATTTGAGGATGTCCATGGTCGCTCAGCTGTTTCGCTTGAGTTGTTGTAATCGTTGGTGGTCACGCTGCCTGGTGACCTTTCCCTCTTTCGCACAGACCCTCGTCATCCCTCGAGATGAGATTGAAACGGTGGTCTGGATCTCCCGAGTCATAAGGGAAAGATGTGATTCCAAAGAGGACGCGTACGAGTATTATTACGCGTCTGCCTCATGGTCACCCCCAAACATAACAGCGGTGAGCATAAAAACCAGTGGCTACATCACCGGAAGGCCCTCTAATCTTTCGACCGATGATGGCCGGAGTGCAAGGTGTGTTATCTGATATACGATCTCCAATCTGAAAGCGTAAAATGAAAGGCACTGCACCCCCTAGATTTCACGTTACCTCGCCAACGGGCACGAGGGACGAGTGGCAAGCCATGAGTTTTCGCATCAACACGTTGCACCTACTCTCCCGCCCAATGTTGCTTTCCAATTTCGTGTCAAGCGTTCTCTCATTGGTCGACCTAGATTGCAAACTGTGATTCTCGCGAGGGAGGAATAATATACGGGTCGCTCTAAACACCTCCGGCTGACCATGACGAAATCCTTCTTAAGCCGGACCTTTCATACATCTTTTGGATCCCCATCGCCCACCCCTGACCTTCTTACACCCATCTCTCTCTCTACACTCGCCCTTCTGCCCCCTCGGCTGTCCACAGAAACCAACGCGATCGACTTGCCGCAACATGGATCCTAAGCGTCCGTCTTCCTCTTCTCCATTAAATCTTCGCGTTTTTTCCTCATATTGACGCGTCTTTGGTTTCATAGATCCTGTGGCTTCGCCCCTTTCTAGGATTATGCTTGAATTTTCCTCTTCCGAGGCTCAGGATCTCATTCAACCCTTCCCAGAAGCTCAAACTCCCGACGATAGCCTCTTCTCATCTTTCTGGGGCTACTCTTCGCCAGTGTTAGACTCTTTCCAGCAGCCTGTCACGCCCTCAACCGCGACTATCTCTCTCCCTTCGACCCCCTTTGCCGCTCCGAGTCTCGTGCCAAGTTCTCCGGACTGCATGCAACATTACACCATCCCTGCTTCGGCTATGGACACTCAGGACCCGGATCCCACTCCCACCTCACCTTTCCACACACCGTACGATAAACGAAAGAAGAACCCTCGGCCGCCTAACGCATTCATGATCTTTCGTTCTTGGTTGATTCGCGGTGGCAAACTCCCACCTGAGGTCGAGAAGCGCCAGCAGAACATCAGCAAGATCGCAGGAAAGGCTTGGAGGCTGTTGGATGAGCCTAGCAAGGACAGGTGGCGGGAAAAGGCCCTTGAACTTGTTGAGGATCATAAGAAGAGCTTCCCCGATTACAAGTCCGAACCTTCGCCCAAGAACTGCAGGACGGGTCTTGAGAAGATTAGGAAGGCTGCCAAGGACTCTGACGATGACTCCACGAGGAGGTTGAAGGCATTGGCCGATGTCTATGGAAAGGATCACCAGACGGTCGACCTCATTGCGCCTCGCTTTCGGCGAGAACGCACTTCGCCTTACAAGTTTCCAACTACGCCGCGTACCCCTCAAAAGTCCGCCCGGGGATTCAAAACCTCACAACTCGGATCGCCATCGACCTCTTTGGCCGCCCTCGACTATCTGTCACCGTCTTCCGCCCAGTCACTCAGCCCCTTACCCCTTAACACGCGACCGAATGCTTTCACTCAAAGGATGGTACAACCACCACTTCCGTATACGTTCCTTCATCCTGGACTCCCGAACCACTTCCAGCAGGCTTATCAGCAAGAGAATGGGGTATGCATCTTTCCTATTCCTCACTCAACGCGCAGTAGACTGATTGAATTTCCCCAGACGATTGTCTTCCCGGAGAACTACGCTCCGGTTAACCCATTCTCCCCTCCTCCTGGGTGGAACACCTTCGACCACATCGGATTAGTCCCACCAGTGGTGAACACGAACGGGATGATGGCTAGTACCGTTTCCAACACCATCGCAGCGATGCTGAGTCTCCACGAACTAAACCCTCCATACGCCCACTTCAATCCCAACCTCGGACCCAGCGCAAACGACTTCCCTCCAACCACCGAAGCCCTCTCGACTCCGCTTTCCACCGTTTCGTTGACTCCTCAGGAGCAGGAAGTATTCAGCGCCATGCTCGGAAACTCTCAGTTACCACTTGCACTGAAGGATCTGATTCCGTCGCCCCTCTCGTTCTCTGAGAACGGGTTCGTGGTTGGTTCTCCCACTGCCGTTGCCCCTAGTTCGCCATCCCCCCTCTCTGCGGACCTTATGCCATCCAAGGAGCTATCCTTCGCTAAGCCGCATACCGATAAAATCGAGGGACCTGCCTTGGCGATCCCCAAATCACCAGCTGCCAACCAGTGCGCTTAAATTTAAGGTGCCCGTGCTAGCGGGCATCCTTTTCGTGTCCTAAAAATTTCGTTCGACTGTTTCATGTTTCTCTTCTCTCCTCTTCGACATCGATAATATGTCTCTTCGATGCGTTTGATACGCATACAAAATACTTCCCCTTAATCTTTGTCGTCGACTCTGTATTTCTATTCATTCCCTAATCGTGTCACCTCGGTGTGATTGGGTGTATCACTAGCGTCCATGATGACCCTCTCAAGCCGGCGTCCGTGTTTCCTCTAGTTTCTTAATCGAATGTTGTTCATAAAATCCCTCGCGAGCGTTTTTTTCGTCAAGGAAGGTGTCACTATCAATTGGTTAAGCATTCGGTAAAGTTACTACGGCCCCTCGAGTTCGTCCGTTAGAGGTTCGCTGTAACTCGAGCCAGACATCTCACTAAAATCGAACTCGCTGCTATTCAGCTCTCCCACACTGCTCCCTTCGGCCTCCATCTCCACTCTTTCAGCGTCCCTCACCACTTGAGTGCACCTCAAACACTCCCAACCCGGTACCTCCGCATCACCTTCGTCCGCAACTCGGAGCATGCGATCGGCTATACAGTAATAGCAGTAGACGTGCCCGCATGTGGTGATGTATTGAACGGCGATCGGGAATCGAGGAGGTTCGTTGCTGTCCGGATCGTGCTCTGAGGCCAAGTTCGGAGCTACGGACGAAAGTGCCGTCAAGGCGTTGCTGGAATCGGCAAAGTTGAGATTATAAGACGCGTTCTCTGCGCAGATCGCACATTGATCTTCGGACAGGTTCCAGTATGGGCCCTTTGTTTCGGTGGGTGTCGGGTCATCGTCATTATGCGGTGGTATGGGTAAAATCTTGTTGCGGAAAGGTAGAAGCGATGTCAGGGATATAGGTTTCACCTGTGCGGCGAGGCGGGAGAACCGACGGCGGAGAATGCGGGTGTTTATTAGTGGTAGGATAAAGATTGTGAATTCCTAGTGATTGGTGAGAATAAGTGAGGTGTTATGCACGCGGTAAGTGTCCTTACTGTAAAGGCATGCCAGACCATCTGGCGATTCATGAACTCATAACTGACGTTCCTCTTGACTAACTTACGAGCCGGTACGAGCCGCATCTGAAGTAGCCGGTCAGCGAGTGTGCGGTATCTATACAATACAATATAGTCAGCAAACGCAGAACGTACTAAGGAGAAACGCACACACCTGCCGTTCCACAAGAAGACAACGAAAGAGACCAAACTTAAAGCGGCGTGGGTAGACTCGATGCTAGACATCCAATCCCAAAGTTTCCGACGTCTGTCAGAGGAAGGTGCCTCAGGCCAGGCGTTCGACATGGCGTTATTTCTCAGCCGTGTGTGAATATACGGGACGAGAACGGTAAGGAATCCATGGAGAAGAAGTCGATTGTGAGGTAGTCCGGATGCTGGATCGGTGTTTGGATGGGCCTTCAGGAGAAACAAGAAACAGTTGGGGACGTACCACTCAGAGCGGTCCCTGGAGTGCATGGGGCGCGATACCGTAAGTCTTGGAGTTTCGCTCCATATGTTGCCGCGGTGTCCCACACAGACAACTTATACAACGTCAGCTGGATGATCAGAGCAAGCTCAGGATCAAATCTCGACTTCAACGCAGACTAGAACCCGAGTTTGAATGGCCAGCTTTTTGTAAAATAAAGAGGAGAGACGTACGTTGACGACCGAGAGTGCTTTCGTGATCGGCTCTTGAAGTAGCTGAACGAGTTCCGAGTCCAACGATTCTGCATCCAGCTGACTGACGCGAAGAACCCTCGGCGTGGGGAAGGCGAGAGTCGAAACCGAGTTCCGGATGGCTTCAAGGGAAGACTGGGATTTTTCCCATATTTCTTCCCAACTTTCCGTCATGGAGGTTCTTTCCGGCAGACGCAGTTCCGCCGTCACGTGAACTGCTGCTACATTCGCGGGTCCTAGTCATTTCCTGGAGATTATCATTGTCTCCAAAAGCTAAACGGCAACGGCGACTATGGCTGAGGAAATTCAGCAACTCATCCTCGATATCTTGGACAGCCAGGGCAAGATCCGGGATACCAGAACACTCGTATTACCTGGACAGTCCGATGCGGCTGCTACCCAAGAAGCCCAGACCGCGATCCTTGGTGCGCTCAACTCATTATTGAGTCGAGAGGTGCGTGATCTGCACCTCAAAATCGGGCTGATTTGACCATGTCCATACATTCTTGTAGATGGTCACTATAGATTTTCACGAAACACTGTCCCATGTGTTAACACAAGAAGGCGCGCAGATTGCTCTCGAGGGTTCTCATGAAGCTCGCGTCTGGAATGCTTTGCCGATAAAAGGGGAGGGTACGCCTTTGACTGCGCAACAATTACAAGAAGCTGTGGGCAAAGAATCTGCGTCTGTGGGACAAGGTAGAGCATTCAAAGCCAAGTGGATTGGGAAGGAAGGAGATGGGTTCGTCAAACTTGTATGATTGGACACCAAAGTTTGGCAGGAGGTTCGATGTTTACTTACGACCTCCACTTCACTGATAGGTCACTTCGATTGAAGACAAGACGCAGTTGGAACTCCGGGAAGTCGATTCTACTGGAACGCTCAAGGCAGGAGAGAAAGCTTTGGCTGATCTCAGGAAACGAAAGTTGATTACCCAAAAGCACGTTCATCCTCCCCTTCACGATCTGTGTGGCTGATCTGGACATCACAGAAAGGGCCAGTGGTTCACGGTACACAAAGGATCAAACTTCAGCACCTCAATCGCCAAACCGGAAACTGATCTTACGGCGGAGATGATCGCATCGTCAGTATATCCTCGAACTATCGACCCACCGGGGACATCCGTACTGATTGTAGCTGAACAGGGGATCATGGAAGACTTCTACGTTCAAAAAGTACAACTTTGAGGCTGAGGGTATCCCACCAAACGGTGGAGCGTTCCACCCCCTACTGAAAGTACGAGAAGAGATCAGGAACATCTTCCTCGAAATGGGGTGAACACACTAATTTCCTCGTATCTCCCCGGGTTTGACTGAACGTTCGGTGGTAGATTCTTCGAGATGCCAACTTCATCCTTCGTCGAATCCGGTTTCTGGTGTTTCGACGCCTTGTTCGTACCTCAACAACACCCTGCTCGTGAAGTCCAAGATACTTTCTACCTCTCAGGTAACTTCTCATTCGTCTTAATCCTGTACTCATGAATTCTAAAATCATGGACGGGGGCAGACCCGTCAACATCACTCCCACCACCTAAAAAGTACTATGACCGTGTAGCTACCGTACACGAATCAGGAGGGTACGGTTCGCTAGGCTACCGCGCTCCCTGGTCAGACGCTGAATCCCGTAAACTCCTCCTTCGAACGCACACCACGGCCTCATCAGCCGCGATGTTGTGGAAACTCGCCGCCAAATGCAGAGGGGAGGAATTTGACGAGGAGACGGAGGGTGTGATTGCTGGTGAGGTGACGGCGGCAAAGAAAGAGGACGGGTTCAG
>Ga0307514_10002082_pt1 | contig 21600 bp, 19 predicted proteins | sample 16_EM_MG_FD_203088 | JGI IMG/M metagenome (GOLD analysis project Ga0307514, IMG submission 203088) | Populus trichocarpa ectomycorrhiza microbial communities from riparian zone in the Pacific Northwest, United States - 16_EM | ecosystem: Host-associated > Plants > Roots > Unclassified | place...
GCAATTTGTCCCGGCGTCGTTTTTCGGCCTCATCGCCGGCGGGCTGTTCGAAAACCTTCTCCAGCACGGAGATGCGAGAACGGAGAACGTCGATCTTTTCTTTGACTGCGGCAGTTTCCTGGAGATTGATTAAAAAGAAGCTCTACGAAAGAGGGTTACGGACGAACCTTGTATTGGGTGTAGACGGTGGAGGCGGCTTCGAGCGCCGCTTTGACGGGGCCAAACGCTTCGGCGGCGGCCTTGGCAACTTCCAATACAATCACAGCACCCCCGACAGCCCTGTCCTTCCAGTTTCTTCCTGCGACTGGTAGAGTTCAATGTAAAAGAATGTCACCGGGAGACGGGCACTCACCCGTGGACTTTCCCGACTGGACCGTGTCTTCACCGACCTGATCATCGCCAGGCGGGCGTTCAGGAGATGCCTCTGGTGGTCGGTCGGCGACCGCTCCCTGGTCTTTGCGCTCTCCCCGATTCTGGGCTTCCGATTGTGGATCAGCGCTGTGGAGATCATGGGCGGCGCGACCGGGTTCCTTGCTGGGGTCATTCGAGGCGCCATCGCGTTCATTTACCGCTGCTAGGATCGTGAGTATCAGGTCCATCAGCTGCAGGACAATGCGCCCACGCGTAATGACATCCTCATGTCTGGAAATCGGGGTCGAATTACTCGATGAGTCAAGTCGTCGATTCACACTGTCTCGATGTATAATACTAGAGGTCCTCCCGCTGGTTACGCCTGACACAGTGGTCAAATCAGTCCTATCGATGGCTGGATTTCGCCTACCTTCAGAGCCAGCGTTTGGGTCCAGGTCAGCGTTGAGACCGAGAGGCCCCACGGCGATATGAGTGGGGATCCCCAAAGCCAGTTGTTGGGAAGGTTGGCGAGATTTCTTAGACTTTTTGAACCACGGCATTCTGAGGTGAGACGGACGATGCGAAGAGAGTCACCAGCGTCAAACCGCCTCGTGGCTAATTATCGCTAGACCGCACGTTCCTCTCAGACGCGCTCCGATGGAAGTTGCAACACAGCGCGGAGCCTCTGCTCTTCGACGTCCCTGGGATTCTCCATCGTGATCTGAGCCCCCACAACATCATGTACCGGCTGGTGATGGAGCTGAACGCGAGAAGGGAACAAGAGCGGAAAGTCTACGGGGTCCTGACCGACTACGACCTTTCTTCATGGAAGGAAGACCTAAAGAACGGCTGTGCTGGGACCTCGCAGCAATTCACAGGGACTCCGCCGTATATGGCACAGGAGCTGCTGCAGAGAACGAGCAAAACTCACCTGTATAGGCATGATGTCGAATCCCTTTTCAACATCATGTTGCTGTTGGGGGCGCGCCATATGATCGTCCCCGCGAAAGGCGGCAGTGATACTGATGCAAGGATTCGGGGTTCGGGGAGCTTTCAATGCGGAAGATCGAGGACGCGATGCCGCCGTGGGAGCGAGAAGAGGCTGGAGGGTCGGCAGGTGGGGTCACACCGACCCCCGTTCCATTTGACGATGAAACGTTGGGTGGACACATTGACTATTCCACTATCATTAACCCGATCCCACACCTGAGAGGGGAGCTTAATGGCCTTTTTGTTCGTTACAACCCCACCGCACCCCCACTTCCGACCCCAACCGGTGCGACCGGCTCGGTGCAAGCCAACGCCTAACTCGGTCCTTGGCGAAAAACTCTCTTTACTATCATTCCCTCCCTCTCTCGTGGTAAGTTTTTGGGTTTAGCCGCATCGATGTACTAGTTATCACACAAACACTTGTCCGAGAGTGAATGGCGTCAAGGGTCGTTGGAATGCAAAAAAAAACAGAATCTGGCGAACTCCTTCACACCTTAGTCCTCCAGTTTACAGTTCCATGCCACCAGAGCGGTCCGATTATTAATCCCCCTTCAAGCTTGCTCCCGCCATTTAGGAACCTGCCAACGGGGTCAGCTGGCTAAGAGATTGACCAAGTTCAGGAGTCGATGTTGCTACCCGGCGAGAGTTTTGGTTGACCAAAGGATCGCTGCTCAAACCAACAGCACTGCAGTTTTTCCTGCTCGTAGCTTTCGACTTCGTTCGCCTCCTCTCTGAGGGCGGATTTCTCACCCACCACCACATCGCGCAAACCCTCACTTTCTGGCAGAGGGCTCTGCAGGGACTCTGAGATTCCTCAGCTAAATCATGTTCAAAGCATCAAAATCTGTCCTCCCCTCATGTGAATCCGGCGAAAGTTCGGGCCACTCGGCCAGGACGTTCACACTGTAGAAACAGAATCGGTCGAAATTCAACCAGGGCCCGGTTAAATAAGGAAAATCCGCAACGGGCAGAATTGGGCTGAGCCAAAAAGGGTCATCGATTCCAAATAGAGGAAGGTGAGCTGCCCAACGCACCGGGCCGCATGCTGCTTCCGTTACCGACGAATTGAGCATCAGCTTGATATATTTGGTAATTTACTAGGGTTAGGGTTAGGACTAATTACCGGCCAAAAAAAAGGGCCTGCCCAGCCCGAGGGCCGAAGCAGGACAGGGAAATATTGAGAGAGTGCATGAGCCGAAGCTCATACAAATCATAGGCCTCCTCTGAGGACAAGGTCGCCGTGCTATGGAAGAGCCCCACAACCCGTAACCCCAGTACATGAAGGGAGTTACGCCCTCAAGGTAAGTATGAAGTTTTCAATGCCAACCGCGACTCCCTTTTGTATCAACGCTCCCGCGCACGGACCACGCACCCTACCATTGTTTGTTTGTCCACCACGATCGATCCAAACAACGGCAACATTTTTCTTCACTCTCCGACGATTGACGATCCGTGGATCCGCGAATTGGAATCAGTTGCTGTGAGGGCGTCGATATCCGATCCTGCAGGTTGTGGATTGGGCATCGAAAAATTCCACATCTTCTGCGACCTATTCTCGGTCCCCGAAGAAAATCGCCTCCCTTCATCTTTCGAGGTCCTACACTCCTTCGTGCTTTGGGCAATGACAGACTCTGATATCGTGACACCATTATCTTCTCGCCCAATCCACACCAATCCGATTTCAGAATCGACGGCACGTCACTACTTGGCAGCAATCCAAGCATGACACGTAGCACAGGGGTGGAACCCACCACTCAGCAGCAAAAACGAAAAAGATCGGATCAACTTCTCGTTGAGAGGTCTTGCCAATTTGCAGGCTAAAACCTACCAATGAGCCAATTCGCTCTGATGTATCGTACCGGGTGACACGTTCTTCCTTCGAGTACTTTGTTTTCTTCTCTTTGCTCCTTACGCTTTTCCTGTTCCGCAAGGATATCATCCTTGCTAGCTCTGAATCTTGATGACATGCAGTTCTGACGACGCAAGGAGGTGGGCGGATAACGGGGACAACGCGTACCTGAAACCGAGATCACGCTTGTAAAGCTTCGCACACATAATGTTGATTACCAGTGGAGACGTACCGAACGAGTTGGGAAACAAGCTGTTGTAGAGGAGATGAATTAGCACCGCAGGGGACTGTCACTAGCTGCAACGCAAGTCTCGACTCGCTCATGGTACAGGGAAAGGACTAAGCATTACCGCAGCACATGATATGTGCTGCGTCAATGCCGGAAGGGTGGATTGCCTCTCGACACATTTCTCGGCTACCGATAGCGGACCGCGCTTGTAAGGCAGCGGGAGAATGTCATGGGCCGACGCGCTTGAGGGGCGAAAGGATGTGCAATGGGGTTTCACCCGCAAGTCTGAGGTCCGAAGACGGCACACCGACAGGGTTCACGACAGAGATGGGGTCCACAGGCTCGTTGCAGCCTGGATGATCTTCGGGAACTGTGGTACGCTTGCTCTCTAGATCAGCAGACTCGAGTCGATGAGCGGAAAGAGTGTACACCTTGTGTAGTAAAACATGATTAGCGCCAGTACAACGGAAGCCGTTTGTAGTCCCCGTGCCCAGAGCGATGTTTAGCACCCGTCCGCATGCGTACGCGACCCCCGTGAGGGGAACTGTTAATCGGCCAGCTTTCGCGTAAGTATTCCAACCGAGTCCACCCCGCGAGGTTCCGGCCCCAACCATGGAATGTCTATGGGAGGCAACATGGTACGAAACACGTCGTGTGGTATCACGGTCTCATAATGCATGTGGGATGTAGTCTTCGACCCCGTCTTGGATGGTGGAAAATTCGGAGCTGGAACCCAGGCTAGGTTCTGGCCTCCAGTTCGGAAGAGGGGGAGGGAGGCGATAAAATGGTAAAATCATGTCCTGACGGCACCTCTAGCGGTACCGGTTCATGCCAGACCGCGAGAACCTATATTACCAGTTCGTTTTCAGACTTCGCCAAAAATTTTAACCCATCCTGTGATGAATCGACGTGTTAGAACTTGTCATTGCTCAGACAGAGTATCGAGTAGGGAGAGAAGGGAAGGAATCCATCGAAAAGGCACGCCATCACGACTCTGGAAAACCTATTTGGGATCCAGCCTCGGGTTCAGAAACGGGAGGGGTGGGAGGGCGATGTTCTGAAGAGGGTACAGGGGGGAGGACGCAGACGGTCTCGAAAAACGAAGTCTGGAAGAAGACATCAAGAAGGACAAGCCCGGTATGTGATCGCCCGTTCAGAAGACTGTCGCATCACCTGTCTTCTATCTAGAAGGCCACGCTACCGTTTCGAACGCTCTGCCATCGACTCGAACGCTTGGGTGCGATACTCGGTATAGGAGGAAACGCGCCAGGGAACTTTGCTAAGTCTAGGAAGGTAGCTTCAGACTCTCGATCAGTGTTTTCGAACTCCATCGCTGGTTTTTGATCCTCCAACCACAGAGCGTGTTGTCCCACAAGGTTCCCACCAATATCCGAGTTCTCGCCAGTGCCAGATAATCAGCCCACGCTATTCTCGGACCCCACCTCAGCCAGTTTCGCGTTTGATACTCGGGATCTTGAAGATGGGCTCGCGAGGAACACAGGGCCTTCCTAGAACAAACGTTGGCGTGTCGACGCTTCGCCAGGCGTCACGAAGCTCGCGGGTATGGACGACAGAGAAACCCATCGCCCCAGATCGAACTTTTGGAGAAAAACCGACCACGCGCTGTACATCATGCTCCCGGAGACATCATACACGAGAGGTTTCGGTAGCCGAACCTCACCAAGCAGATTGAGTGGCTGGCTTCCAAGGAGCGGGGGCCTCTCCGCAGCATATACTCTGTTCTGAATATTTATTGGATCGGCGAAATCGCTCTTGCTTTGTCACGACTCTCGCTCTTATTTCGCTTGGTGACTGGTTCTCTCCTATCGCCGCCACTGAACACGACTGCTCGCTTGCGCTTAGTATTCGAAGATATCGCCACGTTTCCCAGCTTCGGCTACCGTGTAGCGTACTATCTGGCCCTTAGTGCGCGCGCATATAACGGTGGCCGATGAGAGTAGGCACAAGCGCAAGAAATGAAGTAGGGAGGGGTTAGAGCGTGCGGTCCTCAGCGATTTCTTATTGAGCAGGTCAGTTTCCATTAAATCCGTCCATATGATATTATTCAAGAGTGCAAAGAACCCTACGACCCCCCCTATCACCCGACAATGTAAGGGATATGCATTCACCCCCCTGCATTTCGTACAGCTCCTCGGTCAATCATTCCGTGTGGGTAAGCTATTTTCTTGCCCATGCCGATGGTATATGCGATTATGTATGCGCGACAAGAAATATTCCTGGGTGAATTTCTCATTGGGCCTTAAATACCAAGTGGCCAGGCGAGAGGAGGACACTACCTCCCATCGATCCCATCCCTTCTCATAAGCTACTATCACCGACCCAACAAATACACAAGATGCAGCTCTTCACCAAGCTTCTCTCTGTCCTCGTTATTACAGTTGCTGCCGTTCAGGCCACTCCCGCCCCTGGTATGTCCAGTGCTGACATATCAGAGGTTTCGATTCGATTGAGATCCGTTTCTCATTGCTGTAGGGGCTGAAGTTAGAGAAGCGCAGGCTGGCCCGACCCCTGGCTTCATTAGTCCTGGCTGGTGGTAAGCACCGCACACACCTCAGCACCCGGATTCTAGATCTCACATTTTAAGCGATAGAATGCGACCACAACATCCCTTCCAGGGTCTTTTGTCCCTAAGTTTTCATCGATAAGCCGTTGAACTCTCTTTCGACCACCATTTGGTCTTTCTCCAGAAATTTTTGTAGTCCCTTTTCGCGTGCCTTCCCTCTATTTGAAAAAAAATACATCCAGTTCCCCAGATCACACATTTGAGTGGGGAAAAAACAGGTAACACTGATGTACGCGTCGTGTCGACATCAAAAGGATGCGTTTTTATTTCCACTCCAATTCACGGCCCCATCAGCTGCTCGAAGCTTGACGATGAATGGGGTTCAGGTTAGTCGGCGTCGGTGCACCACAGAAATTGTACGGGGAACTGAACGAACTTGTAAACAAGAACTTATGAAGGAGGGTTGAGCCGACAGTTCAAGGCCCCAAGCCCCGCAGATTGCAACGCGTAACGTGAGCAGAACCAACAGCATAAAGTTTCTGTTTTGCAGAGTTCCGTGCTGCCGATTTCTTGAAGCGTCACAGTCAACATATTCAGCGCCAAGTCCGGTCATGCATGCATGGCACGCGTCGCTGGATAGACGGGGCATGAGCGCTTGAGCGTTTGAACATTCGTATGTACAGAAAGTCAGGATGTACAGAGTCTGGGTATTTATCTAAAATGCATGTCAAAACGTCATAGGGAAGCAAGCTTCAAGTTTCAAGCTCCACCGGCAGTTGTAATGCGTCAACGGACCCGCTGGAGGTGCCTTCTGCGGGGCCAGCCGTTGTGAACCTTCTGACAATTTCCAGCATTGGTTCCCGCCTCTCCTTCGTGTCCCAAACAGTCGCATGATCCAAACCAGGATACCACAAGACCTCCAGCCTATCCCTCTCCCACCTCAGATTCTCTTCGCCCGTCAGATACTTCCTAACCGCCTTCGCGTCGACAATCTGATCCACCTCAGACAAGACCACCGCGACCCTCCTTTCCCCATCCAAATCTTCTTTCCACATTATGCACTCGCTCCAGAAGAAGTGCCTCCCTAGCGTCCGCGCTATATCCGGATCTCGACTCGCGAAATACCACAGCTGCCATTCGTTGGCACGTTTAGGGGTCCGGTAAAGGAAGTTGTATGCGACGGAAGGGTGGTGCAAGAGGAAGGTGATCGGGTCGACGAGGAGCGTCGCAGTGATTTTCTGCGAGAGTAGTGGGTGTTGCAGCATATAAGAAGCAATGGCAGTGCCGAAGGAGTGAGCGACGATTACAACCTGATCGAGGTTGTGTGTAGCAAGGATTTGAGAGATCGAGAGACAGGTGGCCTCTCGATCAAGAGGGGGGCGAGTTATTCGATTACAGATTGGGAGCACCTAGCAGAAAGTTTGACAATCGGAAAGTGCACACAGAAAGGGATGAGAATACCTCCACAATAATGATACCGAGATCGGGATCTTCATTGGAGAGTTCCCGGATAAAAGGAAGGTAGGGAAGTAACCCGATCTGCGAGCGCGTGTGAATTGCCTGTTCTTCAGGTTATGGAGATAGCACGAGTACCCCTATGCCATGCAGGAATAGAACAGGATTCTTCGTCTTCGAACGATGTGGGCGGTGCCAGTACGGCAGAGGGACGGGCGAAGAGTTGGAGAACACAGTGAACGGCCGTGGGGGGAATACGTGAAAAATGCTTCCTGAGCTGTTGTGTCTGAAACCAACCGAATACAGGACCAAGAAAGAATATGTGTCTACAAAAGCGACAATCTGACAGGTGGACGGTGAGAGATGCACTGTTGATCTGAGAGGAGTCTGCTCACGAGGTACCAAACCAAGGGTCTATGGGCCGTGCGGACTGGATCGAGAGTGACACGGACGGATTTGATACTTGGATTGCGACCGGGTATGAGTTTTGCGCCATCGCGCTGTTCCATAGCTACCAGATACTCTTCTACTTCCGGCAGAAACTCCTCACCGTCTTCGACAGTTGAAGAAAAGATCGCCCAGTATACCCACTCTACGAAATTGTCTCGATTCACCAAAGATATAGGGACGAAATTGAACCAGGCGGAGAGAGCGTGAACGTCTTCGGAACTCGTGGGGTTGATACATCTCTTGACAAGCTCCTTGCGCTGTTCTCGTGTGAGCACAGGGTGCTTAGCAGGCTGTGGCCGATCCAGTGTTGTGTTACGAAGGTTGTATGGATCAGCTGAAGGTAAGGGTGGAGAATGCTAACCTTCTGCAAGCGATTTCTCCTCGGTAGGTAAACCAAAACGAAGAAAGAGACTTCCAGGAGAGCGTACAAAGTCAGCGGAGATAAGAAATCGAACGAGCCTCTCCAGTACTCCGCAGCAAGGTAGATGAGACTGAGTGGGGCGACGAGTCTCAAGAGCGTGATCGCAATCCTGATGAAGATGAGCTCGGCCAGAGTGGTGCCAATCATTGTCTACAGGGGTTAGCGTTGTCTCCAGCTTTCCAGCAACGACTGTGGGGCACCACTCATCCACCCAGGTAAAGTTGGATGGCGGGTTGGTGGGACCACTTCCGAATAAGGAAGGCAACGGGGTCGGAGGTTGCCGAAACAGGTTTTCCCGCCCTCCCTCACACCTGGCACACCTTCAGCAACACAGCAATGGCAAAAAAGAAGAGCAAGACAGTGAGTTTCTACCTTTTCCCTTGACTGGACTCGCTAATGGTGGTTGTAAGGCTATTAGACCGTGGTGTTGGTACTGCGAACGCGAGTTTGAGGACGAGAAAGGCGCGCCATGTTCTTACTCATCCGACTCATTTTCCGGAGAACTGATCGTTTCCTTCGGTTTTTAGTATTAATGCAACACCAAAAGGCTAAGCATTTCAAATGTAAGATGTGTCCGCGTCGTTTGAACACCGCTGGAGGGTTGGCCGTGCATATTCAACAGGTGCATAAACTTGAACCTGAGAAGTGAGTTCGCGGGGTTCCACTTTGGTCATGACTTCGTTTTCTGAGCGTGCTTCGATTGTAGTCTTCCTCGGATTGAGAACGCGTTACCCGGAAGAGATGGTTACGAAGTCGAAATCTTCGGTATGGAAGGAATTCCTGTGCCTGACGTTGCAGATTACAAGCGTCGCAAGGAGATCGAGCTCGGGCTGAATCCTGGGACAATCACTCAACCACCGCCAAAAAAAGCCAAGTTCGAGAACCGAGTGTTGTCGGATGAAGAACTTCGTGCTCAGCTCGCGGCACACAGGGCATTGATGGGTGCGAACGACCCTTCGTCTTCCGCCACGGTGCCTGCGGACCCTGGCGCAAACGGTGCCGTATACAGCGCGACCGCTCAGACTTATGCCACCCCAGCCGTGCCTACTGTGCCTCCTCCTGTTCCTGGTACCCCAGGTATGCCTCCTCCGTTTTTCCCAGGTGGACCAACTCCAGGCGGATTCGGACCTCCCGTCGGAATGCCTCCAGGGTAAGTCAGCTCTCTAAGATCATTCTCGTGTATCAAATCTCACACCGTTCAGCCCACCACCCCCAGGTTTCCCGATGCCGCTGGGGTTCCCGCCCCCACCAGGCATGCAATTACCTCCCGGTGTGCCGCCCTTCATGCCGCCTCCTGGGGGTGCTCCGCCTTTTCTTCCCCCCTTCTTGCCGCCCGGCGCACCACTCCTACCATTCCCTCCTAACATGGGTCTGTCACCGCCCGGCCCAGCCCCGCCCCCGCAGTTTGTCCCTGCAAGCACGAATACACCTCCCGTACAGATAAATTCGACAACAACTCCGACTCATAGCGCTTCCACGCCAACCCCCAGTTTAGCAATCCCTCCGCTTCAGTTGCCAGACGAATCGTTGAAACAGATCTTGCCGGACTTTAAAAAGCTGACGAAGCTGCATTACACAGATCCAAATTTCTCTCCGGTAAGTTGACCCGTGTACCCATCATCCCTACTTCCTCATCCCCCGATCACAGGAGGAGAAGCGGTCACGAGACCCCAAATACTACTTTAAGAAGGACAGTGCTCCCCCTGTTACCGCTAATGAGGAGATGAGAGGCAAGAAAAGAGCAAGGGCCGAAGATTTCTTGTAGGATGAGAAGTCGGAGGGAAGATCATCGAAAGGCTGAAGGAAATCCCAGTCCGTCCCATCCATCAGGCCCCTCCCTCTGTGATGTGACGGGATATACTCATCAACCTCCCCCTCTATATGCCACCATGTCGCACAAGTTTCTCCCCATATCCATGCATCCGTATCCCTTGATACGCGGTACGCCCCCGTCCTCGCATCCTGCTAATTCCTGTGTAAAGTTCTGGAAAATTATGACAGTCTGTTCTCACGCCCTGTAAGTACTCCAGTACGGTTAGTCCCATCTTTGTCATCTTTTTCTTTCTGGTTGGGGGTGTGATTTGCATCTGTTGACGCGACGAGTGGTTGAGCGGGACTTGTGTGCGTAGGTGAGTCGGTCGGAAGGTCGGTCACCGTTCATCTGCCCTTTGTTACGCCCTCGTCGATTGCTTGTAATGTCAGTTTTCGTCTGTTACTGTGTCTACCCGTGTGAGCCCCACCCACAACTGGTATGTCTAATTGTAATGTGTGCCGGTGAGACCGAACCAAACCAGGGTTATCACACGTCTTAGCCACAGATGGTCTGCCGCTCTTCCCAACACACGGGATTAAGCGGTGAGAGCAGGTCCAGCGGGTGGGTTGTTCAGCTGCTGTATTGAACCTTGAATCTCCGCAAGCTGTGTGCAACGGTCAACAGTGAGGGTGGATTTTCATGCACATCTCAGCTTGCAACGACATACCTCCACTTTCTTCTTGTCGAGTTTCCCTCCAATCTCGTTGATCTGTGCTTCCACTCGTTTTCTGTGAAAAGTGCTGGTTAAGTTCCAGTCTAAACAGTTAAACACACGGCAACACACATATCTCCTTGGATCAATTCCAGTCGTTGGTTCACGTTCGTTTTTGCTTCCTGTTGGTCCTGTTTCACCAGAACAGGACCGATAAGTTTGTAGACCTCGTTTTGTGGATTCAATTGAGCGAGCTCCTAATGGAAGCCCTCAGGCATATCAGCCTCCACCAGTTCGTCGTCGATGGATCCCTGCCTACCTTCTTTACCATCTCGTTCTCTTGGAGTTGAGCATCGAGTCTTTGCCTCGAGTCAACAGCGACAGATAAATCGCTTTGCAGTTTTTGGTACTCCGCGGAAACAGCCTGGAGTCTAGCCTGTAGCTTCTCCATACTTAATCGTGAGGGCGAACGAGATGAGATTGAAGCGTAGAACTGAAGCGCCGATTGCGGCGGGTTGATCGAATAATCACGTGGTTGACTGCGCCCGTTGTCCCCTTCTATTGCCTATAGCCCCCACTCGGAGTTTCTGGCAGCCCCCTCCCTACCACAGCCGCAGCTCACAGCCCGTGTGGCTTACGCACCTTCTTTTCAAACGTTGACCGTTGTACCCCTTGGAAAAAAAGCTACCAGAATCAAACCATGGACACTTCTCCCACCGCGTTGTTCAACAACTATGAACAGGACTTTCAACAGATCATCACGAGCATACGCGATAAAGTCGAGGGGAACTCGAACAATGAGGGCGTAGGTGAGTGATTGTTTCCACAGATGGATGAGGGGTCTGTTGTTGGAGGGGGGGACGCGGCTGACGTATGCCTTTTTTGTGATTTGTGAGTAAAGAGCAACGCAAGACGGCGTTGAGGAGGGTAGAGATGGAATTAGACGAGGCCGACGAAATGGTTCGTAACCTCTAAATACCATCCAACGTCCCATTCACACCAAAACCTTTTTCCTTTGCCAGGTCTCCCAAATGGAAATCGAACTCCAAGGCATGCCTCAGTCCATCAAACCCCAATACCAGGCCCGAATCAAGTCCGCCAAGGCCGAACTCTCCCGCTTCAAAAAGCTCTCAAAGGAGCTTCACGCTCAACTCAGCAGATCCGATCTTCTGGGCGGTGTGGGCGGTCGACCGATCGGGCCTTCCTCCGCTGACGACCCTTACGGCACGGGCGATAGGACTCGGTTGTTGGCCGGAACCGCCTTGTTGGAGGATGGGACCAGGAGGTTACAAGACAGTCAGAGGATCGCCCTTGAGACCGAAGAACAGGGTGCGGATATCTTGTCCAACCTCAGGCGACAGAGGGAGCAAATCGAGAATACTCGAGACACGGTATGTTGCTGCTCACACCCACGACCATCTCTCTTTTGGTGTGCTGACCACGGTTCATGCAGCTACATACAGCGGATACGTCGATCGACAGGGCTTCAGGAACGCTCAAGAAGATGATTCGACGGTAAGCGCGTAACTCATCACCGAACGCCTTGTTCGTCCTCCGATTGATACCAGATTTTTATAGGATGTACAAGCAGCGCTTCATAACCGGCGCCATCATCACTGTTCTCGTCTTGCTCATCTTGATCATAGTCTACGAGAAAATTTTCGCCTAACCCCCCCATAAGATTTCAAACTCTTTACCTATCGTTCTCGGTACCATTAATGTCTCTCCCGGCTCCCTCTCATCCCTTCATTCCTGTGCGAGCATCACGCGCACTCTACAGTAGTATGGAATTAGCTCCTATCGTAACTTATGTTGGATACCAAACATACGGCCAGTAAGAAACACAAAAGGGTAAGAACGACAAGTCACATCGTCGCAGCCTCCCTGAGGAAGTAATCCGATTGGAGAGTTGGCTTGACGCAGTAATAGTCGTTCTCCGTGGGCTTGTCAACGTTATGTCTGCACGCCCCAGATATTAGAATCCGAGGTCCAAATAAACACCGCTGACGCACTTTTCTTTTAAATGAGACTTGACTGATGTCCAAGGCACATGGGTGAAAGGTGTCGCGTCGTCCTTCCAGCAATGAAGGCAAGCCCAATCATCGTTCTCGAGGCGAACGCTGGGGTGCTTGAACTCGGGCATTTCTCCCGGTTTCAAGATCCTCCACTCGCCTGGACGTTTAGTAAACGATCTATCGTATCTGCCCGTGACCTACACATGTTGAGCAACTCTGAAAAAAAAAAAGGAAAACGGGCTGTCGAAAGATTAACTCACAAGACAACGCCAACCGACGATCGTCATGGTCGATGATCCAGTTCCAGTAAAGACCACAAACCTGAGGTTCGCATCATCCAGCTCGTCGGGTGTGACCTTGGTCGGATCCATCCCGGCTGCTTCGATGACCTGTTTTGTCAACTCTGCCGCTTCCTCCCAATACATGAGCCGATCCGCGAGCCATCCCCTCCTCCCACATGAACGCTGCACTTGTCCCAGTGGTTCCATGGCGTTGATATCCTCGTATATCTGATAAATCCACCCGCGATAAGAGTAACAAGAATGCTTGATGACCTCCGCGCGGTGGAACGACTGGCTGCTACACCACTTGCATCTGAACCAGGAGACTGCCAACGCAAGGTCGTCGTCCGTCGACCCTTCCGGAAGGAGTTTCAATAGCTCTTCCTGGCGTTTCTCAAGGGCCCGAGAGTGGGCCTCTGGGATGAGGTCCGTAATACCGGAAAGACACTCGTCGAAGTCCTTGTCGGAAGGACTGATGATGCTCTCACTTATCCCTTCAGATTCGCAGACGTCAGAAGCAGAGAGGAAAAATTCATGTGGATGGTGAGTGCGTTGATAAGCAGAGACGATCTTTTCGATTTCCTGATACCGAGATCTGATCGCCTTGGTACGTTCCGTGTGAAGCCTTTTATCCCGTTGGATCCTCATGAATTGGAGTATACGCTCCTTGCAGGTATTCCAGACTAAGGCGGGGATCAGCGATCAGACAGTGGCCCGTAGAACTTCCAGAGCAAAACTCTACCTTTGTCGGTCACTGGCTTGGAAGAATTCATGGGAGGCAGGCTCTGTATGCCTTCATACCAATCCTTATGTTTTCGAAGCTCCTCCTCCCAACCAAGCACTTCGAGCCTCGCAACAACCCTGATCGGAGTGTTGTCAACGGCAGGCGGCTACGGTCACTAAGGAGAATGGCTTACTCATCGTATCTCTTGGTGCGTTCCTCTTCTTTTTCTTCAAGACGGTGATTGCGTTGTTTCCTCTCCCAAGCAAAGCACCGGTCAGCGCTCTATGGTAGTCCAGTTTAGTTTCGTGACACAAACACACGAAGAAAAAGACCACACGGAGACACACCTGCGCACGGGCCTTCAAACGGTCCCCGTATTTTTTGAGGAAAGGGGTTATGTCCGCGCGATCGTGCGCATTATGCCATTCAAGAGCTGCTTCGAGAAAGTCGTGCAGTTCATCGGTAAAGTAATGTGGTAAAGCCTGTTTCCCGGCTGGGTGTGGTCCGGGTATGCAATTAGCCTGGCCCAGTACGGGGTCGACGGACGCTCACCCTTCAACTTGAGCCCAGGGAGTACCTTGCTGAATGAAGTAAATCCGATATCGTTGAAAGCAGACCTCAACCCTATCTCTACGGCGTCTTCCACGGCTTTACCGTGAGACGTGACCCTTTAAAAGAGAAGGTGAATGGGACTTTGCGACTCTTCCCCTCCGCGGATGCTCACATCTCTGGAAGGCATTTTTTGCACAGTCGACGGTACGAGATCCAGTACACGTCCGTCGCTCGCGAAGAATAACAGTACTACCAAAAAGTAACATCTGAGGACCTCGGTCTCCAAATAACAGGGGGAGGTACAGCACAACGCACCTGACAAAAGGGACTATACAGCAACTGCGCCCAGGCAGGTTCGGAGATATCCTCCGGGCATTTCGGGGCCTGTTCGTCGGTGGCGAAGGAATTGAGCCAAATGAACTTGTTCGCTTTATTCATGATGACTGCCCTAAGCGCCTTGGACGTTCGAGACAATTGTAGCAAATCTTTGGGTTCGACACAACTGAGGATCTACGTGCCATGAACACCAGCATCCCATCTCTTGAACTGCACCGTTTCCACGGGCAGAAATCCGCTCACCTCGAACATCACGTCGAGAGGCATCTCTAGCAGCACTGATGATTGTTTTGCCTTTCCCTTCTTCTTCACCTTTGACCCACCCGCCCCGGTTTTGCCGCGCGTCCGCTTCCGCGGCGGAGGTGAAGGGTCAGAGTCCTGGTCGTCATTGCTGAGTTCGGACGAGTCTTGCTCGTTTTTTTGTACGTTAGATTTACGGCGCGATGACCGTGTAGGCGCCACCATGGCTTCAAAACTATTCGTAGGTGAGATGAAGAGACCGAGAGGATTTGTGAAGCGTGGGAAGGTTTTGTAACTCCTGTGCTTACGGTTGCTTTGGACTTACGTAACGTGTATTACATCATTGATGGAGCTTGGGCAGATCAAAGTGTGAATCACACGACGGCCGAGAAACATCATCAGCATCTTCTGGCAAGCACACCACCAAAGCTTTCCCAACAGGCACCAGCATCGCGACCTAGATACTCTCTGGGGTGGTAAAACCTATGTGCCGTACGAATGAGAGAATTGAAGGTTTGCGACCGTTAGCATCCGTGACCGCAACCGTGCCAAACGGTGCCCAAGAAGCGATTCCGTACTACGGACATCCACACTGATTGTTCCATGAAATAAACACATTGAAGTAACTAGGCTCAAAAATAAACTGTAGAGAGAGGGAGGGCGACACGCGGGAAAGCGAGAGGTGTCCGCTAATAACCAACTATAGGGCGCTGGCCTGAACCGCACCAGTCGGAAGCGGGGATGACGTGGGGTCATAGCGAATGATAAGTCCTTCAAGTTGCCCTTCCAGGTCATGAGTTGGTTCAATGATGGTGGAATAATCTATATATCCACCCAACGTCTCATCGTCGAACGGAGTAGGAGTCGGTGTGACTTCAGCCCCCGACCCTCCGGCGCGTCTTAGCATAAACGGTGGCGGCCCCTCCTCGTCTGGCCTAGATTTGAATCCCTTTGAGAAAACATAGCGAAGGGCGGTCAGCCATGGACGAAAGTCCTCAAAGGCCGGGGACAGTTCGATAGGTTTGCAATTCCAAAGGAAGCTCCACTTAACGCAACCGACCGTTCCGTAGTTCTGTGTGCTGAACCACGATCGATACGGAAGCGCATCTTCCCGCATAACCACCTGAATCCTTGCATCAGTATCACTGCCGCCCTTCACGGGGACGATTGTATGGCGCGCCCCCAACAGCAACACGATGTAGAAAAGGGATTCGACATCATGCCGATACAGGTGAGTGTCGCTCGTCCCTTGCAGCAACTCCTGTGCCATATATGGCGGAGTGCCCGTGAGTCGCTGCGAGGCCCCAGTGCAGCCGTTCTTTAGGTCTTCCTTCCATGAAGAAAGGTCGTAGTCGGTCAGGACCCCATAGATTTTCTGTTCTTGTTCCCCTCTCGCGTTCATCTCCATCATCAGCCGGCACATGATGTTGTTGGGACTCAGGTCACAGTGGAGAATCCCAGGGACATCGTAGAGCCAACGGTGGACTGAAGTGCGGTAAGCGGATGATTCCCGAAGAGAAAAAACGGCACATACTGCACGCGACGTCGAAGATGACCTGCCCGATGTCCCTCACGCTCGTCAGTGATTTGAGGGGGTATAGCCGTTCCTGGATGATGATCCGCAGGGTCCGCTGCTCGTATACGTACTTCCCATTGGCGAAATCGGCATCCTCGAACAAACGCGCAACTGACCAGAGAGCTGAATCTTCGTCGAAGTTAACATCCTTGGCATAAAATACTCGAGGGAGGTGCTTAGTGGCCCATTGCCCATCCGACTTCTCCGCCTCGTCGTTCGCCTTCTCAAGGAAATGGGTCTCCCGAGCACGGCAAGAGTCCGGCCAGCTGATCTTGACCACCAACTCCGATTCTGGCCACCGGTCGGACGTCGCTGTGAGTACCACCGTGGACCTCCCAACCTTCGCAGGATCACAGTGGATGGCGTCTCCTAAATTGACCGTGAACCTTCCATCGTCCAGGAACTCGAGCTGGTTTCCCTTCTGCACAACCTTGCCCTCTGGGATTCCCGAGCTCTTCACAGGCTCAGTGTTCTTCTTAACCGATGTGTTGGGGACGCTGCACTGTTCTAACGGAAGACAGTGAAAACCAATGATCATGGCAATAAACTTGCTCAGCCCCTCGCCTTCTGAAAGGTCAACCTCGGAAGAGACCAGGATGACCGAGCGGTTGGCATGATAGAGCTGGAGGCGGTTGCGATGGATGAGGATGACGGTCGCGTGTGAACGGATGAGAGGAACAGACAACGTTTTCAGAAGGTGGCAATAGACTTCCGATGCAGGATTGGCTTGGCTTTGGTCTTCGGGTTCTGATGTGGAACTACTCTCGTCCTCTTCTCCGACCTGAGTGCTCGTGCTGTTGTCGAGTGCGCTATCTACAGTGGACTCCATCCTGGCCTTCTTCTTTGCTAGATGTTCGGCTGAGGATGATGATCCGTCTGCGGGTCGCTTTCTGGACTTGTACGACACAGAAGTCGACTCTGGAACGGTCGTGGACGCGGTAGACTTCATTTCTACGCGTTGTGAAGGCTTGGGGGGAGGTGCATGGTTCAGGATCGGGTCGACTCCTGCTTCCCACATCAGTGATGTCCAGACTAGAACCCATCGAATGCTTACCGTTGTAAACTAACCTAGGAATTTTCTTCCCATCGCAAAGGCCACCACCGTCAGGTCTGACTTGGAGAATGTGGAGAAGATCCGCCCAATGTTCGTCTTCTCCTTTCGGATCCTTATGGAGGACAAGGAGATCGCGAGAGGGGTTAACGTTGTTGGTGACACCGTCCAGAGGCTCCCTCGGGTCGTTTACGCGGTGATACTGAGAAACTTTGGAGGTGGTGTTGCCAGACGTGGACCGAGACCAGACTTCAATGACAGTGTTCATAATATCCATCACAGGCCCGTGGAAGGTGTATTCCTGCAAGCCAATTCCGTCGCAATGCTCGCGGTATTCCTTGTGGTGCTTGTTGAAGGCCGAGTCCACTTTGACCGCGTCGATAGCCGGTCCCCATAGTGTCCTCCAGTCGTCGGGGACGTGCAAGACGTGCTTGATGAAGACTTCGAAGTCAACAAAAACTCGGCTCGTGAGATCTTGGCGAATGCAGTCGTCGTAACCCGAGTGAGCCTCATCAGACTCGACCGATGGCGGGGGTGAGCGTGATGTTGTGGTGGCAGACATGAGAGGATGAGGGAGAACGTACGCATCTGCGGAACGCAGCTTATATAGGGTAACCGGTAGAATCCCGTGAGGATTATGTTCGAGCAATGACTCGAGGCCACACAAATCAGACCCGAAGGGACGGTGAGAAGCATTGGTGGACGCGTCGTGTGATCGGCTAAATCACCTAGTTCAACATTTCATCATGAGATCGTCCGAATACGTCCAAACAATGACCTAGACACCAGTCTCATGGATCAGTTTTCGATGGACCGCGGGCTCGATTATCAAGAATCGTGGCATTTTGTCAGTACGTGGGGGATAATGAGCCATCCTGCCCCTTCATTCGAGACTCACCCACAGTGCGATGTGCCCTCCTCGCTTCGAATTTCGCAATGGTTTACTCGGCAGACGTGAACACGGCGTCTTACCGTCTGTTCCAAAGTTGGGGGTGGCCAACTGGACACTTCTGCCGACCAAAAGTTAACGCGCCTGAGATAAACAAGAGATTATTAGGATCCCGACGTAGGTCCGACCACCCTTCAGTCGAATGCATATCGGTGCTCCCGTCTCCCGAAGGGAACTGTGGATTATGAGGTGGGCGAGGAGTGAGGAATCCGCCCTGCCGCTGAGAATAGGCGAAGATGGACAGTACGCAGGCAGGAAACCTTACAGCGCTGTCAGTTCGAGCAGCGGCCCTTTGGTCAATCATCTGGAGCCAGCTAAAACAACCGCGTCCCCCCCCCGTTGGCCAGATTCCTGCATGGCCGGAGCCACAAGTTGTGCAGAGGAATAGTAATCACCTGGTGACCAATACAGCAGGTTTAACTTCGATAGATCGTTTTCCACAAAATATGGCCCCAACTCGTTGTTTACTTTTTGATGGTATTGGGGTCCGGCACCGGCCGGTCCGTTGATTCACCCGGCAAGTCGGTAATCTCGTTTCCCTACCCGCTTTTCGGTCTGTAGGGTCGTCGGTGGCTCATGGTTCGTATCAGGGATAACTTGTCAATTTTTATGAACGGCGAGGTAGCGGGATGAGCTATTCTCAAGGACCTGACCCCAGCCATGCCGGGGTGCCGAGCACCAATACCATCAAAAGTTAAACAACAAAGTTGGGGCCGTATTCTGTGGAAAACGGTCTATCGAAGTGAAACCTGCTGCAATCGACAAGGGACTGCAAACCGTAAGACAAAGGTGCAAAAGGGGTCATCAATCGATTTTTGTATTAAAAACACTCTTGACATCGTTCGCTCCGTGTCGAACGATGGCCCGAAGAAAAAGTATTAGATTACATATTACAAACATCTACGCCGATGGTTTTTAGATAAATACATTGATTTAGCCAGAATCGAAAACAAACCACAAGAAAGAGGAAGAGTTCTATCCGCTAAGAACCGGCTCAGGAGTCGGCTTGAACCGCACCAATTGGAGTCAGAAGTGGGGGTGGGGTGGGGTTGTACCGAACGATGAGTCCCTCGAGCTGACCTTTCAGCTTTTGGGTCAGTTCAATGATATCAGAATAGTCGACATGTCCACCCAACGTCTCATCATCAAACGGGGTAGGGGTTGGCGCGACTCCATCCGGTTCCCGCTTCTGCGACAACAGCTTCCGCTGGTTCTTCTTGTACTGACGCGCGTAGTCGAATCCATCTGAGAAATATCCCTGGAGGCCCTCCAGCCATGGGCGAAAGTCCTCAAAGGCTGGGGACAGTTCGATAGGCTGCTGATTTGAAATGAAGTCATACTTGATGGAACCGAGTGTCTCGTAGTCTTTGCCGTTGAACCACTTCTGATATGGAGGCACGCCCTCCCGCATAACCACTTTTCCATCGGTACCGGGACCAAACGTATGGCGCGCCCCCAGCAGCAACACGATGTAGAAAAGGGATTCGACATCGTGCCTATACAGATGGGTGGGGCTCGACCCCTTCAGCAACTCCTGCGCCATGTACGGAGGAGTCCCTGTACGTTGTCGCGAGGTGCTGGTGTAATCGTGTTGCAGGTGCTTCTTCCATGATGAGAGGTCGTAGTCGGTCAGAACCCCGTAGACTTTCTGCTCTTGTTTCCCTCTCGCGTTCATCTCCATCACCAGTCGGCACATGATGTTGTGGAGACTCAAATCACGATGGAGGATCCCAGGGATGTCGTAGAGCCAACGGTGGACTAGAGCGGGGTAAGCGGACGTCAATAAGGGGTGGAATGGAAGAGGCACATACCGCATCCAACGTCGAGGATGACCTGCCCGATGTCCCTCACGTTCGTCAGCGACTTAAGAGGGTACAGTCGCTCTTGGATGATGATCCGTAGGGTTCGCCGTTCGTACACGTACTTCTCGTCGACGTAACTCGCGTCTTTGAACAGACCCGCCACCGAATTGAGAGCCGAATCCTCGTCAAAGACTATGTCCACGGAATAAAAGACTCGAGGGAGGTGCTTGGTGGCCCATTTTCCATCCGATCCTTCCGCCATCTTATTTGCCTCCCTGAGGAAATCGGTCTCGGGGGAACGGCCAGAGCCCGGCCAGCTGATCTTGACGGCCAACTCTGTGTCTGGCCACTGCTCGGACGTCGCTGCAAGCACCACCGTGGACCTTCCAACCGTCGCCGGATCACGGGAGATGACGTTGCCCAAAGTAACCACGAACGTTTTCTCCGCATCGTCTTGGGTTTTCTCCACATTATCTTGAGTTTTCTCCGCACCGGCTTGGGTTTTCTCCGCACCGTCTTGGGTTTTTCCCACATCGTCTTGGATTTTCTTCGCACCGCTTTGGATTGTTATTTCTCCCCCATCGTCTTTGAGTTTAAATTTCAGCTGGTTCTTCGACTGCACCTCCTTGTTGTCTTTTGATATTCTCGAGTTCTCCACGAGCGTGCTGTTCCCCTCGACAAGAGAGTCGAGGATCCCATTCTTGTCGAACGAAAGACAGTGGAAAGCGATGATGATGGCGATAAACTTGTCCAGCCCCTCTTCTTCTGCAAATCTGATCGCAGATGACACAAGGATGACTGAGCGGTTGGCGTGATAGAGCTGCAGACGATCACGGTCGACGAGGCTGATTGTTGCGTGCGAACGGAGGAGGGGAACCGAGAACATCTCCAGAAGGTAACGACAGGCTTGCACCGCCAGATTCACTTGATTCTGGATTTCCGGTTTCGCCGCAGAACTGCTTCCGCCCTCTCCCACGGCCTGGGCGCTCGAGCCGCTGGCAAGAACTTGGGTGAGAGTGGATGTCTTCCGCTTCTTCATTGCCTCCGGTTCGTCGACCTCGTCTGCAGGTCTCTTTTTGGACATGGTCGAAGAAGAAGTCGACTCGGAAGCGGCTGCGGATTCGGCCGTCTTGCTTGGCTTGTGTCGTAAAGGGTTCGGAGGGAACGCATGGTTCAAGATAGGGTCAGCTCCTGTCGCCCGCATCAGTTATGCCCAGATGCGGAAAGAACTCTTCACGCGCTCACCGTCGACAACCAATCTAGGCATATCCTTCCCATCGCAAAGCGCGTTATCGTACGGCTTAACTTCCAGGACGTGGAGGGGGTTCGCCCAGTGCAGG
>Ga0307514_10002083_pt1 | contig 21592 bp, 16 predicted proteins | sample 16_EM_MG_FD_203088 | JGI IMG/M metagenome (GOLD analysis project Ga0307514, IMG submission 203088) | Populus trichocarpa ectomycorrhiza microbial communities from riparian zone in the Pacific Northwest, United States - 16_EM | ecosystem: Host-associated > Plants > Roots > Unclassified | place...
TTTGACCGGAATGGTCTCTTTCCACTCTGCCTGCCTAGCATTCCAGGATTTCCGAAAATAGCTAGCGTGTTGACCCCGGTCATATATAGGTGGTCGGTCATATATAGGTAGCCAATGGTATCAGCTGGAACGGAGCGAGTCTACAACAGTCACCTTTAAATGGTGAGTATGCAAAAGCGTAACTATCTTGGGAGCCGCTATGTATAGCTAAATGTATGGAATGTTTGAAAGAAGGACGGAAACTGGCATGCTGGACTCCTATGCTGCCTCGGGCAGTGGTAAAGGCAGAGGGATAATATACCAAGAATAAAGCGTTTTATTATACATACTATCCGGATATATATTGGCATTTTGGTCGCTTGTCTTACCGTGGGCAATGCTCATGTTTCACATCTCTGCATATCACTACATAAAAAAAGGGTTGTATATACGACGATTTTCGCCCTGGCACATGAAAGCCAAGGTCATAGTGGTAGTGTTTCAGGGTACTATTATCATTTGGTAGCATCGATTTGCGTGACATTACTTTGCAAATGGTAACAAAGAATACGTATGAACCCTTGGCTGTATGTCCAGAGCTAGGTAATGGGGTTACCTTGTGTGTTTTTAACCTTCGGGATATGGTCGGCGTTGATTGCTCCCAACCCTCAAACAAGTGTTGGCTATCGTACGAAATAATTTCCATTCATAATATTTCAATGCATTGTATTACATCTGGAGCGCCGTAGTTCCACTTTTAGCTGTAGCCCAACAATCTCATATATTTCAGAAATCGTGCAGTACGTTACAAAAGCACTGGTCCTCCACCAGAGCAAAAAAAGTGTTCAAATAACCCGTCGAGGCCGTTTAACCATGCAATCTGTTGACTGTTCACTGGAGTGGGGCAACTGCTGCGGGGTTGCGGAAAGCACCCGCGGGGTCTGGAGTTATTGAGGAAGCTGAATGAGCTTCAGTTGAAATGGGGGCCTGAGGCCTAGTTGTTACTTGGCGAGGGGAATGGAGTTGGGATTCAAAATCGTGAAAAGGCAGAGGCGCACGGATTGCTGGAATGCAGTAGGTATATGTTAGCATATTTGGGTAATGTGTACATGTACCAATTAGTGGTTGTGGAGGGTCGGCGACTGACACTAATAAGGTGCGTGGAGTCCTGAGAGGCGGCAGAATTACTCCCCCCCCTTGAATGCACTCGGATTTCCAAGTTGCCCCCATATCCTCCTACTAGGGATGCACCTGAGTAATGAGTATTTAAAGATAAGAGAATTAATATTTAAGAATAAGAAAGAGAGGGAAGGCGGCCCGAGGCGTCTACGCCGATGTGGGAGTGAGTAGAGAAGTTCGAGCAAAAAGAAAATTGGTGTGTTTATGGCTTCAGCTCGGGATTTAATCCACCATATAAAGCAGCAGAGAAAACGAAACAGTGAGACAAGGATTGCTGAACACTCCGATTCCCTGGGAATGGATAAATAACGTATAAAATTAAAAAATTTCACGAACCAATGCAGCCCATTCTGCTGGTTCTATGTTCAATCCATAGTTGCAAGGGATATAAGCCCGTAGAACATTTACCACTTGCAGGGGTGGTTGAATGCCTGCATACTCCGCAGAAGCCCGCTTACACAATGACGGGCTAAGAGAATAAGTGCATGTTAACCTAGATCCGAGGAGTGAGATTTTCGGAGGATCCTAAGAATTTAGTGTACCAAGATATGTACTTACTATAGAGCGCTTTTGCAGAATGTAAATAAACGTATACGAGGAGCTACGTACAGTAGACATATATATAGAGCTCTCCGAGTTTGGCGCTGGGCTGCAGAATGTACCACAGTCTAACCTTGCTATACCAGATGACCAAAATCTGGCCTTTTCTGTCCAGTAGAGCAAGGTTCCAGTATAAGATAATACAGGGGTACATGGTACAAGACAAAAGTTACTAAAGAAGAAAATCGTTCAACTTCCGTATGTTTGAACACTAGGTAAGCTCAAGGTTCATCGGTCAAAATGTTGCGTGCAGAAAGACAAAGCTTAAGCACCGAGCTCTCACCATATTAGAGAAGCACCAGATCCGTAAAAAGCGACAAGGTCTCAACCATGCGAGGGAGAAATTGATTTGGAAAACATTTCTTAGCTCTGAGGTATGAACAATAGGTAGGACGGATAATTGATCATTCACCCCCTCTGACTACTTCTGAGGTACTTACGGCCTTGGCCAAATACTTTGAAGCACTGCCAATGACCCCCTTTCAGCACCCTACTACCATACGCAATATATTTGAAGTCTCAGACATAGTTTCAACCCTTCAGACCATGGCACTTTCTCTGAAGGGTACTCACTGAACAACTGACCGCAACATACTTTGCATGGATACTTTCAATTAGGCTCTAGCCCGTGGCTGCCGTTTGGACAGGAGGAAGACTGGAGCGGAGTTTTTTTTCCCCGCGTGTATCTACCTAAGGATTCCGTTATAGCAGGGCAAAATATATGTAGATAGTAGTAACTTCTGTGTATTCCGCTGTCCAGTCCAGTATAAGCAAAAAATTCGTTATACGTTAGAGCAAAGGTGATTTAGGTGAAAAGTATGTATGTTGGTGGCAGGGCTCGCGGGTATTCTGGTATAGCAAGGGTTCTGGTATAACGAGGTCTGGTATAACGAGGCTAGACTGTACGTTATGCGCATGTTCATGAATGTTGTAAGTAACATATGATCCCTGGGTGCACCTATCAAAAGTTCAACGGAACATCCCAAGGGGAGAGATGGGGTGGACGAGATAATCCCGTGTTGGGATCGGGATATCCCTGTTTGTCATCAGATACCTAAACCAAGCCCGAGTCAGGATGCGAAGAAAAAAACTTGGATTGCCCTTCATAATACAACGAGCACCCTGTCTCTTCTGCCGATTCTCGTGTTTGGGGGGGGAATGGCAGGGGTCTTTCTCGCCAGGGTATGCGGGTAGCAGAAGCCCAAGGCTGAGAAGCTTCCCCCAGTCCATTGCCTGGTGGGAGCACAGAGACCGGGTAGACTAAAATTCCGGAAGTACAGAGGTACCCACTAGAATATGAACCTATAGAAAAAAACCCATGCTGGAGAGAGTGGGCCCCGCTTCCCCCCTCTCCACCAGTTACTGTAGCTACGCTACCTTAGTGGTAAGTCGTATGGGAGTTTGAGGGAAATGAAAATATTATATTTTTTCTTTGTCTTGACTATGACTTCTGGATGTGATATCATCATATCAAGGACGATTGCCACATGAGGGTGTTCTATATTTGTCTGAGCCTGGGTGGGTTTTCTGGAGTCAGCTTTGCTTCGGGTTAACTTTACAGACGGCAGCCTAGTATCCCCTAGCGTAGCTTCGAAAGCTTGTGCAGCGGCGAGAAATTTAAAACGTATCCGGGGGGGAGGGGGTGTGGGGCGGGAGAAACCTTATGTTGACACCATATCCGTATATTATCACATCCACTGGTGAACAACGACCCATGTCGCTTTCCAGGAGTAGGCCGAGGCTTTAACGTGAATGTCTTGGAAAGAGACATGGATCTCCTTGTCCGTTTTTGAGGTTCGTGTTGAGCAGATCCATGTCTAAACACCAGTTAGTATTAGTGTGCTCTGTTATTAGAAAAGTCTCAAGGAATCTTATTTCCGAGACTTTCTAGAAGGATGCTTCGTTATGCCAACTGGCAAGCTACTAGGTCTAACGGTATGTAACTAATCTAGGTAGGGCAGTGGTGAATAATGCTTGTTTGTGTAAATGCGAACAACGCTGGGCTTAGGAACAACAGGACAGGGTTATAATTGGCTGAACGAATTCTATCATTATGTGGGCGCACGTGTTGAAGGTTAAATTACGTGCATCATGGTGCAGCGGACTAGGTAGGCCTAGCCACATGTAGTTTCAAGCAATGTAAGATATCGCAAATATGCAACGGAGCGGAGAATAACATTGCTGTGCTGTGAGCCGACAATTGACGTTACCTAAACCCTTGCTGTGAAGTACGCTACATAGGCTGAATGCGACCAATGATTACTTAAAAAAAAGACACAAAGGTTCTGCTAACATGTATTATCTACCGAAGGAATTGACAAATTTTCAGGCTAAGACTCTGCCATGGCCACCAGCTGCAAAGAGTTGAGATTTGCCATTCATGCATGTAGTTGTGGGGGCGTTTGGGCACCGGAGATAGCATTGCAGGTGGGCATGAATATGTACGCACCACCTATACTTGCATGACACATACCGGCTGTTGCGCAAGAGTTGTGCACCAGCTCTCAAGTGGAGAATTTGCGTAGACCATTTTTGGCTTGACTCAGGAGTTTTTCTGCTCAGAGTAAAGAGTCTTCGAGTCCGGCCTAAGCGTTTACCGTTCAGGTTGCAGGTACTTACATATGATTGATTGGGAAAGCCTCAGAAGGGGACCGATGGTTACACCTCCCTCAGCCTCCTTCCATGTACCTGAAGATTGTTGTGCTCGTGGACGCATACGGAGAGGCAGAAAGGTAGGCCCAAGGCTGTTGTCGACATCCCTCTCAGCCTACGACCTCGATTGCTCTCGCAAGTCCGACTGATCTCCTCTTAAACCAGCGCTCCTCCGGTATATAAACCCCATGGAGAACCAGTGCAAGAACCTCAATAGCAGCACGTCTCGGCCAGCAGAACTAGAGTGATCCATACTCTCCACCCTATTCAAGTCAAAACACAATCACACACAAAGGTACACGATATACAGTCTTTCTTCCTTTCCCAATACTCAGAGCTAGGCTTTCCCATCACGGGAGAAAGTGGTTACCAGATTCCTGTTGATATCTCTTGTTGGTATGGGCTATTTCATACGTCTATTTCCCGTTTGTTGAAGTCCTATGGGCAACCTCGCTGGTTATACATTAGATCTGCCCTGACATAATTCTCCAGCCATTGCTGGGCTCAATGCCTCAGAGACAGGGAAATGACACCGGAATTGCGGCCCGGAAAGCACAGCTGGTGGCAGCTGTTGAAACCTCCCTCCGCCCTCTATGCAAAACCCTTGGTAGCATAAATACAGGTTTCATGAGTGCCGGGGAGGGAACCACAGGCTTGGAGAGAAAGGACTCGAACTCCCAATCTGGTGCTACACCACACATACATTTTACGGCATTGTGCGTAGAGCCTCCCCAGAAATCGCCCGAATCATATGGACAGGCAGATGCAGGACTAGGTTTATCAATTGCAATGCAAAGATATCTTTTGGAGCCTGCAAGGGATGGGGGGCCAACCTATGCTCTGCTTTGGGATGCTACACGGTGAGGGCCTACAGCACATAGCCCTCACATAGGTGTTGAAGATTTGGACAGGGATGAACAGGTATGGCAATATGTATATGTATGTGGCTATTGCTGGGTTTCAATTGTTTTGGGGAATTCGTAATACCTCCATATTTTCTCTTGATTTCCCGAATGCTTTCTTCTGGCATTCCCGCACAGGTTTGAACGCCTTAGTGGCTTGGGTGTAATCTAACTTTTTTCAGATTTCCTTGTTCTTAACTAGATCTCTCGTGGGCAGTCCTTCTAGTAGCCACACTCCAATACCTTCCATTGCGTTTCGCAAATATGATAATTCATCAAGTACCCCAGTCAGGTTATGGGGTAATGGAAAATAAGGGCTTCCATGTAACTAACCCCTGTATCAATCCCTGACCGGATCAATTCGTCTTCACTAGGCAATCAGCGGCACAGGAAGGGATATTGAGGCTGAGACATGGGATTGACAGTTCATAGTCTGCCGTGATCAGATTGCCTCAATATGTTCTGCAATTGACTCTTCTCGATATCTGGATACCTCTCACATTTTTCTCTGCATTATGGATTGTGTATTTCTACTAGCAACTGCTACAATACTACGGGTCTAGCTCTCTTTACCTTCTGTTGTGTTGATACGAGGTCAAAGGGCTTCGCAACCCATCCGCCTTGCAACCTTATCGATTACCCTATGTACATACAATACAGAGCCTGCAGTACCGGTCCCCACGGTCGTGGATAGAGGAAAAACTCAGAGCGCAAATGGCAGGGTGGGTCAGGTTGCCTGAAATATATGCTGCAATTGACTATTCTTATCGTGTTCTAATTTGGTTGCAAGAGGTAGAATGAGAGGTAGCGCATCATTGTGCCTGCTCTCCAGGTTTTTTATTTATTAAGGAGTCATTAATCGCATTCAGCCCATCTAGACTGTGGCGATGGACTGCAGCTTCCTAGTCTCCCCGGGGTCTCTCTCAATCACCTGGGCCAGTCCCTGCCCTCTCCTCTCCGGGTCGTCATTGACTGGCGCTACCTCAAGAAGGTTCTACACCAAAGGTTGCTAACCTTGGTTCCCCTCCCGCCCCAGCAGCTGTGAAAAGGGAATTGCTGAATGCTTGGGGGAAGCATGGAGAGATATTCCTACTACGAGTCGAGATGTCTCGAGGTTTTTTGTGAAAATTGCTCATTGGCTGTGTCATGCAGATATCTATTGAGACAGTGTGGCAGTTAACGTGGTATTTACATGCTGAAAGGCCTACGCATCAAGTTTTGTGCTCAAGGTCTACAAAGTCTCGAGACCACTGTCCTGGGTCATGAGAAGTCTGGTGCCCAGGTGTAATTCCTACTAGCCTGCCTACCAAATCTTTGTCTAGACACAGTCTGGTTGCATTATCCTAGACTCGACAAGGGCCATGATCTTTCTATCCCATACCTACATATTCTGGCAATGCATGTACGACAAAAAAGAACCCCGGCCGGACTAATAATGTATGTGGGGAATAATTCTACGGTACCCGGCCAAAAGAGTTTTTTTATCTCAGTCCAGAACTACCCGTGAACGATGTACAAAGCATAAAATTGTATAAACTCCCAAGATGAAGCTTTTGAGGTGAGAGGAGGACTCCACACTAAAGGGCTGGATCGCCAACCCCTGGAGACTTTTTTTCTTTTTTTTTGGAGTCCATTCGTCTGTGAAGCCTTAGGCTATGAGGCGGGGACCATCGAACCTGAAATACTATGCCCTACCTACTGCATATCCCGAGCAATGGGCGTGGGTCTTATGCATGTCTGAGGGCACTTTACCCGGTGTCAAATTCCTCTTCCGTCATGTGCTTGGTCAACATTTGAGACAGACATTGCATGAGCGGCCGCTGCGTTAGGTAGGCCATTGCTGTACCATGCATGTTTCACTGGGAGCATAAAAAAGGAGTGCACATAAGCTTTCCCGCACGCATGGTGCAAATCATTAACCGGCCGCAGGTTGCCGCAAGAACTCGCGAACAAGAAAGTAATAATGTATAAAAAAAGTAAGCTCTAATAGGACGCGGAGTAAGCTTGGGCCGGATTTGCCATGGGTATGGATCGCGAATAAGAAAGGGACTGTTATAGTAGAGCCATGTTAGCTATGCATGTAGACGCTAGTACAAACAACCTCCATCGCAACCTTCCGACATCCCTACCACTTATATAAGTATACGGACAATTTCCCATCAAGCGCATCATGTTTCCAAAGCGACATGGTCCCATGTCCGAAAACACTACTAAACACCCACAAGCACAACAGTTCAAGTATCAGCATATACAGGCAATAGAGACTTTAAGTCAGTTGAATGGTAGCTGAGGGAGTCAGCCTATCACCTGTTGTAGGAAAGGGGTTGTGTAATTACAACAGTATAGAGGAATACTATACATAAGAAAGCAACTATGATTAAGAAAGGAACCGCAATAAGACGTGGAGGTAGCTTTTGGCAGGGCCGCTGTACTGAACAAAAGACTGTAGTTGAACTTCCATGGTTGGGGAAAGGCTAATATCTCTGGCCAATTGGGGAGGCGAGACCATATCCGTAGATATGTGTGAATGCCGGGGGAGGGCTCCATCTCATAGCCTATGGCTCTCTTCGGGGGATAGACATATAGACTCAAAAAGAAAGAAAAAGTTGGGCGGGGCAGGTAGAGGGGATAGCTAGAGAGGGAGAAAAGGGGGGGAGGAGGTGGAGCCCAGGCGATATTCGGAAGGGAGAGCAGGGGGTTCTCATTCTCTTGATTCTCCACATCAACCTCGTCGACCTCAGTTACTGCTTCAGAAGGGGAAGTAAGTACTTGTTGTTTTTGATGTTAGGAGTTAGCTGCAATTCCACAACCAATGCTCACGTTAAGTTATCAAACTTGAAAGCGGAAATGAATATACTGACGGGCATCCAACTGTGAAGAAAGATAAAGAGTATTGGATGGTAATCTATCGTGAAAGGCAACTCCGTATTCGGAAAACTACAATAAGGCTTGTGCACCTTTCCAATGCGCTACTGCTGGATTGCCAACAACAACATATGTCACATACCGTAAGTCTCTCATGATACAGGATGCTGTGGAGGGTCTCCTTCATGATGAGTGATATGATATTCCGGGTACAGATCAAATTGACAGTGTTGATCCAATCAATATTATAATCTCAAGCCCTAAAAGATGAACGAAGACTTCCAATAAGGAGGTGTTCGCAAACGTGGGAAGAGGCTGGGGCCTCCGGCATATAAGGTGCCACCAGTAACACCAGGTACGAACGGGGAGGGATTGTGAGGTGGAAGAACATAAACTATCATATTAGAGCTGCTACTCCGTATGCATTAAGGCTCCCTTCGGGGGAAAGGCGTATAGACTCCAAAAAAAAAAAAAAACCTCCGTATGCATATGCCAAGAACTATACCTGCATACCGTACATACAGCTAGGTGGCAATGAAATTGGTACCCCGCATAAAAGGGGCGAGTATGCAGCGCGCTTGACGCAGATTTAATGCATCTAACGCGGCTAGCACGTTAAGGGCAAATGTCTCACCCCCCCTTAAACAGCAACCAAATAGATATATTGTGAAGTTCTTCTACTTGTAAACCTTACACCCAACACCCGAAGTTATCTCGTACCTGATCTCGTTCCCAGACTCTTAGGTTATCTGCGCTAAAGCTATCATCATCTCGTACCCAAAGTCCTCCTATTAATTATGTCGGATCAATAGGGGTTGTCAGTCCAAGTTCGTAGCCTCTACGTAGATTTTAGCGCACGCCACCGACCTAGCTGAATTGAGCGAAATTTTTTTTTTTGGACTGACAACCCCCGACGTAGCTATTTGTAGCTTGTTGGCTACGTGAAAAATTATCACCCACCGCCTTTGCCATGCCTCGAACATCATAGAGAGCTCGTGCTCTGCAGGATATCGACACTGCAATTGAGTGTCTCGTATATACTGATATATTAGCTGTATCAACCTCAGAAGATGAAGAGAATGAAGAGGATATTGAGGATACCGAGATCTTTGGGGATATTGAGAGCCTTCTGGTGGTTCGAGCATCCATTGCCAGACAGTGCTACTACCTACCTCGGAATATCAGTGCTGGGCGACATCATGTCGATGTCCTAGAAGCATATATCCAACAATACCCCAAAACTGCCTTTCTTGCATTGTTTCACATGCATCGTAACTCATTTTGGCATATGGTACAACTATTGACAGAGGCTGGTAGAGAGGGGTACTGGGATCAACAAGAGATCGTTCGTGGCTACAAAAGACCCATACACTAACAGATTGCAGTAGCTCTATATGTTCTCGGAGGAGAGGGGGGGTACTGGTGAAAAGACTCGCATTTCACTCAATATTAGCTATATGTTACAAACCCTGACCCTGACCTCGAAATAACCCGCGACCTGCTAGCACTGGTATTATATTGGCAACCCACGCAATTGCCTTCATACTTCCGTATGCATCTCGACCTCATCATGACTCAGCAGGACCTATACCTGCTTACGTTATTCCTGTGGATTCTATTCTCAGACTAACGAACCCGTACCTGATCCCTGACCCGACTTGCATGACAACCAACTATATTCCAGCTGTCGCGACTTGGAACTCGAACCTACTAGAATCTTCTAGGAAGTCCTCGACCTCACTTGTGCTAAGAAAGTATTGCTTAGTTCTATAGTCTTCAGGCCACGCAATATTCTTCTGCCATGTTCTACTTGTTTCTATCTCATTCTATCCTGTTTCTCTCGATATGTAATCTAGTACTTGGACTTGGGTTTGAATATGCTGGGAAAGCGTATATAAGGACGTTGGATTTCCGCTGGATTGTGTTCTCTTTCTTTCCTCTCCACACAACAACTTGTATACACTTCTGTATCTAGTTGTTCACAAATATATTCTATCTACTATAGCTCAAACCGCCCCGCTCGCTTGCCTTTGAACTCTCGACTCTGGTTTTGCCCAAGTCGCTTGTCCCTACCTTGACGCAGCGGGTCTCACCCCGTTCCCCTGCACTCGCTCCCTGAAGACTCGCGTACTATGCAAGTCTTAGTCCCTCTTCGTCTTGACACTCGTGCCAGTACCTGGCACGACTCTCGCTTCCAATACCAGTCCCGCCACCCACATTCCGGTAAGGGTTCATAGTACTTTGTTGTGTCAACCTACGGTTTCCGCTACGCCAAAATGCCTGATAACGCCAGTTCCTCCAGTGCCACCAGGGCACAAATCTCGAGAACAGTCACTCCAGCCCAAGTGGCAACAAGCGAGGAAGCTTGGAGATCATTCTATGTACTCATCCGAGCCACACCTCTCCAGGCATCTCCCTTCCCTACAATCCCTGGTGGAGTGCCATCTCAATTCCTCGGACTCATTCATGGTGCACATAATGTGGGAATATCAACAGCCCGCAGTACACAGGTGCACTTTGACATCCCAGTGGTTGGTACTGGTACCACGGCCCTGACCTTGTGGGCTTACTACAATCAAGGATACCAGCATGCTCTAACCCTTCCTCCCCTAACTCAAAACACCCCAGCACATCCCCCATCTGCCCCTGCCCCTAAGTTACATGAACCAGAAGATTTCGACGGCACTCGTGCTAAGTTCTCTAAGTTTATGACTAAACTAGCTCTTGTCTTCTCCTCAGACCCTACTCGATATACCACGGATGCGGCCAAAATCTCGTATGCCACTTCATACCTCTCCGGCTCAGCCGCCGATTAGTTTGAGCCTCACCTAAATAAAGCCACTGGTGCTATCCGTTTCACGACATATAAGGCCTTTGTCCGAGCCTTGAAAAACGCATACGACGACCCAGATGCTCGGGCCACAGCTGAACGCAAGCTTCACAACCTAAAGCAGGGTAATAAAGACTGTTCAGCTTACCATATCGAATTCTGCACCTATGCTACCACCCTTAACTATGATGATATGACCAAGATCTCGTTCTTCTCCAATTGAGCAAATCAGGATCTGAAGACTGCGCTGTCATACCAGGCCTCTCCACCTAAAACTTTCGATGAATTCGTCCAACTATGCATTAAGTTGGACAACAGGACGAAACTCTTGCGTTCGCAGAGCCATCGTCCTGCCCACACTGGTCCTGCCCTCGCTCCTCGTCCCGCTCCCGCTCCTGCTTCTGCCCCTAACACCATATCAGGTACTACTCCTGGTCCGATGGACCTCTCTCAGGCTGATCGTACTCCTCGCAAGCGAGGACCACTCTCACCTGAGCTTCGGAAATATAGGCAAGAGAACCACCTCTGCATGTACTGTGGAGGCTCTGGGCACTGGGCTTCTGTCTGCCCTCTCTCTAGTAAACCAAAAAGGGTCAACGCAGCCCAGACCACGCCTCCTTCCCCACAAGAAGAACCTACTACCAGTGACAAGCCACTCTATGAAGTGGCAAAAAACTAGAGCACTCCGTTGCCAATGATGGGCGACTACGAAGTGCCAGGATGCATCCTGGTGCCATCAATCCTGTCACCATTTCTTTTTCTGTCCCCTCTCGTTTTGCAGTCTTGGTTGAAGTAGTGATGGAAGGAACTGGTAATGTTTTGGTTGGGATATCGTAGAAGTCCCGTCAGAGGGCTCGCCGCTGTATTGCTTTGTCTTGTGTGTTGAGGATTTTATCTGTGTCTGTGTCTGGGTCTGGAGATTTGGAGTCAGAGGACCCACTTACCTTATCTTGTTTCATGAATGAAGACTTTCCTGCAACCTGCATGGTAGACTCGGGAGCCAGCTCCCAGTTTATCGATCTTGATTTTGCCCTGAACTTGAACTTGTCTTTGGCCTCAAAGGAAAAACCTGAAGACTTGGTCCTAGCAGATGGAGCTCACTCTATCATAAGACAAATTACACATACCTGTACCTTGAAACTTGCTATTCACCAACATATGAAAGAATTAACCTTCCAGGTCACTAAACTCGCCAGTTGGAACCTGATCGTAGGAAAACCCTGGCTTCGTCACTACAATCCTACGATTAACTGGGTGACGAATACAATTGCCTTCTTCTCTGGATACTGTTATGCCCATTGCTTGCCAACGAGGCCCCCACCAGTCACCCCCCTCATGAATAAGTTCCACATCTCCCTAATCTCACGAGCAGCCCTACGAGTTGCCCTTAAAGACCCCGATTCACGCTTCTGTATTATGGCTCTCTACAATAGCCCTGACAACGTACCCGGAACCCTGGTAACAAGTGTGTCACAGAGTGATGATCTCGCAAAAGACCTCATGCCACAAGACTACCATGATTACCTTGTTCTTTTCTCAGAAAAGGAAGCTCAAATCTTGCCTCCCTCACGATATGTTGATTACACTATACCACTGATCGAGAGCTTTAAACCCCCCTTCGGTCGTATATATGCAATGTCAGACTCTGAGCTCGAGGAAGCAAGAAAATGGATTAATGAAAATCTTTCCAAATCTTTCATCTGCGCCAGCTCTTCCTCCGCTGCCTCACCAATTCTTTTTGTCAAAAAAAAGAATGGATCCCTATGTCTATGCATCTACTATCGTGCCCTTAATGATATAATGGTCAAAGACCGTACCTCGCTACCTCGAATCGAAGAAACTCTCAACCAAATCTGTACTTGTAAATACTTTACCCGACTCGATCTCCGAGCTTGCTTCAACCAGATCCAAATTAAGGAAGGTGACAAATCGAAGACTGCCTTCAGGACTCGTTATGGACTGTTCGAATTCCTCGTTATGCTCTTTGGGCTCACTAATGCTCCTGCTACTGCCCAAAGATTCATGAATGACACCCTTCGTGAATACCTCGACATCTTCTGCATTTGTTATATCGACGACATCTTGATTTATTCTCGCACTCTCAAGGAACATAAGCAACAGGTCTGCAAAGTCCTCCAGAAACTTAAGGAAGCTGGACTCTTTATCAAGTCTGAAACGTGTGAGTTCTCGGTACAAAAAACAATATTTCTTGGCTTTATCATCTCAGAAGAAGGTCTCGAAATGGACCCTGAGAAGGTGAACGCTGTCTTGAACTGGGAAACCCCAAAATCCGTAAAGGATATCCAGTGCTCCTTGGGATTTGCCAATTTTTACCGCCGTTTCATCCACAGATACTCGCACCTTTGCCAACCTTTATTCAACTTGTTACGCAAGGATGTGCCTTTTGTATGGGATGCAGCATGTGAACAGGTCTTCGACAGCCTGAAAAAGGCTTTCACATCTGCACCTATTCTCCGCCACTTCGACCCTGAACTCGAGACTCTCGTCGAAACTGACGTCTCTGATTATGTTACTTCTGGTATTCTCTCCCAAAAGCACCTCGAAAACAACAAACTCGTTCTCCACCCAGTTGCATTTAGCTCCGAAAAAATGACCCCTGTAGAGTGCAATTACAGAATTGGAGATAAGGAACTACTTGCCATTATCAATGCCCTCGAAAAATGGCACATCTACTTGCATCAACTACCTCGACCCTTCACGATACTTACGGATCACCACAACTTACAGACCTTCACTACGAAGGCTCTTCTTTCTCGTCGGCAAGCCAGATGGGCTCAAGAAATCGCCCAATATGACTTTAAGATCCTCTTCCGTCCTGGAAAGGACAACGGCAAAGCTGACACTCTTACCCGCCGATCTGGAGATCTTCCTGAAGAGGGGGATGATCGTGCTCGCCCTGTACAAGCCTTGATTCCCGCGGTAAGATTTTCACTTTCTGCTGCCTCAACCTGCCATGATGGTGACATCATAGATGCCCTCGAACATGATAAACTCGGCCAGGAAATTCTGCAAGCCTTACGGGATAGTGTCAAGCTCCACAAAACTATACCTCTTAGAGAATGCCAATATGAAAACGGACTACTTCTCGTCAACAAGCTTGTATACATGCCTGATTCACCTGACCTTGACCTCTGAATCCTGAGAAACTGCCATGACCACCCTGCAGCTGGACACCCTGGATACGCAGCGACTTATGAACTTGTATCCTGAGACTACTGGTGGCTGAAAATATGCTGAACTATTGCGTAGTATATACGAAACTGTGATACTTGCACTAGGATCAAGCCCGCATGCTATGCCCCATATGGCCTTCTGAAGCCCTTACAGGTCCCATTCAGAAAGTGGTCATCGATTTCACTCGACCTCGTTACAGGACTCCCAACCTCGAACAGATTTGATACCTTACTTGTAGTTGTAGACCGATTGTCAAAAATAGCACACTACATACCCACCACAACTGACGTCAATTCCAAGGGAATTGCTCGCCTGTTCCTTGATAATATCTTTAAGTTACATAGCCTACCTGACTCGATAGTCTCCAATCGAGGTACCTAGTTTGTTTCAACCTTCACTCGCTCCCTGACATACCTACTTGGCATTCAGCAAAAGGTTTCTACAGCCTTCTATCCCCAGACTGACGGTCAAACCGAACGGGTAAATGTAATTGTTGAACAATATCTGCGAGACTACTGTAACTACCAACAAGATAACTGGTCTGAACTCGTATCTATGGCAGAATTCTCATACAACAATACCCTGTCTGCCACTCTTGAAATTACGCCTTTCCAAGCCATGTATGGTGACAACCCACGTTACCAACTCAACCCGAACCCTGCTGCCAAGCTTCCAGCACCTTCTGTGATCAAGGAATACGCCGATCGTCTTTCTGAGCTCGATTCCTACCTGCGATCCGAGATGACCTGGTCCCAAGCAACCTACTCCGAACAAGCAAATAAGACTAGGATTCCCTCACCGAAACTAGAAGTGCGAGACGAAGTATGGTTACTTCGTCGTAATGTCAAGACAACTCACCTGTCTACGAAACTTGACTTTAAGCGCCTGGGAAAATTCCGAATCCTGCAAAAGGTTTCTTCTCATGCTTATAAGCTTGACCTACCCCTCTCCATGAAAGTTCACCCAGTCTTCTACGTCTCTCTACTTGAGCCTGCCACTATAGATCCTCTGCCAGGACAAGTACAACCTGCACCACCTCCAATCATTGTTGACGACGAACCTGAGTGGGAAGTTGATGAGATTGTAGACTTCCGCTTCCATGGTCGAACTCTTGAATACCTTGCTCGCTGGGTAGGCTTCGACGAGCTTACTTGGGAACCTGCTGACCTGTTTGCAAATGCTCCTAGTGTGGTCAAATGATTCCACACCAGCTACCCCGCAAAGCCTCGACCCTGCACTCTACCAAAATGAGTGGAACCTATCTCGACCCTATTGTCATCGATGATGAAAAACTCGACCTTGATTCACAGGAGCTCATCCCTAGAAGAGGGGCTACTGTTACAAACCCTGACCCTGACCTCGAATTAACCCGCGACCTGTCAGCGCCGGTATTATATTGGCAACCCACGCAATTGCCTTTATACTTCTGTGTGCATCTCGACTTCGTCATGACTCAGCAGGACCTATACCTGCTTACGTTATTCCTGTGGATTCTATTCTCAGACTAACGAACCCGTACCTGATCCCTGACCCGACTTGCATGACAACCGACCGCATCCCGGCTGTCCCGACTCGGAACTCGAACCTACTAGAATTTTCTAAGAAGTCCTCGACCTCACTTGCGCTAAGAAAGTATTGCTTAGTTCTATAGTCTTCAGGCCACGCAATATTCATCTGCCATATTCTACTTGTTTCTATCTCATTCTATCCTATTTCTCTCGATATGTAATCTAGTACTTGGACTTGGGTTTGGATACGCTGGGAAAGCGTATATGAGGATGTTGGATTCCCGCTGGATTGTATTCTCTTTCTTTCCTCTCCATGCAACAACTTGTATACACTTCTGTATCTAGTTGTTTACAAATATATTCTATCTACTGTAGCTCAAACCGCCCTGATCGCTTGCCTTCGAACCCTCGACTCTGGTTTTGCCCAAGTCGCTTGTCCCTACCTTGACGCAGTGGGTCTCGCCCCATTCCCCTGCACCCACTCCCTGAAGACTCGCGTACTACGCGAGTCTTAGTCTCTCTCTGTCTTGACACTCGTACCAGTACGCGGCACGACTCTCGCTTCCAATACCAGTCCTGCCACCTATGTTTCGGTAAGGGTTCGTAACACTATGGTTCAGTACAAGCATATACCCAACTGACAATCAACTTGCTTGCGAAGCTACTACCTGAGCATGTGCAATGGCCATGGATTGACTAGCATGTACAATATCATCCTATATTCCAAGAGAGCTCTTGGGAACGCTGTTGAGTAGGCTGTTGAGGGGGCTGTTAGAGAGGGCTGTTGGGGTGTTGCAGTGGGCATTGCGGTGGAATCCATATTGACAACTACCGTGGCATTTGGCCTTGTTCCCCAAATAGAGTCCAAACGCCAATAGCATATGCACTTCCTCTCAAGAATTTCATTGATTTTTGCATCGTTATCTTCAGGTTTTACTCCCCATCCGGAGCTCTCTTGCATGTCCCGAGCATTCTTCCATAAGACCTTCATATTGGTTACCTTATCTGCAATTCTCTTGACTGTAATATGATCATCATTGGAAAAGACCTCCTCTTTAACTTGTTTATGCCATGCAGATTGTTTGCCTTACAAACAATCCTCATGCTTCTCTATCCATCCAACCAAACATTCAATCTCTTCCCTTGACCATGTCATACTGCTACCACGTTGTGAATTTGGAGGCATGCAAGCTGTGGGAGTATTAGATTGGGGGGTATTGGATGAGAGAGTATTTGATAAGAGGGTATTGGATCAGGAGGTATTGGATGAGGGGTATTGGATGGCTGAATAAGCAATCTACGTAGGAATTCTACAAGCTACAAAATGATTTCGTGCTTTAGCAGCTACGTAAAAAATTCTTAACGCTATGAAGAGACTGCTACTTTTGTCTGTAGACTAGTATAGGCTATGTGAATTCCAAAGAAGTGTTAGAGCTGGCGGGATTATTAGATATACCGAAAATTCACCAGAAGTCCTGCATCCTATCGTAAAGAGTGTTGATTTGATTTAAATAGAGTATCTGGTAGAGCGTTCACCCAAATAGAACCTCCCGATAGGTACAAAAATCCCAAGAGCGTAAATATAAAAGTGTTATTCCACAATTCGTGCGAGCGTTGAATCCCCGATCCAAGATCTAAGATGATGCTCTCCAAACCTCTCATGAACGCTGCGAATAAATACCACGATTCCCATCAAAACAAAACAAACCTAATTATCCAAACAATATATACTTCCAGCATAACCTAACCTCCCGGAATAAAACAAGCCGAACGTCTAAAACATAACGTGATAACACTACATACTTAGCGCAAACTAAATAAATGACATAACTCGCAAAAACTCGCGCCTGCCTCATAACGCCACCATGCAAGCTAATAAAATCAGCCAATCATCAATGTTGTCAAGGTGCCAAGGTGTAAACAAAAAAACTTACGTACAGGCTACGAATTTGGACTGACAACCCCTAATCTAATCTTTCCCTACTAGTAACCCGACTTAATACCCTTCTAGCAGTATCAGAAAACCCTGCCTCAGTTTTACCACCTATTCAAAAAAAGAAGTGATTAACTGATTTTGAGAAAGGCAAAATCATGTTACTTTATAAGCAAGGAAAGGGATATGGACAAATTGCCAGCGCTATTGGTCGACCTAAGTCAACAATCCAGAATTTTATCCAACGCTACATCGAACGTGGAACCTATGAAAATAAGCCATATCCAGGTCAACAAAAGAAGATCTCAGAATCTACGGAGGATGCAGTCCTAGCTCTTATTGAAGGTAATGCTTCAATATCTAAGCTGGAGCTTATAGAAAGTATACCTGAGTTGCAGGAAATACATCCACGAACTATGGATCGCATGCTTCGAGGCAAAGGGATACGGAAGTGGATAACAAGGAAGTGACCAAAGCTACTACCATGCCATGCTAGTGCAAGGTTAGCATGGGCTTTAGAGCAGAAGGATTGGATGGTGAAGCAATGGAGGAAATACATTTGGTCAGATGAGTGCTCAGTAGAGTGTAGCAAAGGGGCAGGAGCAAAGTGGATAAGTTCAGAGGTGGTTAAGAAAGCATTGGCAGATGCATTGAAAGAAATTTGGAATGGGATTCCTGAGTCACTTTTGGAAAGTCTGTATACCTCTATGCCTCGTCGAGTAGCAGCTGTTATCAAGACAGAAGGTTAGTATATCAAGTATTAGAAAAGTGGGGGAGAAGAGGCTACTTATGATGTTTTTCATGCTTTTATTTCTGTTCTATATGGACTGGCCAATAGTGCCTTAATCGCTCGGCCACCAAAAAGATATGAAGCTCTATTTCTGAACAGTTGCGCTAAACCTATAATATGCGCGCTAAACCTGTAATATGCGCGCTAAACCTATAATATGTGCGCTAATGCAAGACTCTTATGCAGGGGGGGGTACCAATTTCATTGCCACCAAGCTGTATAATAGAAGCAAAGCCCTCACCATTTTTTACGAACACTGAATATTTCCCGTCTTTGTCACAGCCCCTATCTTACAGAAATATACAAATGTTTCACTTCGCCTGGAGACCCACGGATGATGGCCCCGAGCAAGAAAATGTGGATGACTGGGAGCAGCTCCCACAAACCTATCCAAATCCAGCAGTGCCTGTAAACAACAACAATTACTGGGTATATGGCGGCTGGCAAGGTACCACCAGCAACACATTGGAAGATGTCAACGTCGAATCACTTGATTTTATCTCTGTCATCGAAAAGATACAACCCTGGAAGAAGCTCAAACTCCCCATTAAATGCATCCTATGCGATCAGAGAAAAAAAGAGCTACTGTTACTTGACCAAGTGCACTGGTTATATTTCCAATGCACCAGCTACCGTAGCGGTGGCGATCACAGTAGCCGCTGTCGCGACCTTCTCGTCTGTGCGGACTGTGTCACAACCAGTTCCTTCTGGCACCAGCGTATGACCACTCATGCAAACCACAACATCGTACCCATTGAGACACGCCCGCTGTGGTCACCTATCTACGACGGCAGTGATCTGGAGCAGTTGCAGCTATTCAAAACTGCACGGAGTGAGGATGAATTCCTCTTGTATTTTCCATGGTTTTTCCATTGTTTTGAGGGAATGGACAAGGTAAGAGACTATTATAGTGAATTATTTTTTAATAAGGGGATGGAAAAGATACGCCTAGATCTAGAGACTGGGGTGATATCAGATGAAGAGGCGAAAGACAGGCGAGGGGATCTGGTACTTTGCAACCTTCCTGTGGACTGGTTTATGCGGACGTGCTTGCGGGAGAACTGGCGAATGTTACATAACTCGCTGCAAAAACTCGTTGATGCGAGGGTCCAGCTCGCGGGATGCTCCATGCGGCTGAATGCGCTCAGGGTGCGGTTGGAGGGCTACGTCAAGGAGAAAGAAGATGTTTACGGCAAGGATGATATTCAAAATCTCTTCGCTGATCCCGTGCAGCGGGACCTTATAAACAATCGAGGCAGCAGGGATTATAACTTGTACATGCTGCCGTTAACTTTGCTCACAATCTTAAACGACCAGAGACAGCTAAAAAAGCTATTATTCAACACTGGCGACACGACGGAAGACTCATATGGAGGCCAAGCTCCCAAACTTGCTTCCGCGAATAATGCCGGTTATGCACTTGGACAGTCGCATTTGTAGATCCCTGTTTGTTGTGAGTCGCAGAGGTTATGGCCAATATTTCGCCTGCTGTTCGAAGACCATCCAGAATTTTCCCAGCTGAGGACGATGGAGCTAGTAAACGATCTGGCGCTGGCCTTAGAATATAGGGTCTGTGTAAAAGCTGTTGACCCTCTACTTAGCTTGGGTGTTGGTCCTAACCCGCAATAGCACCCGTCCTGGTTGCCATTTCTGCTGAAGAACGAGCAGATACGAAAGGTCCTGTGGTCGATACAATATCAGTCGATTGGTCTTCCTGTTCGTTATATTAGTACCCTGGAATCAGAGTACCCGCAAGCTTCAGCAACGACTGGAATTCCCTTGTACAGGCTCTACCGGACTCTAGGGGATTACGACAAAGCCGCAGAGGAGCTTTTAAAGATGAATTACTCAGAACCGCGAATTGCAGCTGAGCTCCAGTTGACATTTTTGGAACAGGGATATTTCGGACGAGTGGTGAAATGCTCTTTAGGTATCATACGTCAAGACAATGATCTTTTGTGTGTGTGCCTTTTGAGCTTGACGACAGCGTATGGTGCGATATTTTTGGAAGGAAAATGGCTAGAGGCACTGGAGTTTGCTATGGAAGCCTATCGATCATTCTGCGAGGCTTCTGGGGAAGGCATGTCGCGGGAGGAGCGGTTCACACGCGTGCGTACCCTAACAAATATACAATTCAATTGTTTGGCGGCAGTTTGGATTTGCTAATTACTATTTGTTCACTGGTCAGATTCACATTGAACTACTTGTGCACAGAATCATTCTTGCAGCCTATCGTGACCTTAAGTGTTTAGTCCCCAAAGACGCCGTTCTTGGGCGTCTACAAGCAATCTGGAATGCTCTCACCCAGCTTTCCCCAGACCCCACTACCGCAGAGCTTGCCTGGGCAGCCCTGGACTGCGAGCTGGAAATTCGCAAGCGAGGCGTCCGTTCTCAATACCTCGAATTTGAGTCGGCATATGCTTCCACCGTTTACCTGCATACACCAACGGAAATTCAGCCGATCCTCGAAAGATTCAAATCCTCCAGACTTTTACAGGGCAAGGATTCTGTGACCATGACAATCCTAGGTCGCATAGAGTTGCTCCAGGGTGAGCTATGTGGGGCTCTCCAGGACCAAGTGGGCGCCAAAACCTACCAGCAGGCCGCAGAAAAGCACTTTAAGGAAGCAGCATGTACCGTGGGGTTACTCGATGTCCGTCTCTTCGATGCAACTGCAGCTGGTACCAGTTCGATAGTGACAGACCATGCTGAGTTACTCCAGATTTACCAGGCACTCCGCTATAGAAATGATATTTCCCGGCTGAGGAAGGTCCGCATCCTCCGCGTTCCGTTCGCACCCATGAACACGACACAGTACGACTGGCTGTTATTCCAACGGGCGTCCTTGCGGAGTCTTGCTACAGAGGCTGGGGATTACATCTCCTACCATCGCTGGAACATGCGCAAATATGCCGGAGACCATTTAGTTGCTGCAATTGTTCACCCTGCTGAGATGATTCTGCGAGGAGAGACAGTACACAGCACTGAGTTGGCCCTGATGGCGTCGTTCAACCTCAGCAAGGCCTATACTACTGTAAGGAAGATAAAAGTACGTTGCAACGCACTTATTTCTCCCATACATTTAGCTTAGTTGACCACCGGGGAAGACGTCATTTTCATAGTAATTACTAGGATCATGTACAAGTGGCAACGCGACGG
>Ga0307514_10002084_pt1 | contig 21580 bp, 14 predicted proteins | sample 16_EM_MG_FD_203088 | JGI IMG/M metagenome (GOLD analysis project Ga0307514, IMG submission 203088) | Populus trichocarpa ectomycorrhiza microbial communities from riparian zone in the Pacific Northwest, United States - 16_EM | ecosystem: Host-associated > Plants > Roots > Unclassified | place...
AAGGCGGTGTGAAGAAGTACAGCGCAGTGTTCGTGGCCAACACCGGCGCGGATGCCAAATCCTGGCAGTGGTTCTACGGCGTGAGCCCGGCCACCATCGCCAGCAAGGTCTCGGCCTTCCAGGGCCGCATCGTCAAGCTGGATCGCCACAGCGACGGCACCTACAACATGATCCAGGTGAAGAACACCGGCAGCGACGCCTCGGCCTGGTGGTACCAGTACGGCTTCGCCTCGATGGCCGACCTGAACAACTACGCGCTGCAACTCGCCTCGCGCCCGGTCGACATCACGACCTACAAGGACGCCAACGGGACCCGCCGCTACGACGCCGCCTTCATCGACAACGCCAACACCAGCACCCGCCGCATGCGCAGCGAGTTCGCCCCCACCTTCCTGGACGCCAACGGCAACCCGACCAAGGGCATCTTCGAGGCCTATCTGAAGGAAGTCAGCGGCAGCGTGAAGGTGGACCTCAACGGCAGCCGCCGTGCCGAGACCGCCAGCTCGTTCAAGTCGGTTCACCTGCTGCATTCGATGCGCCAGGTCGCCGCCGGTGCGGACACGCTGGCCTCGGCCTTCAGCTACTACGAGTACGACCCGGTCAAGGGCAAGGACGCCTGCCCGAACCCGGCGCTGGAAACCGCCGCCAACCTGCGTACCAACTACAACTTCGAGACCGGCCTGGACCAGATGATGGCCATTTCGGACAACCGCACCACGCGTGGCACGGTGATCCGTTACGGCGGCTTCACGCCCTTCAACAACACGGCCGCCGCCGTCGGCCTCACGGGCACCACGCTGCGCCACAACATCGGCTGCGGCTACAAGAACCTCAGCACCGGCAAGTACGACCCGACCAACATGCGCAACGACACCACGGCGAGCAACCTGGCGCGCATCTACGAAGGTGTCTGGAACAGCACCCTGCTGAGCAACAACTTCAACGCCCGCACCGAGTTTCTGGAATCGGCCAACCCGTCCAGCGGGGTCGATGCCACCTTGCAGGCCGTGATCAACGAAGAGGCGGCAGCGCTGGGCAAGTCGTCGATCGCAGCCAGCTTCGGCGCCAACATCAAGCGATGGGGCAAGGGCGGCAGCTACGGCACCTGCCTGCCTGACAGCAACGGCGCCTGCGGACAGAAGGTCACGATCCGCTCGGGCACCGGCCTGATCAGCCTGCCCTTCAAGAGCGGCGGCGTGATCGCGCCCAAGGTCTACAGCTTTGCCCGCCTGATCTCCGACGTGCCGGTCTCCTGCTGGAACTGCGCCGAGGAAACCACCTACGTCAACGCCTACAACGACGCGTCCAACGAGCTGTACCGCGACGAGATCCGCGCGGCGCTGAAGACCTGGTAAGCCGAGGCTTTCCGCTGCCAACAGAGCCGGCCCGTGCCAAAGGGCCGGCTTTTTTCATGGGAGGCGCCGATGCCGGCGCCCGGCAGGGCTGGGGCCAGCCTCCATCTCGCGGCGCAGCAGCCAAATTCATGCGGCGCTGACGCCGGATTCAGCAAATTGGCAGCAAAAGCGCGACACCGTGGCCGGTGGCTGCACGGTGGTGCCGGGAAAATGTGATGGAATCAGCCACCAGGCACGACCGCCCACCGCCGGGGTGCGCGCGTCAGCCATGTCAACAACCGATGGGGTAGCGCGTGTGGGCTTGATGGCAGATGTTCCCGCCTGGTACTGGCAAGTGTTGGGCGCGATATGCGGCCTGGGACTGGGCCTGGTGCTGGGTGCGCTGCACAAGCGCAGAAGCAGCAAGGGCAGCGCCGCCGGTGCGCCGCGTGCGCAGGCCGCCGGGCCGTCCAGCACCGTGCCGCTGCCACCCCGACCCAGCCGCCCGCCTGGCGCCACCGGCATGGCACCGGCCGCCGCGGCCCAGCCAGCCGCCGGCGAAGCCGGCCCGTCCCAGCGCCTGCTGGAAAAGCTGCGCGAGACCAACCTGGACCTGAACGCCAAGCTGCGCGCCGCGACAGACCAGCACGCGCGCGACATCCTGGAACGCAGCCAGACCCAGCAGTCCGACCAGATGCGCCATGAGCGGCAGCTCGAAGAACTGCGCCAGGCCCATTCGTCCGAACTCTCGCACCTGATGTCGGCCATGGTCGAGCAGGTCGATGCGATGCAGCGCGAGCATGCCGCCCAGGTGCACACGCTGGAAGGCGAGATCGAGCGGCTGAAGCGCGCCTCTCAGACCAGCGCCGAAGCCGCCGCCTCCGAAGCCTTGACCCGCCCGGTCACGATGACCATGGGCGGCGACATGCGGCCACTGCCAGCGGCCCCACCCGGGCCGCCCACGCGGCCCCGCTCCTCTTCGCACTGAGCCGACGTGCCGCCGCCGTTGCTCCCCGCATGTCGCTGAACTCGCTTGCCCTGGTCCACGCCGCCTGGCTGCTGGTCGGCCTGGTTCTGGGCCTGGTGCTGGGCTGGCGCATTGGCCCCGGCCGTCACCCGAAAGCCGCTTCCCAGCTGGCCACCGCCCTGCGCAACGAAGCCGGCCTGAAGCGCGATGTGGAGCGCATGCGTGAGCTGCAGACCGAGCTGCGCGGCCGGCTGGCCGATGCCACAGCCCGCCACAGCCAGCAGCTCGAACAGCTGAAAACCATCCACGGCGCAGCGATGGCCCAGGCCGACGAAGAACTCAAGCGGGCGCAGACCAAGCTGCTGCACCTGATCGACGCGGTCGAGCAAGGCCAGCCAATGTCGCCCAGCGCTTTCCAGAGCACCCAGTTCGAAGACCCGCCAGCCACCGCGGCGGTGCCGACCACGGCAGTGCGCCCGCCGCAGGCCTGAGGCTCAAGGCCTTGCCGGCTTGAAATCCGCCGGCCCGGCCTCACGATCAGGCCATGGACACCGAAGCTCGCACCCTGCTCGCCTGCCCGCACTGCGGCGCCACCAACCGCGTGCCCAGCGCACGCCTGGCCGAAGACCCGGTCTGCGGCCGCTGCGGCACCGCGCTGGCCGACGGCCACCCCGTGACGTTGACCGACGCCAACTTCGACGCCTTCGTGCGCGCCAGCGGGCTGCCAGTGGTGGTGGACTTCTGGGCCGAATGGTGCGGCCCCTGCCGCATGATGGCGCCGCAGTTCGAGCAGGCCGCCGCGCAGCTCAAGGGCAAGGTGGTGTTCGCCAAGGTCAACAGCGACGAAAACCCGCGGGTCTCGGCCCGCTTCGGCATCCGCAGCATTCCCACGCTGCTCAAGCTCAAGGGCGGCCAGGAGGCGGACCGTCAGGCGGGCGCTCGGCCGGCTGCCGCCATCGCCCAGTTCGCGGCCAGCTGAATCAGCCCGCCAGGCGCTGCTGCGCGTAACTGACGAACCAGCCCACCGCGCCGGCGTTCGCCATCGCGTCCGGGTTCAGCACCTTCTCCGCCGCCTCGCCCAGCAGCAGCTTCTTCACCGGCAGCTCCATCTTCTTGCCCGACAGCGTCCGCGGCACCGCCGGCACCTGCAGCACCACGTCGGGCACGTGGCGCGGCGACAGCGCCTGGCGGATGCCGGCCTTCAGCCGCGCGACCAGCGCCTCGTCCAACGCCAGCCCCTCGCGCAGCACCACGAACAGTGGCATGAACGACGGCCGGCCCAGGTACTCCAGGTCCACCACCAGGCTGTCCAGCACCTCGGGCTCGGCTTCGACCGCGCGGTACAGCTCGGCCGTGCCCATGCGGATGCCGTGGCGGTTGATGGTCGCGTCGCTGCGGCCGTAGATGATGGCGCCAGCCGCACCAGCGTCCGGATGCGGCACGATGCGCAGCCAGTCGCCATGCCGCCAGACGCCGGGATAAGTGTCGAAATAGCTGTCGTGCAGGCGTTGACCTTGCGGCCCTGGCGGCTGGTCACCCCAGAAGTACAGCGGCATCGAAGGCATCGGCGCGGTGCACACCAGCTCGCCCACCTCATCGATCAGCGGCCGGCCACGGCCCTCGTCATCGGGCTCGCTGAAGGCCTGCACCGCAGCACCCAGGCAGCGGCACTGCATTTCGCCGGCGACCACCGGCAGGGCGGGCGTGCCGGCCAGGAAGGCGCCGGCGAAGTCGGTGCCGCCGGAGATGCAGGAGATCCAGATCGGCCGGCCACCGGGCCGCGGCAGCTGCTGCCAGATCCATTTGTAGCACTCGGGTGCCAGTGGCGAGCCGGTCGAGCCGACCGCGCGCAGGCGGTGCAGGTCTGCCACCTGCTGCGGCGCCACCCCAGCCTTCAGGCAAGCAGCGTAGAACGCCGCGCCGGCGCCGAAGAAGGTGCAGCCGGCCAGGCCGGCAAAGCGCCACAGCGTGGACCAGTCCGGCGCGCCCGACTGCCCATTGGCGGGCGCTGCCGGTGAGCCGTCGAACAGGCAGACCGTGGTGCCGCTGAGCAGGCCGGCAACCTGGCTGTTCCACATGATCCAGCCGGTGCTGCTGTACCAGTGGAAGCGGCCACCGCCAACGGCGCTTGGCGCCAGGTCGTTGTGCAGCCCGCCCATCTTCAGCGCCTCCAGCACCACGCCGCCGTGGCCGTGCACGATGGGCTTGGGCAGTCCTGTCGTGCCGCTGGAATAGACGATCCACAGCGGATGGTCGAAGGGCAGCCAGGCCGGGGCCAGCGGCGCGGGGACTTGCGCCTCACCGGGCAGCAGCGCGTCGGCCACCAGCGCCGAAAAGTCCAGACGCGGACAGCCGCCCCCTGCGTCGTCCCATGGCAGGTCCAGCACGTCCACGGCCACCTGCAGCTTCAGGCTGGGCAAGGCTTGCTGCAGTTGCGCCACCAGCGCGCGCCGGTCATGCGCCTGGCCGCCGTGACGGTAGCCGTCGCAGGCGATCAGCGCCACTGGCGCGATCTGGCGCCAGCGGTCCAGCACTGCCACCGGCCCCATGTCCGGCGAGCAGACTGACCACACTGCCCCCAGGCTGGCGCAGGCCAGGAAGGCCACGATGGTCTCGGGCCGGTTCGGCAGCAGCGCCGCCACCCGGTCGCCGCGCCGCACCCCCAGCGCCTGCAGCCGCGCGGCCAGCAGGCCGACCTGGCGCCGCAGCGCCGGCCAGGCCAGCTCGCGCAGCTCACCACGCGCCAGGCCAGGCTCGTCGGTCCACACGATGGCCGGATGGCCAGCGGCATGCGCCGCGTCCGCATGCCGCAGCGCCTGCTGCGCATAGTTGACCTGGGCACCGGGAAACCACTGCGCGCCCGGCATGCGCCGCTCGGCCAGCACCGTGCGATGCGGCGTGGGCGACTGCAGGTCGAAGTATTCCCACACCGCCTGCCAGAAGCTCTCCAGCTCGTCGACCGACCACTGCCACAACGCGTCGTAGCTGGCGAAACGCCGCCCGCTGCGCGCCTCCAGCCAGCGCTCGAAACGGATCAGCTGAGGTTCCGGCAGGGCAGCGGCATCACGTGTCATGCCGGCAGACTAGGCAGCTTTGCTGCACCGCGCCATCCGGGCTGCCCCGGGGCCCAAAAACTTCAGGCCTTCTTCAGGCTGTTGTCCACGTCCACGTATTGCCACCAGTCGTTCTGAAACATGGGGCGGCGATAGCCCAGCACCCAGGGGTGGGCCATGTCGGTCACAAAGCGGTGGCCGTGGCACTTGTAGGGCGCCAGAGCAACACCTATCAACTTGGCGCGCCGGAACAAGGCCTCGCGCTCGGGGCCGTCCGGCAGGACCTGCATCCTGCTGTAGATCGCGTCGAATTCCTTGTTCTCGAAACGCGCGAGATTTGCGCCACCCTTCATCGGGCTGTACATGCGACCCAACGCGCCCTGGCCATCGGGTTGCGTGGCCGAAGAGCCCACGTCCCACATCATCAAACTGCCCGCCTGGGCGGCCTTCAGGTTCTCCGGCCACTTGGCCACCTGGAACTCGATCTTCAGCCCGACATCGCGCATGTTGCGCTGCCAGACCTCCTCACGCTGCCGCGAGAACTGGTCGGACTGGGTGTTCTTAACCAGCACCAGCGGGCTGCCGTCCGGCATCTCCCGAAAGCCGTCGCCGTCCTTGTCGAGGTAGCCGTACATGTCCAGCAGCGCGCGGGCCCGCGCCGGGTCGTAGTCGCTCATCTCCGACTTCAGCGTCGGGTCGTAGCCTGTTGTGTGAGGCACCACGATGGCCTGGGCCTTGATGAACTGACCCCTGTACACCCGGTCGATTTCACGCTGGGTGTCGAACGCCAGATTGATTGCCCGACGCAGCGCCACTTTCTCGGGGGTGTAGCCGCCGAGCACAGGGTTCTCCATGTTGTAGAGCGTCAGCAGTACATCGGGATTGAGCGCACGGTAGCCCCGAATGCCAGCATGCTGGAGATTGGGCGCCACCTTGCCACCCGGCATGGCGAGAGAAATGAACTCTTCCGGCACACGCTCCAGAAAGTCGTTCTGCTTGTTGAGAAAGGACAGCCAGCGCGGCTGGTTCTCTTCGATGATGGAAACCTCCACCCGGTCGATCATCGGCAAACGCCGGCCCTTGTACTTGGCCAGCAGGGCCTGGCCTTCAGCATCGTCCGCAGCCGGCTCGGCCTCGTAGATCATCTCGCGGAACTCGAGGTTGCGCTCCAGCACGATCAATGAACTGCGACGCCACTGCACCAGTTTGAACGGCCCAGTCCCAACAGGGTGAGCGGCAATTTGGTCGCCGTAGAACTCCACGACTTCTCGCGCAACAGCGCCGTAAAGGTCCCCCGCGCACAGGAGTTCCAGCAAACGCGGCTTGGGCTCTGTGACCTCGAAGCGAATGGTGTATCGGTCCAGCGCCCTCAAGCCCCGCACCTCGCGGTCATAGTCAAAGGGCGTGCGCTTGGCCAGCGCCTCTTCGCGCACGGCCTGCAGGCCCACAAAACCGGACTCCTCCAGTTCACCCCAGGCCGGGCTCTTGTTGGCAGGGTCAGCAAAGCGCTTCATCGCGTAGACGAAGTCTTGCGCCACCAGCTCACGCTTCTGGCCCTTGAAGGCTGGGTCGCCGGCAAAGAAGATGCCGGGCCGCACCTTGACCGTGAAGACCTTGAAGTCGGCCGAAATCTCAGGCATGCCAGCCGCAGTCAGCGGCTTGATCTTGGCCGGCCGCGCGAGGTAGTCGTAGGTGTACAGGCCTTCGAACATGTGCGGCGTGATGATGCGCGAGTACAGGTCGGAGAGCTTTGCCGGATCGAACCCTGTTTCGGCAATGCGGAAGGCGTAACGCAGCACCTTGGCATCGCCCGCATCCGTCCCAGGCGAGGCCGCCAAGCCCAGCGAAGGCGCCAGCGCGCTGCCAACAGCAAGCGTCAGAGCATGGCGGCGGCCGGAGTTGATCGGTTCGGCGGCGCGGGAGGGCAGGTCTTGGCTCATGGTCATCTCGGTTCAGGCCTTGCGCTGGCTGTCGTCCACGTCCACGTACTGCCACCAGTCCTGCCAGAAGTCCGGCCGGCGGTAGCCGATGATCCACGGGTGGGCCATGTCGGTCACGTAGCGGTGCAGGTGGCACTTGTAGGGCGCGTAGGCGATGGCAATGCGCTTGGCTTCGCGGAACAGGGCATTGCGCTCGGGGCCGTCCGGCAGGCCCTGCATCTTCAGGTAGATCTCGTCAAAGGTCTTGTTCTCGAACCGGGCCAGGTTCTGGCTGCCCTTCATCGGCCCGTAAAGGCGAGCCAGCGCGCCTTGGCCATCCGGCTGTGCAGCCGATGAACCCAGGCCCCAGATCATCACATTGCCGGCTTGCGCGGCACGCAGGTTCTCCGGCCACTTGTTGGCGCTCAACTCGATCTTCAAGCCCAGCGCATTCATGTTGCGCTGCCACAGCTCGTCGAGCTGGCGGGACCTCTGGTCCGGCTGGGTGTGCTTGACGAGCACCAGCGGGCTGCCATCGGGCATCTCGCGCCAGCCATCACCGTTCTTGTCCACGTAGCCGAACATGTCCAGCAGCGCCCTGGCGCGCGCCGGGTCGTAGTCGCTCATCTCGGACTTGAAGTGCGGATCGTAGCCAGTCGTGTTGGGCACCTCCATGGCCTGTGCCTTGATGCCCTGGCCGCGGCGAACCAGGTCGATCTCGCGCTGGATGTCCACGCCCAGGTTGATGGCGCGCCGCAGCGCGACCTTTTCCGGCGTGTAGCCGCCGATGACCGGATGCTCCATGTTGTAGAGCGTGACCACGATGTCGGAGACCAACACGCGGTAGCCCTGGATGCCATGGCGCTTCAGGTTCGGCGCCACCTGCCCGCCGGGCATTGCGGTGGTGATGTACTGCTCCGGTACGCGTTCGACAAAGTCGTTCTGCCCGTTCAAGAAGGACAACCAGCGCGGCTGTTCCTCTTCGATGATGGACACCTCCACCCGGTCGATCATCGGCAGGCGCCGGCCCTTGAACCTGGCAAGCAAGGCCTGGCCCTCTGCGTCGTCCGCAGCAGGCTCGGCCGCATAGAACATCTCCCGGTATTCAGGGTTGCGCTCCAGCACGATCAGCGAGCTGCGGCGCCACTGCACCAGCTTGAACGGGCCGGTGCCCACCGGATGCGCAGCAATCTGCTCGCCGTAGTGCTCCACAACCTCGCGGGCGATCGCGCCATACAGGTCGCCGCCCGCCAGCAGCTCCAGCAAGCGGGGCCGGGCAACATTCGTCTCGAAACGGAGCGTGTAGCGGTCCAGCGCCCGCAGGCCCGGCACTTCGCGCTCGTAGTCGAACGGCGTGCGCTTGGCCAGCGCTTCTTCACGCAATGCCGTCAGGCCGACAAAATCGGCCTCTTCCAGATCGGCCCAGGCCGAAGCCTTGTTGGCCGGATCGGCAAAACGCTTCAGCGCATAGACATAGTCCTGTGCCACCAGCTCGCGCGGCTTGCCACCAAAAGCCTCGTCGCTGGCGAAGAAGATGCCCGGCTTGATCTTGACCGTGTAGACGCGGAAGTCGGCCGAGATCTCAGGCATCGCGGCAGCGGTCAGCGGCTTGATCTTCGCCGGGCGCGCCAGGTGGTCGTAGGTGAAGAGCCCTTCGAAAATGTGCTGCGTGACGATGCGCGAATAGATGTCCGACAGCTTGGGCGGATCGAAACCGGTCTCGGCGATCTGGAACGCGTAGCGAAGCACTTTCTTGCCGCCAGCGGCCTCCGTTGGTGCTGGCGCGGCCATGCCCAATGCCGGTATCGCCAAGCCGGCAGCTGCGGCCGCGGAAAAGCCCAGCACTTGCCGGCGGCTCGGGTCGATTGGCAACAAAGAGGTATCGGAATCGGTGCTCATCGGAATCTCAGGTCTTGCGCTGGCTGTCGTCCACATCCACGTACTGCCACCAGTCGTTCCAGAAGACCGGACGGCGGTAGCCGACGATCCACGGGCGGGCCATGTCGGTGATGTAGCGGTGCAGGTGGATCTTGTAGGGGGCGTAGGCCACGGCGATGCGCTTGGCCTGCACGAACAGCGCCTCCCGCTCGGGTCCGTCGGGCAGCACCAGCGCCTTGCGGTAGAGCGCGTCGAACTGCTCGTTCTTGAAGCGGGCGTAGTTGCCGCTGCCGGCCTGCGGGCCGTAGTACAGGCCCAGCGTGCTTTGTCCGTCGTACTGCGCTGCGCTGATACCCAGCCACCACATCATCAGGCTGCCAGCCTGCACCGCGCGCAGGTTCTCGGGCCACTGCGCCGGGCGGATCTCGGCCCTGATGCCAATGGCCTTCATGTCGCGCTGCCAGCGTTCGTCCAGCGCACGCGAGAGCTGGTCGGTCTGGCTGGCACGCCACACGCGCAGCGGGCTGCCATCGGGCTGCTCGCGCCAGCCATCACCGTCGCGGTCCAGGTAGCCGTAGAGGTCCAGCAGCGCCTTGGACCGGGCCGGGTCGTAATCGCCCATCTCGGACTTGAACTTCGGGTCGTAGCCGGAGGTGTTCGGAATGAACGGCGACTGCGCCGTGTAGCCCTGGCCGCGACGCACGATGTCAATCTCGGCCCGGATGTCCATTGCCAGGTTCATGGCCCGGCGCAGCGCGATCCTCTCCGGGGTGTAGCCCCCCACCACCGGGTCCTCCATGTTGTAGACGGAGATGACGATGTCCGGCGCCTGTGAGCGGTAGCCCTGTACACCGTGCTTGGCCAGGTTGGCCGCCACCTTGCCTGCAGGCATGGCCTGGCTGATGTACTCCTCGGGCACACGCTCGATGAAGTCGTACTCCTGGTTCAGGAAGGACAGCCAGCGCGGCTGCGGCTCCTCGATGATGGCCACTTCCACGCGGTCGATCATCGGCAGCCGCCTGCCCTTGAAGCGGGCCAGCAGGGCCTGGCCTTCGGCGTCGTCCGCCGCGGGCTGTGCGTCGTAATAGCGCTCGCGGTAGGCCGGGTTGCGCGCCAGGGTGATCAGCGAGCTGCGGCGCCAGTTGGCGAGGATGAACGGGCCGGTGCCGACCGGGTGCGCGGCGATCTGGTCGCCGTAGAACTCGACGACCTCACGCGCCACCGCGCCGCGCAGGCTGCTGTCAGCCAGCGATTCGATCAACCGGGGGCGGCTTTCCTTCAGCTCGATGCGCAGCGTGTGCCGGTCCAGCGCACGAAAGCCCGGCAACACCTTGTCGTAGTCGAAGGGCTTGTGCGAAGCGATGGCTTCATCGCGCGCCTCGTTGAGCCCGACGATGTTCAGCTCTTCCAGGTCGCTCCAGCTGGGCGCCTTGTTGGCCGGGTCGGCAAAACGCTTGAAGGCGTAGATGAAGTCTTCGGCCACCAGTTCGCGCTTTCCACCCTTGAAGGCCGGATCGTCCGCAAAGAAGATGCCGGGCTTGAGCTTGATCGTGAAGACTTTGAAGTCCGCCGAGGACTCGGGCATGCCATCGGCCGTCAAGGGCTTGATCACCGGCGGACGCGCCAGGTGGTCGTAGGTGTAGAGACCTTCGAAGAGGTGGCTGGTGATGATGCGTGAGTACAGGTCCGACAACGGAGCCGGATCGAAGCCGGTTTCGGCTGCGCGCAACGCGTAGCGGAGCACCTTCTGGCCACCGGACTCGGCCACACTCGGCGTGGCCAGGCCTGCCAACGGCGCGAACAGGCCGCCGGCCGCGACGGCCATCGCCACACCCAGGCCCTGGCGCCGCCTGCGGTCAATCAATTCGGGAAAGACGTCTTTGCTCATCTCGTTCAAGCCTTGCGCTGGCTTTCGTCAACGTCGATGTACTGCCACCAGTCCAGCCAGAACAGCGGCCGGCGGTAGCCGACGATCCACGGGCGGGCCAGGTCGGTCACATAGCGGTGCAGGTGGATCTTGTAGGGCGCGTAGGCCACGGCAATGCGCTTGGCCTGCAGAAACAAGGCCTCGCGCTCCGGGCCGTCCGGCAGCACCAGCATCTTGCGGTAGACCTCGTCGAACTGGTCGTTCTTGAAGCGGGCGAGGTTGCCGGCACCGGCCTGCGGGCCGTAGTAGAGCGTGAGCGCGCCCTGGCCGTCGTACTGCGCGGCGCTCAGGCCCAGGAACCACATCATCAGCTTGCCGGCCTCCGCCGTGCGCAGGTTCTCCGGCCACTGCGCCACACGCAGTTCGACCTTGATGCCAATCGCGGTCATGTCGCGCTGCCAGCGCTCCGACAAGGCCACGTATTGCTGATCGCTCTGGGTGGCATGCCAGATGCGCAGCGGGCTGCCATCGGGTTGCTCGCGCCAGCCGTCGCCGTCGCGGTCCACGTAGCCATACAGGTCCAGCAGCGCCTTGGCCTTGGCCGGGTCGTAGTCACCCATCTCGGAGCGGAACTTCGGGTCGTATCCCGACGTGTGCGGCACGATGGGCGATTGGCCCGGAATGCCCTGGCCACGCCGCACGATGTCGATCTCTCGGCGCACGTCCATCGCCAGGTTCATCGCCCGGCGCAGCGCGATCTTTTCCGGCGTGTAGCCGCCGACCACCGGGTCCTCCATGTTGTAGAGCGTGAGGAACTGGTCTGGCGCCAGGGACTGGTAGCCCTTCACGCCGTGGTGGGCGAGGCCAGGCACGACCTTGCCACCGGGCATGGCCTGGTTGATGTACTCCTCGGGCACGACGTCCAGGAAGTCATGCTCCTTGTTCAGGAAGGACAGCCAGCGCGGCTGAGGTTCTTCAATGATGGAAACCTCGACCCGGTCCAGCATCGGCAGCCGGCGGCCCTTGAAGCGCGCCAGCAAGGCCTGGCCTTCGGCATCGTCGGCAGCCGGCTGGGCGTCGTAATAGTGTTCGCGGTAGGCAGGGTTGCGCGCCAGCGTGATCAGCGAACTGCGCCGCCAGGCCGCCAGCACGAATGGCCCGGTGCCGACCGGGTGGGCACTGATCTGGTCGCCATAGTGCTCGACCACCTCGCGCGCCACCGCGCCACGCAAGCTGCAGTCGGCCAGCGATTCGATCAGCCGCGGCCGCGTGTCGCGCAGTTCGAGGCGCAGCGTGTAGCGGTCGAGCGCACGGATGCCGGGCACCACGCGGTCGTAGTCAAACGGCTTGCGCGAGGCGATGGTCTCATCCCGCTGCTCGTTCAGGCCGACAAACTTCAGCTCCTCCAGGTCGCTCCAGCTTTGCGACTTGTTGGCCGGGTCGGCAAAACGCTTGAAGGTGTAGACATAGTCCTGCGCCACCAATTCACGCGGCTTGCCCTGGAAGACTGGATCGTCGGCGAAGAAGATGCCGGGCCTGACCTTGATCGTGAAGACCTTGAAATCCGCCGAGGCCTCGGGCATGCCTTCAGCGGTCAGGGGCTTGATCAGCGCGGGCCGAGCCAGGTGGTCGTAGGTGTACAGGCTCTCGAAGATGTGCGCCGTGAGATAGCGCGAATAGAGGTCCGACAGCCGCACCGGGTCCATGCCGGTCTCGGAGGTCTTGAACGCATAGCGCATGACCTTCTGCCCAGCCGGCGTGGTGCTCACAGTGGCAGAAGCGGCAGGATCGGCAGCCCAGCCCAGGCCGGTGGCCCAGAGGCCGGCTGCGGCGCCGGCGGCTTGCAGGCCGCGACGGCGGGCCGGCAACTTCGGCCGAGCGGAAACAACAGTCTTCTTGGTCACGACAACTCTCGGGTGAACCGCCCTTGTGGGGCGTGTGGCGCTCAGCGAATCGCCGCTGCCTGCTTGGCAGCGTCAACATCCACATAGCGGCCGAAGTCCAGCGCGAATGGATGCGTGCGGTAACCGGTCAGCCAGGGCTGGGACAAGTAGATGCGGATGCGATGCACATGAGGCTTGATCGGCAGGTAGACCGCGAGCAAGGACTGCGCCTGCTTCAGCAGCGCATGGCGCTCCGGGCTCTCGGGGGATTCGTCAATGCGCTTCACCAGGGCGTCATACGCTGGCAGGTTGAAGCGCGCCAGATTCTCCGCGCCGATCTCGGGGCCATAGGCCTCGTGCAGGAAGCTGGATCCGTCCGGCGAGGTGGCGGTATTGCCCAGGCCCCAGATTTGAATCTTCCCGGCCTGCGCCTGCTTGAACTGCTCGGGCCACTGACCGATCTCGAACACCATGCGCAGGCCGACCGCCTTCATCGCCTTGGCCCACAGCTCGTTGAACTGCCGGTAGGTCTCGCTGCCGGTGGTGTAGTAGTGCAGGGTCAGCGGCTGGCCATCCGGCAGGTCCCGCCAGCCGTCACCGTCCTTGTCCACATAGCCGTAGAGGTCCAACAAGGCCTTGGCCTTGGAGGGGTCGTGTTCGCTGAAGCCGAAGTCCAGCGCAGCGTCGTAGCCCAGGGTGTACGGAACGACCAGGCTGGTGGCGGGAATGCCCAGCCCGCGCCGCACGCGAGTGATTTCGGTGCGGTTGTCGTAGGCCAGCGCAATCGCACGCCGCAGCGCGATCTTGTCTGGCGTGTAGCCGCCGACCACCGGATCTTCCATGTTGAAGTAGGTGTAGACATGGTCGGCCTGCAACGTGCGCTCCAGCGTCATGCCCTGCTTGGCCAGGTTGGGGGCCAGTTTGCCGCCGGGCACGGCAATGGGCGCGAACTCCAGCGGCACGCGCACCAGGTCGAACTCCCTGCCCAGGAAGGACAACCAGATGGGCTGCGCCGCCTCGATGATGGAGATCTCGATCTGGTCAACCAGCGGCAGGCGGCGCCCCTTGTACTTGGCCAGCCAGGCCTGGCCGGCGGCATCGTCGGCGGCGGGCTGCGCGTCGAACAGGTCCTCGCGGAAGTCGGGATTGCGCACCAGCACGATTTTCGAAGCACGCCGCCACTGGGCGAGCTTGAAGGGGCCGGTGCCAACAGGATGGTCGTCGAGCTCTTCGCCATAGCGCTCCACCACCTCGCGCGCCACCGCCCCGAAGTTGTTGGGATTGGCCATGTTCAGCAGGAACTGCGGGTCGGACCGGCCGAGGTGCACGCTCAGCGTGTAGCGGTCCTTCAGTTCCAGGCCGGCCACGGGCGCGTCGTAGTCAAACGGTTGCCGGGTGTCCAGGGCCCGTTGGCGCAGCGCCTCCAGGCCCAGCACGTCGTCTGCGCGATAGTTGCCGTAGACGGGGCTCTTCCAGCGCGGGTCGTAGTAGCGCTTGAAGCTGTACGCGTAATCGGCAGCGGTCAACTCGCGGCGCTTGCCATTGAAGGCGGGGTCATCGGCGAAGTAGATCCCGGGCCGGATGCGAATCGTCCAGGTCTTGAAGTCGGCCGAATGCTCGGGCAGGGCCACGGCGGTGCGCGGCACCAGGACCACCGGGCGCGCCAGGTAATCGTAGGTCAGTGGCGACTCGAAGATGTGCGCAATGATCGTGTTCGAGTACGTGTCCGAAACCCGGGCCGGGTCCAGGCTGGTCTCGGCCGCGTCCAGCGCATAGCGGAAAACCTTCTGCACCACCGCGTCAGGCGGCGTGGCAGAGGTAGCGCAATGGCTGGCGCCTGCCAGCCCTAAGATCAAAGCGATTCTCAGCGCATGGCTTGTGGCCCGCGCCAAACTGCGAATCCGGCCCATGTGCTGCTGCCGCTTCCGTTGCAAAGCCGCAGAGTCTATCCGCGACCCAGGCCTTCCCGCGCCTGGCACAGGGTTTGCGTGAGGAAAGCTCAACAAGGGCGTGGCCCTACACTCTTGCGTTTTCGCCAACTGGCAGCCCGCCACAAGCTGGGTGTGCCTCAACTTCCGCTGTTGCCCCCATGCTCGCTTACCTGATACGGCGCTTGTGGCAGATGATCCCCACCTTGATCGGTGTGGTGCTGCTGGTGTTCGTGCTCTTCAAGTACTTCGGCAGTGACCCTGCCGTGATCCTGGCGGGGCAGAACGCCACCCAGGCCCAGATCGCCGCCATCCGCCAGCAGCTCGGCCTGGACCAGCCCGCCTGGTTCCAGCTGTGGATCTTCATCAAGCAGATCGCCACCTTCGACTGGGGCAAGAGCTGGGCGACCAACGAGGCGGTGAGCCACCTGTTCGCGACCCGCATGCCGGCCACGCTGACCGTCATGATCCCCATCGTGCTGCTGGACACCATCCTGGCCATTCCGGTGGCCCTGGGCGTGGCCTATGTGCGCGGCTCCTGGACCGACCGCACGCTGATGGTGGCCACCACCATCGCGCTGTCGATCTCCTTCCTGGTCTACGTGATCATCGGCCAGTACGTGTTCGGCTTCCAGCTCGGCTGGTTCCCGGTGCAGGGCTGGAGCGATTCGACGCTGACCAACCTGATCGTCTACTGCCCGCTGCCGGTGCTGCTGGCCGTGGCGGTGGGCATCTCGCCGCAGACGCGCCTGTACCGCACCTTCTTCCTCGACGAGCTCAGCCATGACTACGTGCGCACCGCACGCGCCAAGGGCCTGAGCGAGCGCAGCGTGTTGTTCAAGCACGTGCTGCGCAACGCGATGATCCCGATCCTGACCAACGTCGGCCTGGCGCTGCCCGGCATCTTCGTGGGTTCGTTCCTGATCGAATTCTTCTTCTCGATTCCCGGCATGGGTCGCGAGGTGTTGCTGGCGGTCAACCGCAGCGACTACCCGGTGATCCAGGCCTCGGCCGTCTACCTGGCGATGATGACGATGTTGGTCAACCTGGCCACCGACCTGCTCTACAAGGTTGTGGACCCGCGGGTGGTGCTGAAATGAGCGCAGTGATGAATGCAACGGCCGCCGAGATGAACGAGCGGTCCGAGGGTGTGTGGCGCGCGGCCTGGCGGCGCTTCAAGACCGACCGCGTGGGCCTGGTCTCCATGGGCGTGGTGGCCATCTTCCTGGTGATGATCCTGCTGTCGGCCACCGGCGTGGTGGCGCGCAATTTCCAGCAGGAAGTGGCCGTGCCCAACGCGCCGCCAAGCTTCCTCGGCGCCCGCGCGGCCGAGAAGGCCGCAGCCGCTGTGGCCGCACCACTCACACCCAACGTGGACCTGAGCGACATCGACCCGCTGGCCCCGCGCTACGCCGAGTGGGCCGAGAAGGCCAAGCAGTACCACACGACCGAAACCGTGAAGGCCACGACGCTGCCGCTGGGCGCTGACCGGCTGGGCCGGGACGTGCTGTCCAAGGCGCAGAAAGGCACCGAGATCTCGGTCTTCGTCGGCGTGCTGGCCGCGCTGGTGGCGACCATCCTCGGCACGCTGCTGGGCGCCTCGGCCGGCTTCTTCGGCAAGAAGGTCGACGACTTCCTGGAGTGGCTCTACAACGTCTTCACCGCCATTCCCGACATCCTGCTGATCTTCGCTTTCGCGGCAGTGCTGGGCCGTGGCATCGGCACCGTGGTGCTGATCCTGGGCCTGACCGGCTGGACCAGCCTGTACCGCCAGGTGCGGGCCGAGTTCATCAAGCACCGCCAGCGCGAATACGTGCGCGCGGCCGAGGCCATCGGCGCCTCGTCGTTCTCGCGCATGTTCCGCCACATCCTGCCCAACGTGAGCCACGTGGTGCTGGTGCGCATGTCGCTGATGGTGGTGGGCTTCATCAAGAGCGAGGTGATCCTGTCCTACCTGGGCCTGGGCGTGCCGGTGGACCAGGTTTCGTGGGGCACGATGCTGGCCGAATCGCAGGCCGAGCTGATCCTCGGCTACTGGTGGCAACTGGCCGCCGCCACCGTCTTCATGGCGGTTTTCGTCACGGCCTTCTCGCTGATGGCCGACGCCTGGCGCGACGCGCTGGACACCAAGCTGCGCGGCCAGGAGTAAGCCATCATGTTGTTGAGCATTCAGAACCTGAAGGTCGCGTTCCGCATGGGGCGCGTGAACGGCGAGATGGTGCGTGCCGAGGCCGTGGGCCGGGGCGGCGAAAGCGTGAGCTTCGACGTGCCGGAGAACAGCACGGTGGCCCTGGTCGGCGAGTCCGGCTCGGGCAAGAGCGTCACCGCGATGTCCATCCTGAACCTGCTGCCCAAGAACGCCGAGCGTTCGGGCCAGGTGCTGTGGCGCGGCAAGAACCTGCTGGAGGCCACGCCGGCCGAGCTGCGCGCCTTGCGCGGCGCCGAAATCGCCTGCGTGTTCCAGGACCCGATGTCCTCGCTGAACCCGGTCTTCACCGTGGGCCAGCAACTGGTCGAGACGCTGAAGGTGCACCTGAGCCTCTCGGCCAAGGCCGCGCTGGCGCGTGCCGAGCAGCTGCTGCAGGAAGTCGGGATCCCTGAGCCGGCGCGCCGGCTCAAGGCCTATCCGCACGAGCTTTCGGGTGGCCAGCAGCAGCGCGTGATGATTGCGATGGCGCTGGCCTGCGAGCCCAAGCTGCTGATCGCCGACGAACCCACCACCGCGCTGGACGTGACCATCCAGCGCCAGATCATCGAACTGCTGGCTTCGCTGAAGGCCAGGCACAAGATGTCGGTGCTGTTCATCAGCCATGACCTGGGGCTGGTTGGCGAGATTGCCGACCACGTGGTCGTGATGCGCCAGGGCACGGTGCGCGAAGCCGGCACCACGGCCGAGCTGTTCAGCGCGCCGAAAGACCCATACACCAAGGCGCTGCTGGCCTGCCGGCCCAGCCTGGATCACAACCCGCCGCGGCTGATGGTGATCGACGATTACATCCAGGGCCGCGCCGCACGCACCGACAGCAAGGCCAAGGACCCGGCCGCGCCGGTGGTGCTGGAAGTCAAGTCGCTGGCCAAGAGCTTCTTCATGAAGGAAGGCCTGTTCGGCAAGCGCGAATTCAAGGCCGTGCGCAACGTCAACTTCAAGCTGCGCAAGGGCCACACGCTGGGCGTCGTTGGCGAATCGGGTTCCGGCAAGACGACCATGGGCCTGACGCTCTTGCGCCTGCACGAGCCAACCAGCGGCGAGGTGATCTTCGACGGCAAGAACCTGCTGGCGCTCTCGGCCGCCGAACGCCAGCTGATGCGCCGCCGCATCCAGATCGTGTTCCAGAACCCGTATGCCTCGCTGAACCCGCGCTTCACCATCGGCCAGGCGCTGATAGAGCCGATGCGCATCCACGGCATTGGCAAGGACGACCGTGATCGCGAGCAGCGCGCCCGCGAGCTGCTGGTCAAGGTGGGGCTGGACGGCCGCGCCTTCGGCAAGTACCCGCACGAATTCTCTGGCGGCCAGCGCCAGCGCGTGGCGATTGCCCGCTGCCTGAGCCTGAACCCGGAAGTGCTGGTGCTGGACGAATCGGTCAGCGCGCTGGACGTGTCGGTGCAGGCCCAGGTGCTGAACCTGCTGAAGGACCTGCAGGACGAGCTGGGCCTGTCGTACATCTTCATCAGCCATGACCTGTCGGTCGTGCGCTTCATCTCCGACGAGGTGCTGGTGATGAAGGACGGCGAAGTCGTCGAGCAGGCCGGCGTGGAGGAGATCCTGCATGCGCCGAAGCAGGAATACACCCGCAAGCTGATCAGCGCGGTGCCCAAGGGCTGGCAAGGCGCGGCAGCCTGAGCCTGACGGAGCAGGCGCGATGCGCTGGCCAGGCAGTTTCCTCGTTGCGCTGGCGCTGCTCGTCAGCGGCTGCGCAACGCCGCCGGCCCCGCCGCCCGATCCGCTTGCCGGCCCGCAGCTGTATGCCGACGTGCAGCACTACGCCAGCTTCGGCGAGCACCGCTTCGGCTCCGCGGCCGACCAGGCCACCAGTGACTGGCTGGCCGCCGAGCTGAAACACGCCGGCCTGCAGACCAGCTTCCAGCCGTTCACGATGGACCGCCAGTACCAGCTGGACAGCGCCAGCGTGACGGTCGGCGAAGCGCAGCTGCAGGCGCTGCCGTTCTGGTGGCCACGGGCCGAGCAGGCGAGCTTGCGCCTCAGCGCACCGATTGCGCCTGAAGGCAGCGCCGACGCCAGCGGCCAGATCGTCTGGCTGACGCTGCCCTACGACCAGTCCGCCTACCTCGGCAAGGCGCAGCGCGACGCGGTTGCCGCCGCTGCATTGCGCCACCCAGCGGCCATCCTGCTGAGCATTGCCAGCCCAGGCGAGCAGCCGTATGCGTACAACGTCGCGCAGTCAGACACGCCGTGGCCAGTGCCGGTGCTCACCGTGGGCACGGCGGACGCCGGCCTGTTGCGGGCCGCGCAAGCAGCCGGCCAGAAGGTGGACATCGCCGTCGACGGCCGCCACGAACAACAGGTCGCCGGGCGCAACGTCGTGGCCCGGCTGGACCGCCATGCCGCGCGCACCATCGTCGTCTCCACGCCGACCACCGGCTGGTTCACCAGCGCCTGCGAACGTGGCTCCGGCATCGCGGTCTTCCTGGCGCTGGCGCGCAGCGTGGCGGCCAGCGACCTGGGTGTGAACTTCGTCTTCGTGGCCACCGCTGGCCACGAGATTGGCCACGGCGGCATGGAAGTCTTCCTGCAGCGCGAGCCGCCGCCGGCCGACTCGGTCAGCTGGCTGCACCTGGGCGCGTCGCTGGCCTGCTACGAGTGGCGCAAGGAGGGGGCGCAGTGGGTCACAGACCGCGCGGTGGACGCCCGCCGCACGCTGTTCTACAGCGCTGCGCTGGCGCCAGCGGCGAATGCCGGCAGCGAAGGCCTGCTGCCGCTGCGCCGGGTGCAGGTGGGCAGCGCGGCGCCGCCCGGCGAACTGCGCGAGATCCATGCGGCAGGCTACGGCCGCTACCTCGGCCTGGCCTCCGGCCACCGCTTCTTCCACAACCCGGGCGACACGCCCGCCACGACCGGTCCCGAGGCGCTGGCCCCGGTCGCCCGGGCGCTGGACCGCACGCTGAAATTGCTCGCCCGTCCGGAGTGAGCCAGGCACGGCGTTACGATGACCGCTTCCGCCGATCACCCCGCCCCATGGACCCGCTGGCCGCCATTCCTTCCGCATCCCCTTTGCCCGAAGCCTGCGACGTGCTGGTGATCGGCGCGGGCCCGGCTGGCAGCGCCTGCGCCCAGCTGCTGGCGCGCGCCGGCAAGGCCGTCTGCCTGGTGGACGCGCAAAGCTTCCCGCGCGGAAAGATCTGCGGCGACGGCCTGATCCCCGATGCCCACGCCGCCTTCGCCCGCCTGGGCGTTGCCGACCAGATCCAGGCCTATGCACACAAGGTGCCGTTCCTGCGCTGCGTAGGCCCGCGTGGCGGGTCCATCGAAATCCCCGGCCACCTGGCGACGCTGGCGCGCCGGGAGCTGGATGTGATCCTGCTGAACGCCGCGCGCCAGGCCGGCGCCCAGTTCCACGCGCCGTGGCGCTTCGAGGCGCTGCTGCACGCAGACGGCCCTGACCGCCCCGCCACCGGCGCGCGCCTGAAGGACCCGGACGGCACGCTGCGTGAAGTGCGCGCCAGCCGCGTCGTGCTGGCCACCGGTGCCGTCACGCAAGGCCTGCTGGCCGCCGACCTGTGCGAACGACGCACGCCCAGCGCGATTGCGCTGCGCGCCCATGTGCGCTGCCCGGCGCTGGGGGACCGCATCCGCGGGCTGGAGCTGGTGTGGCACGAAAAGATGCGGCCGGGCTACGGCTGGATCTTCCCGATGAAGGATGGCGTGTTCAACATCGGCGTGGGCCTGTTCCAGACGGATTCGGAAGAAGCTCCGAACCTGCGCCAGGTCTTCAATGCCTTCCTCGAAGCCTATGAACCTGCCCGTTTGCTGATGCAACAAGGCGAGGTGCTGGGCGACGTGAAGCACGAAGCCAGCGGCTGGGCGCTGAAGGGTGCGCCGCTGCGCTGCTCGCTGACCGGCGCCAAGTGGAGCGCGCCGGGCGTGCTGGTCACCGGCGAGGCCGCGGGTGCCACCTACCACTTCACCGGCGAAGGCATTGGCAAGGCAATGGAAACCGGCATGCTGGCCGCCGAGGCGCTGCTGGTGGCCGAAGACGAGGGCTTGCAGCGCGTCGCCTACGAAGCCCGCATGCGCGCGCTGCAGCCCCGCTTCGCGCTGTACGAAAAGGCCAACCTGATCAACAGCCACCCCTGGCTGGCCGACCTCTTGATCTGGCGCGGCCGCCACAGCGCCTACCTGCGCGGGCGCATGGCCGCCATCCTGGACGAGACCAGCAACCCCGGCAGCCTCGTCACGGTGCGTGGCCTGGCGCGCGCGATGATCGGCGTCTGAGGTCACCCCGATGTGCCAGCTCCTGGGCATGAATGCCAACACGCCAACCGATGTGATGTTCAGCTTCACCGGCCTGGCCACGCGCGCCGACGAGCACAAGGACGGCTTCGGCATCGGCTTCTTCGAGGACCGCGGCGTGCGCCTGTTCGTGGACCATCACAGCGCCCGCCAGTCGCCGGTGGCCGAACTGGTCAAGACCTACCCGATCCGCAGCGACAACGTCATCGCCCACATCCGCAAGGCCACGCAGGGCCGCGTGGCGCTGGAGAACACCCACCCGTTCCAGCGCGAGCTGTG
>Ga0307514_10002085_pt1 | contig 21578 bp, 33 predicted proteins | sample 16_EM_MG_FD_203088 | JGI IMG/M metagenome (GOLD analysis project Ga0307514, IMG submission 203088) | Populus trichocarpa ectomycorrhiza microbial communities from riparian zone in the Pacific Northwest, United States - 16_EM | ecosystem: Host-associated > Plants > Roots > Unclassified | place...
ATGACCTGCCGGCTGAGGGTTCCGGCAGGTCGGGCGATGACTGATGACCAGGTCGATGGTCGGCAGCGGCAGCTTTGGTGATGACTGATGACTGCCGGAGTGGTTGTGCGGATACAGTAGGAGCGCAACGACAGCCGTGGCCGGTCATAGGCATACCCTATGGATGTTGGGGTTGAGAATCTGATCGGGAACGTGGTCAAGGTGATACTATTGTTTCAGCCCATGAGGTGACCAGAAATTTCCCCCCATCCGAAGCCGATCCTCGAGTGGCACAGACTGCAGCGATCATTATGCGCTGCGTGTTTGCAAGAATCAAACCATCCTCGTGATGGAGAGCAGCATCCATGCGTTTCGGAGGTTAACACCAAAAAATATCACTTTCAGGTGTTTCCGCCCGAATAAGCATCGAGGATGCACATGGTACAGTTCGACCCACTGGGAGCGAAGAGGCCACGGCGGCGGCGGGGTTTCCTTTTTCGGGAAAGGCAAGATGCCGATTGACGACGAACGGCGACGATTTAGAAGGGCGAACACTACACCGAGCACCAAACTGCAGACCGCTGTCTCTACAAAAGACGAGTCGGAGTGGAAAGACAGGGTACAAGAACCCCTACAGAAGCTGCACGAGACGCTACTGCTACAACGGAACGAGCGTGCCGGGTTTCGGGAGGAGGAGAAACGCATCGAAGCACACAAGCTGGCGGCGCAGTATGGGCGAAACGAGCGAAACGAAAAGTATGAGCGGTTGCAGCGGGCATTCGAGCGGATGAATCGATGGAAAGATGAAGAGAAGGCTGAAGCGGCCCGGGAAGAATCAAAGGGAATCCAAGGCACGAGAGGTTTATCTCATCTCTGTCAAGGCCTTGTGCAGTGTGATTGACGAGCAAGACAGATGAAGACGGGTTTCGCCTGGTGGGAGAAGTGTTGGAAAGATATCGTCGACAACACACCGATGCGAGAGCATTTCTCGAAAGTGAGTGTCGACGGAGAGACTTTGAAGCGGGGGAACGCGTGACGCTGGGGCTGACACGTGACCGTATTAGATATGCTGTGCGAACGCCGGAAGGAGGGGGAAGAGATTATTGGGATTATCAAAGGGAGTCAGCGCAATCCGATTCCACCCGAGGTGAGGATCTCAGTCGTATTATTCGTGTCCCTTTGGCTGTTTGGCTGAGGACGTAGCACACTGAATCGCAGTCCAAGACATCCGTACGACGTCCCGGGGTGTGAACCTGCAACGGTAGAACGGCTTTTGGAGTTTGTTATACGATACTTACAGATGTCTGGACTCTGATTGGGTCAAGCATGTCGGGAGACAGCGGGTGAGGACCAAAGTCTGTGTCGGCAATATAAAAGCAGCCAGTGAAATACACTCGTTCAACAGAACATGCACGCAAACAACGTCTTGCGCACTGTCCTATCCCAACGCTCCACTGGCCTGGCCCTCAGGCTCGTTGGACGTCCCGCCTTTGCCAGCTCTCCGACTCCTCTCTCGCGAAGGCATTTGTCCACAAACAATGGTGCTCCATCACTCCAGTCTAGCCGAATCGGTGATAAGCCTGGTGTTGAGGGTCTTCACCAACGTATGCCTCGACCGTTGTGCCATTGTGCATCTTCGTACTGAACATACCATTTGACCATGTGCAGATGATAACAAGCCCGTAACAACCCCTGATCCGTCGAAGCAGGCACAAGAACTTCTCCCCACACCATCAGTCCTCAAGGGAGATTGGGTATTGTTTCACCCTGTATACACGCCAGAAGAACTCAAGGCCGTCGAGGTGAGCAGCATGGTCACCTCATCTCCTCTCGTCCGAGATCTCCATCCGGTTCTGGATAGGTCATGTTCCGCGAGGCAAAAACCTTCCAGGACAAAATTGCTGCCGGATTCGTCAAATTCCTGAGGTATACCAATCGTTTGTTGGCTGTCGTTCTCTTCGCTTGACCAGCCATATGCAGATGGGGATTTGATTTCGTTTCCCGGTACAAACATAAGGAGATACCGCCCAATTCTTCCATGACCCTCCAACAATTACGGGAAGGCGGATATGCGATGGATCCGGTTCAATGGCTCGCTGTAAGTCACGTCGATCCCGATACATGCGCCGTCTGCTCACCCATCGGCTTGACCAGAGAATCATCTTCCTCGAAACGACTGCTGCTGTTCCTGGAATGGTTGCTGCGACCCTCAGGCACCTCCGATCCCTCCGCCTGATGAAGCGCGATTCTGGGTGGATACACACCCTGCTGGAAGAGGCCGAGAACGAGCGGATGCACCTGATGACATTCTTGACCCTACGTGAACCTCCCATCTGGCTCCGCGCGTTGTGCTTGTGTGCACAAGGTGTTTTCTATAACGTCTTCTTCTTTTCATACATGATTTCTCCGAGGACTTGTCATCGCGTAAGTAAAACCCACTGCTCCACCCCGGACCCATCTGATATACGCCTGATAGTTCGTGGGACATCTTGAGGAGGAAGCAGTGCTCACGTACACGGTTCGTGTAACTCATTGTGTACCATCTGTGATCTCACCTCGATCTTGAACGGCAGAAATGCATCAAAGATATCGAAGAAGGCCGTCTCCCGGAATGGTCCACCCATCCTGCTCCTGAGATTGCAAAGGATTACTGGCGTCTCAACCCTGATGCGACCTTGCTGGACGTCATGTATGTCGTTCGTTCCGACGAGAGCACCCACAGGTTTGTCAATCACTCCCTGGCGAACTTGAAGTACAAGACGGACGTTAATCCGTTCGCGTTTGGCGAACCGGACATGCACACCAAGGGCACCAAACTCGGATTCGAGAGAGGCGAAGCCGATGCTTATGTCGAGCGCACTCGAAAGTTGTTTGAAAACTCCGAGAAGGGTGCTAATCCAAACAGCCACTAAAGGCCGGACTTTGTCTTGGACTGTACAACCACGACGTCTCATTATAGTCACTTAAGCTTCACGGTTTATCTTATTGGACACTCGACATTTCGATGCGTTTAGATTTCATATCCACCCCCACTCTGCAGCATGTTCGTACATTTAAATCTTAATTTGCCCAAGCTATTCTTCATTGTCGAGTTCGGGGTAGTGTCTGAAGAGACCGTAGTCGCTGAACTGCTGGCGCCTGTTGCTCTTCAGATATTCTGCAACTTTGGGTTCGTTTTGGATGCGTTCCTGGAGCTTGAAGACGAGATCGTATTTGCCTGTTTAATCCGGTGGTGAGAAACAGTGCAGTAAACGGAGGGACCCGCAGACCAGACTCCTGAATCTTCTTCAACCTCCTTGGATACGCATACTCTACACCGGTCACATTATGCCACACTGCCAGGTCTGCAGCTGTGGTAAGGTTCGAGAGCAGGAAAGGACCTGTGTTGGTCCCATCGACGTCAATGATCGCTTCGGGCATTTCGTTGACATAAAACACTTTACCTTTGCCGTCATTGTTTGCGGGGTTATTTGCGAGGACAGATTGGAAATGGTCCAAGTATTTTATGAGGCGGGAGGCTCTGAATTGCTCTGCAGCGCGCAACGCTTCTGCCTCCTGGTCCCCATAGTGGAGGTTGACGGAAACTGGGTGGTGTACGTTATGGATCTGAAAGCATGGTTTTATGAGTTACATACCCGTAAAGAGTCCTGTGAGATAAAGAAAACTGACCTCAACCATCATGTCCAGTACGGTCATAAAGAGCTGCGAATTTTTGGCACTCAAGAAAGCCTTCTCTTCCTCGTCGAGATTTACGTTATCCTTTGCGTACCCAGCCAAGCCGAATTTTGGCGACAAATAACTGACGATGGTCCCCGTCTGGCTGAGCCATTTTCCGTCTGGGAGTTCCAGGGCAGGTGGCCAGAGGTTTTGGGGAATACCGACTATGTTTGGGTCGGCAATTCTTGTCATCAGGGTAGAGTTGTCTTTATTCTCCTCGTAGGGGGTTCCGCTGTACTCAAAAATGAGTCGGATATATTCTCCACGTCCCGGAATACCATCCCACTGGGATCCAGGGGAGCCGGCGGAGGCGATAGGTCGATCCGTCAGATCAAGTCGCGGCGACGTAATAACAGTGGTTCTGAACACGTACGTAGTGAAGGGCATATGATCCAATCTTTTGTCGCTTTCCAGGGCGATCGTTCACGTTTTCTCCCTCTCGAGTCGACATGGTTGTTTACGAGAGATGTCAGCATGTGACACGATGATAAGCGCGTGGAATGGCCAGAGCTCGGTCTCAGTGCAAAATAGAAACCCTACGGAAAGGTAAGACTCAGTATAAGCCTTATCCTCTGGGAAGCGGTCTATCGAAATGAAGCCTGCTGTGACACTGCCGAGAATTCTCACCATAAAATGACTGAAGCACCGCTGTTGGAGGTTGTGGGAGTTGACAGGCACGTAATACAAGGGGTTACCAGATATTTGTTCCCCTTTCCCCGGCTCAGTCGTTTCGCACTCCGATTGAGGTCCTGCGTTCGAGAACTGCCATCGAAGGTACCTACGTCTTCATTATCAGGCAGTCCCAATCTGCGCTGCTTAGCGTTCCGTTAAACGTTAACCACAGCCGTTGAGTTGTTCGTCATGCAAGTTCGGTCCCGAAGCCTACTAGCTGGAATCAGGAGAATGTATTCTGGAGATGCTTCTCCAGAGACTTCTATGGCGCACCCACACCCCCTACGACCAGGCTTCCCCAGGAGATCGTCGAAATGATCATCACCCGTCTTATCCGTGACATGCTCAGCCTCCTCGCGTGCTCCCTGACCTGTCATTCCTTGTACATCACTCAAACCAATCGCACGGGCGTGAACCCGAAATTTCTGTGGCCCAAACCACTCTCGCACATGCACAGGCTAGGTTTGCTTCCCTTGGTCAAGAGATTCCAGATCCGCAAAAGATTTCCCTAGCGGAGCTTGGGATAGACCACCTGGATGTCCCTAGCTTTATGCCAAGGATTCGAAAATACTTCGGGCAATTTCTTGCCGACAGTCCGATCTTTTCCATCTCCCTCAGTGCCTCGACATTTGTGGAACAAGTACTGAGCAGCGAATGTTAAACGTGAAGACGATTGCAACTCTCCATGCCAATTTTGCGGTGCACTACCGCGCACTACCGATCCCTGACCTCGTCCGTTCCAGATACCCCACTCAGTACCCCACATTTGCCGTGGAGTACACCCCTACCTATAAAAGAACTTTTTGGGGCCTCTGGGCGTCGACGTTGCGATTTCCGGCCCCTGGCCCCGTGGCCGGGTGTCTCCCCAGCGATATTGAACTTGCTGAAGCTCCCAGACGGGATCCCCGCTCAGGTTCCGACTCGACGACCATCTACGAATTCTGTACGAAAATCGCCAGAATATGGAACCATCTCTCGGTGATCAATGGATCTAACGATGTTTCATCTAAATTGGTACATATACTTGTGACTGACCCTGTATGCGTACTATTGCAGTATTTTTTGTTGTAACTCTACACCCGGCAGTTGTCCAGGTTGAACACCAGGATATCCTCCGCTCCTACCTTCATCAGCTCGTCCATGATCGTAGCGATTTTACTCTTCTCTACCATACTGCTAACAGCCACCCAATCTTCGTCTTCCAAGGGACTGATAGTCGGTGCCTTTCTTCCGGGTGTAAGCAGGATTGTGGGTGGCAGCTTGCTCCTTAGTACGTTGTATTGACAGACGACGTATTTGCTTGCAGCGATGACACCTGCTATTCTGCTCGTGACCATCTTGATGAGGGGCTCGAGATCTGGGTGTTTCTGTGCTCTGGATTTGATCAAGACAGCTTCTGACTTGAGGATCGTCTCAATGGCATGCAAACCAGCAGCCCTCATCGTGTCTCCGGACTCTACCAATACCGCTTTAGCTCTGCGTATGATGAGAAAGGACCGTTACACACCCACGAGGTCAACTGCGACCAGAATCAGTTTGGGCTTTTGAACACACGGAAGGCAAGGAGGGTTGAAGGTACGGACCAATTCCATCAGCGAGGCCAAGCGAGCAGGCCGCCTCCACGCTTCCGCCGACGTACTCGATTTTCGTCCTACCGTCACCGATGAGGTTCAGCTCGTCATCAACTTTGCTGAAGTAGTGGCCAGCCAGGACTTCGAAACTTGTAACCACTCGCTTGCCCGCAAGGTCAGCAGCACACTTGTACGGGGAAGACTCCGGGACTTGGACTTGCAGAGAGCATTTTCCAAAGTTCAGACAGAGGACTTCCTCGACGTGGTTTTGCATTTCGGCTTCGAGGATTACATCTTTACCGGTGATTCCGAGATCGACGTTGCCCTTTCCGACGAACGAAGGGATGTCAGAGGCAGGAAGGAAAATACTGAAAGCGTCGGTCAGAGTTGATGTCATCGCTCGGAAAAGTTACGACGACGACTCACAGCGCAAGGTTGTGGTTCAATGAGAGACATACATCCAGGCGGTGGTGTCTTCGGAATCGGATGTCAGCGCCTAAATATTGGTTCGCTAAGCGCAGCGCCGCCGGCCGTGAATGAGGTCAATCGTACCTGCCAATAGCTCCAGGCAGGTGTCATGCAATCTCCCTAACGGCGAACCTATTTGAGCACCGCCGTCTGCTGGAGAAGCTTGCCCGACTCACCTTTCTTCGGGATCGCAAAGAGCAAACGCCCGTTCAGGGATTCGGCATCTGGATTTTCAATCAGACTCACCCAAATATCGCCAGTAAAAATCACCTACTCATCTTTTCGTCTTCTAACGGGATGTATCTTCTGTATGAGAGTCGGAACCTGACTTGATCACCATGGATGCGATCGAGTCATCGTGATCCAATTTTATCGGGGACGTGTTATTCACACTGTGAGAGAGATGGGCTCCTGTTGAGGCTAAGATCCATTTCATAACTGCGCCTTCCTGCCTCTGAATTCAGCGCCGGAGTACAGCCTAGGCCACCCTGCCCCGCACCGGAATATCGATGACAAGTTCCATGCAGCTCACTCTGAACCTGCGTTTACCGGGATCCTACCTGGGAGCAACCGAACGGACTGGAACGGGGAGAAATTTACTACTACTATAGTAGTGAAAAATGCGCGACGGTCGCCCCAGGATGGCTACAAGCCTACCAGCGGCCTCCGTCAGTCGTGGCTGCAGCCAATACTCAGTACTCGGCAGTCCCTACGGGAGCAACTTCTCCGTGTCCTTTACAAATTGTGCAAGGTGAATAACGCGATACTGCAGTGCTGAACCGTCCACCAGGGGACTCCAAGGACGTGCTCGATCTCGTCCCGTTTCCTTGGCGCGCTCAGGATGTCCTTATATCGATCGACGTTGCCCATAGCTTCAAGTCCCCACGCCACCTCGGCTTCTGTACCATCGCCGGGTGTTATACATACTTATTGACCACCTTTTCTGTCAGCTTGACCTCCCGGCATTGCCGGCATCCTGGGTAGTCAGCAAATTTACGATTAACGCATTCCGTCCTCACATCACCATGGGTATCCGGTAATACCGGCGACGAATGAGCCTTGCGATCGGCAATGCACAAAACACGTTGTCGCTAAAGACCTCATCGTAAGCGTGATTTGTCGCACGGACCATGTCGCATCACTTCTTGCTGACGTACGACGTTAGAATGACCATGCCTGAGCGTACGCGGTAAGATTCTGATTCCTGGCAGTAAACCGTGCACACTGCAATTTTTCACCACAAGGTTTACCCAGTGAGTCAGCTGCGGCGGAACCATTCCCGTGAACGAGTTCGCCATGCAGCTCCAGACGCCAAAGCTGATCCAATGGTTTGATGCCCCCGCCCCAAATCTGTTCCTGCATCTGCGCTTTGCTCAGTCGAAACACCGGGACTATGAAATTCTGTCAGTTTTTGACCTTATCACCAACTCCGACCCTATCTGGTACGTACTCGCTACGTCACGACACCACCTGGAAGCCTTTAGTAATGAAGTGTTTCGGACAGCCATGGGTGATCAACTTGAATGATCCCGCAGTGACAAAATGAAATCTCCCAGCTTCGTCATTCCAGACCGGGTGCGCGTTTTAGCCAACCGAGGGACAAGCGCGCAGCAGACGTGAGAAACGCCAAGAGGCGCGGGGTGACATCATCCTTGGGATCTACATTCCAACCGACACGCGAACACGTTCTGCAAACTGCCGTGCGCTGCACTGGACACGCGGCACAGCTCATTCGGACCGGGGTCGTGTCCAGATCCTGATAGTTATGAGGAAATTAACGCTCAATAATGATACAATTACATTCCGATTGCACAGTTTCGTGATTCGTTCTACGTCAGATACCTCGCAAAAGACAGCCGCATATATCGGACACCGAAATCATTATCCCAGGATTTCTCCTATCACCACAGCATCTACAAAGCTTCCCGGTAAGACCTCCTTGGGCCCCTGTTCCGTTCTCGCAGGGAGGGCAACCAAACCATTCGCCCCACTCAAGCTAGCAACTCTACTAGAGCGCTGTCCGCCAGTGCTGTGAGCACTGATCGTTCCGTCATCTCCTGCGCGCAGAACGACGCGGTGGAATTCCGGTCTCGGGTCCAAGCGCATTGTGTCCTGAATCTGGAAACGAAGATGGGTCATCTATCGATCCATCATCCGAGGAAGGTGGGTAGATTGATGATACCTGTACGCGGATACGAGGCAATTGGCATCTATCAGGCTTCCACCCACCCAACTTTCTTAATGCTGGGACGACGAAGAGATAAAAGGTGACGAGAGCGGATGCGGGGTTACCGGGAAGAGCAAAGATAGGTGTACTATGTCGACCTCGGGCGGCCTTCTTGTTCGGAATCGTGGCGAAAGTTGTTGGTTTACCAGGTTTCATCTTGACTCTGCCAAAGTGTATTGTTCCCTCGAAATCGCGCTCGATAACTGGTTTCAACAGGTCCCCTAGACCCATGGATGTGCCACCAGTGGTCAAAATCAGATCTGCGGTGTCAAGGCCGTGTTGTATCTTGGAGACATGATCTTGGACGCTAGACAAAGGAAATCCAAGTGAGGAGCGCTGGTAGAATTTTCGCAACAGGATTGAACACGAACTTATCATGGGCAATGCCCAGATCTACTACGCGATAGCCAAGACCCTCGAGGGCGGTTTGTAATGAAGGACGATTTGTGTCCCAAATTCCACCCCAGGACTCGGTTGAAGTCTTTTTGCCGCCGTGCAAGTCAACAATCTCGTTTCCGGTACTCAGAATCGCTACAGCGGGTTTTTGGATGACGTGGACCTTTGGGGTCCGTGTAAGTGAACGGGACGCGGGGAACGAGAGGCACGGACCTCTTTCTTTCCAACAAACGCCAACGTCCCGACGTCGCCACCAAGGCCGTCGAGAATCGTGTCTTTGGAAAACACTAGGTCGCCTGCTTTTACATCGGAACCAGGGAATCTAACATTTTCTCCCTTGGGGATCTCTGCTAGGGTCTGGATTTCGGCTTCTTCGAGATGGCCTCCCTCACTGTCCTCGTGGGTTGATTTTATGACAGTGCCCTCGACCATGATCACGGCATCCGCTCCAGGTGGGATTGGCCCGCCGGTATTTACCCGGAAAACTGTGCTTGGTGGCAGCGGTTGAGCGACATTTGTCGTGAGGACTTTGTATACACCCGGAGGATCGGTGGCTGGGGTCTTGTGTTAGAATGGTGAACTCGAAGTAGAGAACGAGGAGATTAGGATACATCGGAGGGCATAACCGTCGACGTTGGTCGTGGAGGTCAAAGGGACGTTTGAGGATGCTATTACATCCTCGGCAAGAACATGGCCTCTCAGAGCGGGTGATACCTGATGGTCCTCAGCCTAATATTGGTTGAATGGGAGAATCGTGAGTCACCTTTTCGAGTGTTGGAGGCAACGGGTGTATTTGGTGCAATATGGAGGAGATTGCTTGCTCAAGAGACACGATGTCGTAAGGTGACTCGCGATGACGAGCGGTGACTTTTGAACGATGTAAGTTTACTGATGTGTTCGTTAATACGGGTAGTTACTCGCCAGGAAGCGATGGATCGTGTGAGAGAACGACCCTGGGCTTCGGGACGTGATGGTCATGGGTGTGGTGGTGATGGCGGTGGTGGCCGCGGGGTTGCGCCTCATCTCTGTTCGTACGTTGAACGTGTTTCGAGGAGGTGGCCAAGGCGTTGTGTAAGCTCGCTCCTGTCCCTCCTTTGATGAGATCAAGGGCGTGGTCAAGTACACCTGATGCGGACAAAGCATCAAGATTTTCTTTCACTGCCTTGACACTTCCTGGGAGGGCGACTAGGAGGGTATTCCCCATTGTTCCAGCTACCGGGCGTGAAAGCGATGCAAACGGAGTGTGCTTCAGAGAGGCGGACAAGATCAGATGGACCAGCCCAGGGGCATGGCGGTCAATGAGCGGCGACAGGGCCTAGGATGAAAGATAAATGGGATGTATTTCAAAGGGAGACAAAGCAGAATTCAGTACCTCTGGCGTCACGTCCCGTGGGCCGAAGCCTGTACCGCCCGTCGTTACGATGAGGTCTATGGGGTGGGACCCTGCATCAACCCAGGTGAGGATCGATTGACGGATGAGCGGTGTGTCATCGGGGACTATATCGGTGTGGAGAACACGATAACCGCGGGCCTTGAGAAAGTCTACTGCGGCTGGCCCGGACTTGTCCAGGGAATTATTGGCAGAGGCTGTATCGCTCACTGTAAGCACGGCTGCGGACGCCATGGGATCCGGGGGCGAGTGGCTGTGCCGAGTGAGATCTCGGACAGCGTATCCTAATCTTTTTTAATGATTGCTTGGCCGTGGATGTGTTGACTAGGACGTCCAAGGAGAGGAGTAAGTAAGTAATGCTCGGTTGGATTGCTGTGGCGAGACGACAGAATATTCCGAATCAGGATGGCAGTGTACATGTGCAATGATCACCATCACTCTGACATGACGCCCCCGCAGTTGCGATCTCGGTCCTTCGCTCCTCGGCCTTGGTTTCCCAGCCTCACGCACATATATAACCTTATGGTATGATCCCCCCAATCCCTTCATCCCCACTCCCACTCCCTCCTCTCAACTCAACATGCACCCTTCCACCTCTCCAGACCCTGCCGTCCACCCTTCGGCCTTCTTGGAGCTCCTCGAGTTGAGAGTGACAGACAAGCTCACGAGTGAGTACATTCATCTTATACACATTCCCCGCCGTCTCATCGACCCATTCAATTGCAGACTACATTGCTGAGACCACCATCGGTGCGGTTGACACAGCCTTGGGCTACCGATCGACCGCTTGGAATAGGGCTTCGTTGGGGGGGAAACGCGTGCCTTTCAAACGCTTCGTCTGGGACGTCATCCGTCGTGCTTCCGTAAAGACCCCCGTCCTCCTCACCACACTCGTATACATCACCCGAGCCAAGCCACACCTCCATATTGAGACGGAGGATTGGGCCTGCGAACGAGTGTTCCTCGGTGCTCTCATGGTTGCTTCAAAGGTCTGTTCTTCCGTCTATCTTGGAGAGCCGCCAACGTTCTGACGCGTTTTTCACAGTACACCAACGATTCCACACTACGGAACATCCACTGGGCTCTCGCTACTGGCATTTTCGGCAAGCGAGACGTGAACCGGATAGAGCGAGAGTTCCTTGAAGTCATTGCCTGGCAACTCAACTTCACCCAAGCAGACATCCTCGCTCACTACGGTGCAATCGTCAACCTTTACTACAACCTCCCAAAACAATCCCCCCATGCTCCCCCTTCACTTTCCTCTCCAACGACTCCCCTTTCCGTCCGTTCCTCTCATCCCAAAGACACTAGCACTCCCTCATGCAGGTCAGCGACAAGTTACGATTTGTCGAGTCCCCCGATATTACTTTACCCGGTCGCGCTGGCCACACAACCCTTTCTCCTCAAAGCAGAGGAAGCGAGGCACTCGAACTTACGACCATCGAGTTTCACTGGCTTTCCTCTCCCATGGCATGGGAAAAACCATTCGATGCCTGGGCAGCATACGTTACCAAGAATATCTGTATAATTCCGACACCTCCCTAATCTTCTACTTCTTCTCTTACACTCACGCGGACGCTCTTCTCTCCACCCGCACCATATGGACACTTACATGCTGTTATATGCTATCGATTGCACTTCCTTTTCCTTGGTTTTTTCATCACGATTTAGTGTTTTCTGGTGGTTCTCTTTGTATCGAGTACATAGTTATGGAAATGTATCATCTTAGGGGTTACGACACCTCGATTCAATCGTTGGCCCTAGAACCTGCGTGAACGGTTGGGAGATTGAGAGCGGTGTACTTGTGTGGTAACCTCCGCCGGCAAATGGCTGTGATCGACCATACCGAAGTTGCTCATCATCCCGTATGAAACCCTGGCAGGGTTACGGACCAGCAAATGTTCCATAACCTATGACCGCCTCGGCTGCGCAGGTTTGATAATTCCTATCTGGGCGCTGTTCACCCTATTATCGATTATCCATCACACTCGTGTTAGGCGCAAGGTTTACACACCATTCAAGTAAGGCTGCAACTCTGGCTGGTATTCCACATACAAAAATTCACTCCCGAAAGGCCATGCCTGATCCCCCCCGGTACAGCACACACAGGTCAGGCACGTTGACCTGACTCCTCGACCTTAAGAATCGCCAGGTCGCACCTCGCCTTCGCCGATCTCCCCCCAGTCTGGATTCCAACTGCGTCTACCTCACGACTTGCTCGATTTACTATCATGAATGACAATAACGTCAGTGCCGCGGCGCTGTTGGACCGCATTGACCTCACACGAGACGACTCACAAATCGTCCGGACCATCTCGTCCATGCTCAAAGCTCCCGATTACCCTCAACTCGTCTCAACCTTCCACGGCGAGAACACACAGCCTCCCCCGGAAAAAGCAGTAAAATTCGTGAACGCCCTCGATAAGGCACGAGTTCTCTTCGCCACGGTGCCACGGTCGAACTTACACTGTGCACACCCTTCAGGCACTACAATATGATGACGGGGTCCCGGAAACCAAGGCGAAACTCCACCGAGCGTTGAGAAAGACATGTGCAGAAGTTGGAATCTTGCCGTCAACATATTACTTGGATGACAGCGAGATCAAGAAACTCAGTCAAGTTCCATTCGCTTCCGGGGGCTACTCGGACGTCTGGCGCGCGTTGTATCAGGAAGAGCATGTATCCATTAAAGCATTCAGAGTTTACGCCACTGACAACATGAAACAATTGACAAAGGTCTCGAACGGTTTTTTCCACACTGATAACGTGAACGATTGCTAATCCCTCTTTCTAAATTCACGTCAGGCCTGGTGCAAGGAGATTGTAGTTTGCCGGAACCTCTCCCACCCTAACATCCTCTCCTTCCTCGGAGTTAGTTGTACCGAATCTCACCCATTGTGCATCGTATCAAAATGGATGCCGAATGGAAACATTTCAGAATTCCTCAAACGTGACGGTCAATTCAATCGCCGACCGCTGGTGAGGATGGACGACGACGATCTCTCTTCATGTAGATCTTTTGTCTGATCTACCCCCCAAGCTCATAGACATCATCCGTGGATTAAATCACCTTCATTCGCAAAAAGTGGTCCACGGTGACCTGAAAGGAGTAGGTGACTCTCTCAAAATATGTTTTACCACGTCACTTATCACTATAACGCGCGCACAGCCTAACATCCTCATCGACAACAACAAGAACGCTGTCCTGTGCGATTTCGGACTGGCGTCCATAACTGCCGATGCGGAATCGGCACACGCCTCTACCGTGAACAGCGCTGGATCCATTAGGTGGATGGCTCCGGAGCGGCTCTCGATATTCGACGGGAATTCCGAACCGGCACCTAATGCGATTAGGGTCACGAAAGAGTCGGACATGTATTCCCTCGCCATGGTGGTCATTGAGGTCCGTGAACACTGCCCCAGGGACTCATCCCTATAAGGTACTCTAACCCGAGGCACCGTCCTCCGACCTATTAGATATTCACCGGACACACTCCGTTCTCGGACACCCCGGACGCCGGAGTGATACTCAAACTTTCTCAGCAGAAGCGTCCAAAGAAACCAGAGGGGGCCGTTCAGCTCGGTTTGACGAATCCGATCTGGGAAACAGTCGAGACGTGTTGGAAGACCCGACCGTCAGATCGACTTAGGGTCAACCAGGTTCTCGAGATATGGGAGAAAGAGATTAATGGTGCGCCGGCAGAACAGACGCTGAATGGCTCGGGTGGTGATAAGAAAAGTGCGTTTTTCCTCCACTTGTCACTCCCTCAAATCAATGGTTTTGGCTCCAGGTGGAAGAACCCCTTGGTGGAAATTCATGTGTGGTGGATCAGAGCAGCAGTATAATTAGTAACTGGTCAAGGCGTGTCATCTCGGTCAATTATTCACGCAGTACCCCTGTTTCAACCGAAAGTGCGCGCAAACGGATGGTATCATTGACTCGTGGAATAATGAAATACAAGGACAGATGTTAGCAAACGGATAAAGATACAAGTGCTGGTATACATGGCGGAAGCTTCTCTGCAGCTCCTGCTCTCTCAGGGGCAAGGTATAACGATTGATTTTCTGGGGTGCCAAGGCTGATGTCGATAAAGGATTCCGCTGAGGAATCGCCGTCCCCATCCGTAAATAAATCTTCCACTTGGTACTTGTGCAGAACATCGTCCAGTCTGTTGACAAGTTTCGTCCATGGGCCGTACCTCACAGCATTCTCCTGCACCTGAGCAGTTGCGAGGACGATTTCATGGTCGGCAAGGTAGAGGTCATCAATGGAGGATATTTCCTCGCGCAGCGTTTTGAGCGAGATGCGCAATGGTTCTGGAGAGAGAATATGGAGGAGGAGACGTCGTGTACGATCGTTGAGCGGATACACCGAGCGCACAAAGTCCGACGGATCTTCGCAGAACTTCCGAAATCGCTCGTCTGTAGTGGTTGGCGCTTCCCAAATCCTATCCCCACAGGCGAGCTCGAGGAAGAGAACACCAAGCGACCACACATCGTTTAATTCTGGCGAGTACGATGCTCCTTCCGAAGCCGCGTGTTCGCCACGATAGCACTCTACAAAGCGAGTAAGCATCGACTCGAGTGTCCTACAAACCACACGATGTACCTGGGCTCATATAAGCCACTGTACCAACGGTATGCTCTCGACTGCGCTCCTGCCTCGTCGCGAGCCCAAAGTCCGTTAGAAAGATTTGCGACCCATCCTCATTGCACAAGACGTTGAGGGGTTTCAAGTCGCGGTGGTAGACGTAGTTCGTGTGGCAATGATCCACGGCATCTATGATTTGGAGGAGGGTGGACTTGATTCTGGCTGAATCGCCAGCATATGCGAAGTGCTCGTAGATCAAGTCGTGCAGGCTACCTCCAGGGCAATAATCGAGAAGGGAGGAGGCATAGTCGCCGAGCTCGATGTTCTCGTGCAAGGTGACGACATTTGGATGATTGGAGAGGAAGTAGTGGATAGTGCTCTCCTTCTCCCAACTGGAAGACCCCAAAGTGACTTTCAGTGCCAGTTGACGTGCGTCGTCTCTGTCGGCGACGCGGAAGACAGCGCCGAAGGTACCATGGGTGAGGTATTCCTCGACGTAAAGCTCGTCGCCGATTTCTCTACCCAGCAGTTTTGATTTAAGTATGTCGACGTGAGGGGCGATGGACATTTTCTTTGTCGAGGCAGTTATAGGAGAGGCGTTCGAAAGAGAAGAGGGGGATGTGGTTTGAAGTGTGCTAGTGTGAGCCCTCAGGACGAAGAGTAGGCCGCATTTTATACCAGCAATCAGAGAGGACTAGAATCGCCTAGTGGATGGAGCAAGAGATGGCCCGGGGTGGCAGATTTGAGTTTAGCAAAGCGGAAGAGGGAACTTGGGGGTTTCGGGTCGGAATTCGGATGCTTATGACGTCGACCCGAGGGCATTTCGAGTCCAAACCTCAACGTCATAACCAGATGTCCGAGGGGGAAGTTCAGTAGAGACGAGATGGCGGTAGAACACCAAGCGGTGGCCGCGGAGAGCGGATGAACCTCCCAGCAAGATGCCCGACCCACGATCTATTCCTCCCTCTATCTCAGCCGGATTCATCACTCCCTGTCTCAAGAAGCTCGACTTGGATTCCACAGTCAGCATACGAAATTTCACCCATCCCCTTTCAGCAACTCTGCCAAACTTGTTCGGTGAGTCCCTATCTGAACATGGACTCTCACACATTCCCCTCCCACCATCAACATGGGAGTCTGTTGGACAAAGTCTGAGCTCTCTTGGTTTTTTGAGTGTTTAAAACTCTCTACCAACATCGAACAAATCAAATTGACTACAAGCATGAAAATCCTCGTCGTTCGGTGCCACCTTCCACTACCGTAAATCTCCGTCCGACGAAACGACTCTCCCACAAACAGCACCCTTCCTGACATTGAAATCCAGCGACATCATGAAATCGCCCCACCGGCCCTGCGAGGGTTCGGCTCTTGCTGCCACCCCTTACAGAACTTACCATAATCGAGGCATATTCCCGCAGCTCCAACCGGCATGGTTCCCAAACGCAGTTGGAGAACACAGTCCTTGATTGTCTCCGTGCGCGGGAGGAACATGGTTCGCACCTCGAGACATATGGAGCCTCCAGTAACTACGGAAAGAAATACCAAGGCCGGCCTTCCGCCGCCCCAGTCTAATGGTACCTCCTACGACGAGGAGAGAGAGGACTTCGAATCCGAGTGGACAGCTACCTCTGACGATGAGAATTACTTCTTTCATGACCGCTACTTATTTTAACTGCTCTGAATGTGTCGACCGGACATATGCCTGCGTCAGCTCAAAATGGACCGCAGAAACTGGTTTCAGTACACCCTCGTCACGATCGTACAGAAGTAATTACACTCGACTTTGCACCACAATTACTCTTGGGATGTTATCATACGAGGACCACGAAGGAGTGGGAAAACGAGAAAACGGATGTCATGCAGTAAGTAAAGCCTGGTGAGAAAGCCAGATCCGTCAATGAAGAGATGAGCCATGATTGCGAGAGGTTCATGAAATGATGAAAAAAAGAAATAGAAAGAAGGGCGGGCTCATGCTGAATGTGGGTAGGAAAGACGGGCAAATGAAACAGGGGATCATGATTCGGCGACCTTGCGCCTCTTGCTAACCCTGAACACATATTCGTCATCCTCTCCCTCGCTATAATCCATATCTGGGACATCTAAACCGTAGAGGTTCTTCCGTGCAAGCTGATCGATCCTTCGGAGGTTCTTCAGGTTCTGAGTAACCGACTTGAGGAACTCATTCTAGCAATGGAAATATCAGTGCAAGTGGTAGAGATGTAGATCGGATAACATACCTTGGCAAGTTTCGTCCATGGCTCACACATGACCATTCTCTCCAATCGCTTTTTCTTCTCGTTATGCTACGTACATAAATTCAGGACCGGGAAAAAACTGATTCGATTGGCCGTTGCTCACCTTCTTGAGCTCTTCCTTCTGTAACGCGGTCAGATGCTTGATCCACCTCTGCAAGTTGGACTCCGCTTTCCTCTTGCCGGCCTCCTTGAATTTTGCCAAGGTCATGCTATCTGGTTTATGCTCATCCAGAATAGACTCGTCGTCAGAGTCTGGCACCAGATAGCTCTTCACAGTCGAAGTCGCAGATCGACGCGGACGCTTCTTGTTCCTTGATGGGCTCGCGCCAGCTTTCTTTGATATTGGGGTTCCTAACGACGTCATCGAGGAACTTGAGGCGACAGAAAATGAGGAACTGGAACCAGAGCTGGAACTGAAACTCGACGGGAGGGGAGATATGGGAGGTAATCCACCTATCTCACCCACAAGGATGTTGGAGGATGGCGAGGCTCCGAGCGTGGTGGTGGGTGGTGTTTCGGCCTTGACTCTCGTCTTTCCAGATTTCTTCCCGTTCGCCCTCCAACTCTTGCTGATTTTTGTCATTGTCTGACCTTTCACTCTCCTAGTCGCTGTCTCCTTCGCGATTTGCTCAGTGGTCAGGTAATCCTCCTCGCTGAAGAAGAATTCAGCCCCGTGTTCGATCTCTGAAAACAACATCCAAGGCTGAGATAAACTATGGATTAGTGGCCTGGCGAGGAATTCGCTTTGGTTACACACCGGTGCCTTTCCCAACCTAGCCAACAGCTTGAAGTGTTTCAACGTGACAGGAACGTGTTCAGCTGTGTCCTTGGTACCATGCTCGGGCGGACGGTCAAGATAGTAGTTCAAGATCTGTGTACTCTCGTTCAGGACGGCGTGAACCATGAAAACTGCGGTGATTGCACTGCGAGTGCCGAATTGATCCTTGACCCAGGTACCGACGGGTGTGGGATCTGCCTCGGACGTTTCCAGCAATGAGGGTCGATGGACTTGGGGATGAGAGACAGAACGAACTCACCCGCAGGGTATCGTAGTTTCCCCAATAGATCTCCCTGGCTCGTGTATACATCATAAAATCGCCTTCGCGATGACCTTGTGGCGGTTTCATCCTGACGGATCATCGCTGATAGCGTGTCTTGTCCGATACGTCCCTACAATGAAGGGGTGTAAGAGCAATATTTTCCACCCGGGCATCGCCACGTACGAGTTCTGGCATCGAATCAGTCGACGAAGGTTGGATGTACCCCGAGGAGGATGAAGAGGAAACCACGAGATTTTCCCCACCGTGATTACTTGCGCTCTCCTCCAACATTACAACGTCCTCAATCTCGTGAACGTTACCGACAACGGACCCACCCTCAAACCCATCCTCTCTATCTCCTTCTGTCGTATAACTACCAGCCATGAGCGCATGTATTGAGCACCCGTAGTCGCGGCACAACGGTGCGCGGTATGAACTGGCGGAGTCGGTGTCTTCCCAAGATGGAAGGTTGTCCACGTCGATCCGGAACCTCGCCAAAGTGTTTGCGACGATCACATCGTGAACACCGGGGAAGGATTCGTATAACTTGCTCAAAATCTTTCCCTGCAACACACGGTTTAGGATGGTCAGAGCTCCGGGACTGAAGGAAAAACGTGCCTTGCATCCTTCTGATAAACACCTGACAGCGACTTCCTGCACCAACACTCCAATCTCCTTCTGACTCAGGCCAACTTCGGTCCTAGCGAACTCGAGGATCGACTGGTACTTCTCTACGAAAGGGTTAATCATCACGTTGTATACATCCTGCCTTGTGATGGGGAGAAGGCCGAGTGGCTCAAGTTTTGACTTGAGCCGAGCGGGAGTTGCACTAAGTGGGGTGTGGTCATTAATGAAAACGCCAAGGAGGAGGACCAGCCGGACGGTTGGGTCGGGGGAAGGGAAATCGGTGTAGAGTTGTGTCAGAGAGGACACTGTGGAGGCGGTGGTGATGTATCTGGTGTTTACAAATAGCTGGGAGTGGAAGTTTGTGAAGGGTCTAAACAAGATAGAGGAGAGGGTTTATAGACCTTGATCAACTCCTCTACTAGGGTGCTTAATTCAAACAACAGGTCTCCAGATTCATCAAGTTTTTTCAAAGCCTTGTAAGCCGATTCGTTTGCCTTGGCTTCCATACAGACTTCTGCTGCGACCGTTCGTGTCAAGAACATTCTATCCAGAAAAGCAATTCATTAGTGATCTGTGCATAGTGCTCATCAGATTGGTCATACCTCGAGTCCAGCTGTGTTAACTCCCGGACATGCCTGACGATTTCCTCAGCATGGTTGTCACTGGGGAAAGCGGGTTTTTCGAACATCTTGCGGAAGATGAAGTCTCGGTACTAGCGAAAAATGTTAGAGAAAGATCGGCGGGGGCTGTGGGAGTGAGTTTAAAACCTTGCTGTCCATGGTAAACCCATTTGCAACGGCTAGGGGAAGTAACCTAGGCTCGATCGCAAGGGCGAGGGGGAATTGAGTCGTGATAGGATCCTGAATTATTGCAAGACCATCTCAGGTGGGCACACGGTTGGACAGATTTCGAAGCTACCTTATTGCAGAAGGGAATGAACTTGATTGGGCGAGTGAGCTTAATGCGCAATGGGTGGATGATCTGGGGACATATTCACCTTGTATTTCTCCAAGATATCCCTGACTTTCTCCCACTTGACGTGTTTTTGCTCGGTAGGGTATCTGCTTTCCCTGAGGAATTCGCTGAAGATTGTTCCGTCGTCGTCACCTTTGGCAATGGGTATATCTCCATAACGGTCCATTGACACAGACATGAGGTAGACAAAAGTGCGTGTGGACATGGAGCGGACCCAAGGAGTCTTGATGAAAGGTACGTATGATCGAAAGTGATGGTGTATCGCAAGCTGAACAAGGTACCTGGAGAGATGTGCACCGCTGCTGATGAGGATCTGTGGTAGGGGAATATGCGTGGAGTTAGAGTTGGAAATTTTGATTCAAGCAAAGGGGAGGGTATATCGGATGCTCGGGAAGGGTGGCAAGCGATGGGAAGAGGGAAAGACAAGGAAACGTACGTCGATGACTCTCTCTGTCATGAGTTTACCCCTTCCGAAGGCATAAAACAGGGCTTGGAGCTTTCCGTGCCTCGCTAAGAAATAGGATGCCCGGACGTAGGGGTCTTGGGTGAAATTCGAAAACCGTTTGGACACCCGGGAAAAAGAAGTAGGATCATCGAGCTCATTGAGTATGAGCTGCAAGACCTCGTCTGGTGAGAGTTTAAAAAGGCGATTAGTTTTTCTTTGGTGGACGATGGCTCGAGCCGGACCCGGAGCGGAAGGTGGAGGCTCACCACAAAGACGGTCCATGTGCAGGACGCTGAAGGTGTAGGAACGCTATGACGATTTTGGGGTGATATTATTTGAAAGGGAACTGGAGAGGGTCGCCAGCAGGGAGGGAGGGACCTCGAGGATGGATATGCGTAAAGGTGGAAGGGAGGATGACTGCGAGTGTGGGAGCGTGACCGGTCGGTGAAAGTAAAAGAAATAATCTCGATTTGTCGCTGTCTCTCTCTTGGTTAACCTCAGCCTCAACCTCGTTCTATCGTATTCCCAGAAAACTACTATCCGGTCAAACCAGACCTCATCCACCGCCACCGGCGAACATCTTGGTAGAAAACTTTCCTCGCAGATCTCCGTTGCAGTTAAACTGAAATCATGTATGAGACAGCAATCGTCATTTATCCGGTCAAGCGGTCGTCGCCGGTGCTGTGCGGAGCGACCCCTCAAGGCCTCATCGCCACGGGGTTGCTCCAACCTTGGAGGCATCTCGCATTCTGGGTGTCTTTGAGCGCGTTTGGGGCATTCATTTCGCCCGCCGTTCTCGCACCAGTTAATGTGACCAATTGTTATTGCATTCGAGCACGCAAGGACCGCAGATTCTCCCCATTGTCAATGCAAAGAGGTTTTATATCATCTACACCATCGACTTTGCGGTCGCCTCCATCAGCCATCAGCGACCTTCGGGAAGGTAACTACACCATCCGTGATGGGTCGGACCTGCCACCCTGGATACAAACGTGGGACCTTGAGCTTTGAGCCACTCTCAGCGGCGCTTCTTCGTACTTCCACCAGGGCGTCGTCGCGAGCACGTGCGGGGGGCGGCCGCATCCTTGTGCCGTTCCGTGGTGCCGGTGATTTGCGGCCACCAGGAAGACGCGTACCGGAGCACTCAAAGTTACGTCTGTGAAACGCCAGGATGTTCCCATTGTGGCGACTCCACGCGTTCAGGTATTAAGAAAACGAGACGACG
>Ga0307514_10002086_pt1 | contig 21576 bp, 22 predicted proteins | sample 16_EM_MG_FD_203088 | JGI IMG/M metagenome (GOLD analysis project Ga0307514, IMG submission 203088) | Populus trichocarpa ectomycorrhiza microbial communities from riparian zone in the Pacific Northwest, United States - 16_EM | ecosystem: Host-associated > Plants > Roots > Unclassified | place...
GATACACTGATTCTATAGGAGAGCGCATATGCTGGATCTCTATAAAGACAAGGAGGACTTAGTAGACTTGGTAGATTCGGTAGATTCTGACTCCCAAATAGCTGTTGCAATACCTGCTTCACCCCCGACTTCTGCCAGAGTTTCCAATCACTCTTAGAACCAAGCTCAGGACCATACAGGCTGCTGATCAGCCCATCTGGTGTAACGATGCTCTGATATTTAATGCCATGGTGGCCCTTATACCCTGAATAATACTGCTGTTGTTCTTTGATAGGCCTTGCAATTGGGCGAACTGTCCCATCGATGAACCCCCAAATCTCTATTGACGCCTCTACAGTCTCATCAATCGCCTTCACGTAAGTATGCAGCTGATCTAGCAAGAGTCTTGCATAATCCCACAGTAGTTTCTTATGAGATTTCTCATATAGAAACTCTGCAAGATCATTCACAATGCTCGAGATTTGGCTTCGTGACACTCCAAATACATGCATCATATTCTTAAGCCGCCCTGGTGATGCCAATCGATAGAGTAGTATACAAAGTCCCTGTTCTGCATACCTTGCATATCCCCCTGGAGCTTTAGTTGTAGAATCAACCCATTCCACAAGCCCTAAATGCCTGATAAGTTCCACGATCTCCGCCCTTGAGAATCGTAGGTATTCCAGGCACTCAGTATCCCCCCATCCTGTATCCACTAATAACCAGTTCTTCTTCTCATACATAATTGGAGGCCGATAAGGAGGTGAACAGTAAATATCATTCTCATCATCTAAAGATTCTTCAAGGAGGTGTTGTCCCATCAGCAGTGTGGTCCATATAAGCATCTCATCGTCCGAGTCCATGATATGTCGTTGTATGCTGATGATTACTAAGTAGAGATAGTATAAGAGATAATGATACATCTGCAAAACCTCTTTTTTCGCACTTTGTTACTTACTGGGGTCTAAGTGCGCTACATGGGTAAAAAGATAATTAGCGCTCAGGGGTGCAAAACCTCTCTATTCTCTCTAGTAGGCACAGTATAACCTAACGTGTGTGCGTGATAGCATCGCCAAGCCCTGAGAGAACCTCGCGAGTTCCTTCTCAGTTTATATACTACTAGAACCTTGTTCTCATGCCTAGACTCTACTGCAAACCTGCGCTGCCGCCAAGACAATTAATACTTATATGACAGATAAAATCAGTCTTCGCACGACATCAGGAATTCATGAGATTACTAAGAATTCTGTTTCTTTCTAAGGAGTCATTAATTGCATTCAGCCTACTCCGTACCGGTATCTAGCTTCCTGGTCGCCCAGGGTGGTATATAGGCTGGTTGCACGACCCGCTGTACTGCTCTATTTCTCATCCTTGCACAGCAGTTTCTCATCCCATCCCCAATCCACTGACAGTGCTGCAGTTGTGCCGCCTCCTGCGGGGTGGGTGTACCCATATAGTCTGCCTGACACTACCAGTGTACCGATATTACTCAATGACGAACCCCGTGGCTGCGCACTCTGCAACTCTAGATTAGCAACTCTTGTTTGCCTCGTGAGTACATGTAGTAGCACCAGCACTGTTCTCGGTCCCAGTCTCTTATCTATCTACACGCTAAAATAATTATGCTGCGGGGAAACAGCACCTGTTCTAGTGTTCTCGGTCCCAGTCTCTTATCTACCTTCGCGCTAAAATAATTATGCTGCGGGGAATGACTGTTCTAGTGCCCAGATATTAATTGTCTACCGATTTATTTGTGCGATTTAATAAATCGGCCTGGTAACAAGAACAACCCAGCACCGCCTCTGCTTACGAGATACGGGTTGGTTAATTTCTGGTTACTTTAACATCCACCGCCTGGAGTCCGAACATTCATTCGGCTTGACTCTTGAGAAATAGCTACATACAACGACTGACTCCACAATTTGGCCAGGCCCGAGGTTCTAACAGTCCAGATTGTGATCCTACATTTTCATCCTTGGTCAGTAGGTCGATCGTACTCAAGTACGTCATAACTAGCCTTACAGGACTACTCCTAGCCATCAAAACATCGAGATTACTTGCCTAGTTGAAGAGCCAGGTCTTCTAGAGTTTAGGTGTTGCTACTCTGAGTTGTAGCCGGATACTACTACCCAGTAAGTGCCTAAGTATTCACTGCCCTGGGCGTGACATTCAACACTAATGAACAAGTCTCTTATGCCCCTCCCATCCCTTCAGCCGCCGAGGCTGGACCCTGCGCCAGAGTTTGTGATTAGCCAAAGCGCAGCTGAAGTCGAAAGATCGAACACCAATGTACTCCCCAGGGAGCTTCAGTTCTCGATTCTAGACCTTCTCATTCAGCAGTACCATGACGCTGGGCGGGAAGGATACCAGCTCGCGAAGGGTACACTCACTCTCCTGTTCGTCTGCAAGGCATGGTACAGCTATGGCAGCCGAAAGTTCTACAAACGAGTATTCTTCGGCAGGGCGTTCCTGTATTTCAAATTTGCAAAACATCTACAGTCCGAGAACGCGGTGAGGATAAGAAAATTGGTGAAGGAAGTTGTGTTTGAGTTGCATGAGAGGCAAGGCTCGCAAGAGGTACTGGAGTCATACGTCATCCAAGAAATATTCAGGTTATGCAGGAGAATTCGGACAGTAGATCTGAAGTGTAAGTGGGTTAAGGTCCCACGTGGCACGGTGTGGAACACTAAGCTGGGTGAGAACACCTCGCTGAATTTCTGTGCACACTAATGGCCAGAACTGACAGATCCGGCACTTTACAGCCGAAGCCACCAAGGTTTATGCAGACCCGGTTCGGTTCATCTATAATGACCCGGAGACGAGTTGCTTCACCTACGTCCATACCCTCCTCAGTACTAACCTCCTTAGCTTCATGAAGAACCTGCAACGCCTCGATTTATACGTAGAACCTAATCCAGTGGAGCTGGCTCGGACACTTGCACAAATCGCTGTACTGCATATGACTGTCCGCGTTTACCTTCAAATGGATGACGATGGGGACGTTGAGTAAGTACAGTATATAAGTTTTGAAGGCCCATACCATCTGTGTTACCCCTAGGATGTTGTGAGCTGACAGCCCCCACATAGATATACGCCAGAAACTGAAGGGACAACACCTGATCCCAACACACAACTTGTACGCCCTCACGCCTTCTTTCAGATCGTAGCGACCAATGGGCATCTGAAACGGCTGGATATTCTGAGTCGACAACACCCTAGAATGCCTCAGATACTCCTCAGCGCGTCAGAGGAGGCTATCAAAACGTGGATTGATAAAACTGAATTTGGTGCTTTGAAGGTCACAATGTCTAGAGAGTATCCACCTGCGAAAGATAGGGAATACCTGATGAGCAACAAGAGGTGGGACCCAGGCCCAACTAGATATCGCGTTGAGTGGATGAAGGAGAATTAGTACGTTTTTGTTTCACCTATCTTGTGTGAAATTGTATTGGTTATGTGACACTAACAGAATTGAGTGATGTGCCAGCGAGCTACTTTACGATCATGAATCAGACGAAGACCCCTCCGATTCGGAGTGGGAGCAAGACACACATCTACCAATAAAGACCTCTAATCGAATGTTCCTAATTTCACCCCCGGTTAGCCAGTTGGGAGATGACTGGTAATACTGGATTGGTGCTTGATGAATTGGGCAGTGCGAAATAGCATGTTGAAGAAGGTAAGATATGGCAGAAACTTGTGTTTCCTTAAACAAAATTGAGAAGCGAAGAAAACTAGTTTGTAGTGGTGCACCGTATTCTCGTAGGGCACTCACAATCAAAGCTCAAGTACTTCATTTCACTGATTCTATAGAAACTCGTTCTAGTGTATACATGCTCATGGACTCGTGCTGGGTACATTATATCCCAGGTAGGGTTAGATGCTTAAGTTAGGTCTTACGCCTCCTAGTAATATTATGGCATAAGAAGTATTTTTTTTTTTGAAGTCCGTATGTCTTTCCCCCGAAGGGAGCCTTAAACTATGAGGCTAGTCTCAGTATGAACTTAACTGGCTAAGCATGGGGAAACCTGCTGTGGACCAAACCCTTGGCTGTTAGGAAATCTTTGTAAGAAGCATACTCGGATACGAGACTAGTTCTATGCATCCCTTCCCCTGTTGAGTTACATGACAAGAGAATTATCAATTTGAATTTCGACGCGTAAGAAGTGAACAGGTTTTTTGGGGGGCCTATCTGGATGTTTAGTTTTCTCTTTGCCAATGATATGCATGCACGCATGCTTGAGAAGAACCTGTCTAGAAACATATCACGATAGCTTCACCTGCGGTTGCGTCTATGTAACTGGATTTCTTTTTTCTTTTTTTTGGAGTCTATACGCCTTTCCCTCTATGTAACTGGATGATGCGGGTATGACCCACCTATATGTACCTCCTCCGCACCTAGGTATATATTGCTCTCGTATGTATTTCCAGTAACTACACTCACTCGTCCCCTTTTTTTTTTTGGAATCTATACATCTGTGGAGCCATAGGCTAAGAGACGGCCCCGTTCCCAACTATACTCACTCACTACCTATACACTTTTTTTTTTGGAGTCCACGTCTATCCCCTGAAGAGAGCACTACCTATACACTCCTTTTTTGTGGGAGGGAGTCTATACGCCTTTCCCCAAAGGGAGCCTGAGGCTATGAAGCGGACTACCTATACATTTTTTCCTTTTTTGGACAAAGAGGCTGCTTATACATTTTTTTTTTTTTTTGAGTCTATACGCCTTTCCCCCGAAGGCTATGAGGCGGGCTACTTACAGTAGTCTGGTTGGCACAAGCTCGTACTTACAGTAGTAGGGGTGGTCAATAACCTCAGAACGCACTTTCTGTACTCTTGTGTACGTTACGCATGGCGTTTCTTAGTGGCTTGGCCACGACTTTTACTGGCCATGTTCCAAACTATGTACGTTACAACGAGTACACAGGACTACAAAAAGCACGCAGCTTTTTGAACTCTGCGTTCTCATTCTGTGTACATTCTCATCTATGCGCGTTACAAAGCAGACTTATGGTTACAAAGCAGACTTATGCAGCAAACATCACCCGCGACAAAAAACATCAGCCCACTCAACAGCAATAACCCCTACGATGGTATCACCAAGAGCGACTCTAGTCGCATGGTCAAAGGAAGAGTTGGAGCAATTGGTGGCATGGATGGAAGAGAACCCAGAACAATTACGCGGGAAGCAGGCCGTGTGGCATAAAGACGTGAAGGATCAAGCGTTTAAGAATGATGAACATGTCACGGTGAAGAGAATTTGTGATAAGGCAGCCAATATGAGAAGGCAATGGAGGGACACATTAGCAATGCGAAACAGGTCTGGATGGGGTATTAGTGAGGATCAGAATGAGCGGTCCATTAATGAGAAGAAATGTGCATTCTTTTAGCAGCTGGATGCAATATGGGGCATTCGTCCCAACGTTATGGTTGTCATCATGTGCATTAACAAGCATTTCAAGGTGCTTCCACATGGTTTTTCTTCTATCATTGGATTTTGACAGTGCAATACAGCCAGCAATAACTTGTGCACTACTTTTGATGCCCTTTAGGGCCACTGACTTCTTGGTTATGCGTGGCATTGTGGAGGTAGTCTGGTTGATTGTGGAGGGTGGTGGTATGGATTATGCTGATGATTCAGCCACTACATCTACATAACGTACTTATGTTCTTGGTTGCAATGTTGGTGTCCTGCCTCTTCTGGTTAGTAAGCCCCTGCACGTGTAGCGCCATGCATAACGTACACAAATCTACAGAAGTATGTTCTGAGGTTATTGACCACCCCTACATAAACGATGGCTATTTCAAACCTTTTTAAGTGTATGTACAAGAGAATCTGATAAATGATCCTCTTGTTTATCAGATTCTCCCCATCTTTGTTTAAAGTCGGGCACCCAGACTCTCGCTCGTGACTCTTGGCACGTGTTGCTTCCCTGATATATAGGTACTAAACGATGGCTATTTCAAACCTTTTCAAGTGTGTGTACAAGAGAATCTGATAAATGATCCTCTTGTTTGTCAGATTCTCCCCATCTTTGTTCAAAGTTGCGCTCAGGAGTTTTCGGGATGAGATGGAGGATCTGATTAGATAGCATACTTCCTAACTAACCAGTCTCGCCCCGCAAACCTATAGTGAAAAGATTGGCCGGATTGTTTCTGCACACACGTATTCTGCCCTGGCTATAGTGAAATCAGGGCTATATATAGTGAATCGCTTGCAGCGATTATTCAGCTACAGCTAAAGTGCACTGGATAGCCATAATGTTGGCAGTGGCCTTGGCACAACTTAGATGCAGGACGTACCAAAAAACATAAGGATTAAGATGAGCGTGGATGAAGCCGGCTATCAAGACTGGATTGCTTCTTCTGTGTCGCTACATACTGGTTGAGAGACCGATGGGTATTACATATACCAGTCTCGAATCACCCATGGAGACAAGCCTGTTCACCACCCATGCATCTCCGGAGACTCCGGACTCACCAGACGTCGTCGCCATCCGTGCGCTCACCCTAACCACTCGGATTGGCCATGACATCTGGTACCGGAATCGCCCGCAGCCCGTAATAGTTTCCTCGCCCTTTACACCAATATCTCCAAATCAGGCGCGACCGATGATGTAGCCGCATCAATCCATTATGGCAATATGACCAGGGCTGTTCCACTCACATTACAGACAGCGCATCTGATAATCTAGTTGCGTTTGTCGACAGCTTGGCAGAATGTTGTTTCGTTAAGGGTGGTGCGGAGGAGAAAATCAAGATTGTCGCTGAGCTACCGGAGGCTTTGACGAGGGCGGAAGGGGTAGGGATTGAGGCTTATAGACAGCGTTATCCTCAAGACTCAGGGAGGGAGGGTGAGATTGATAAGATTCCTGGGTTTGGGGATGGGATTTTCATCAGAAACTTGAGGGTGGCGTGTGTTATTGGTACCAATGAGCCAGAGAGGAAAGAGAAACAAGTGGTGGTTGTCAGTTTAAGGTTATGGGAAATAGATGCCAAGTTGGCAGTGGGGTATAGAAGGCTTGTTCAAGCGGTGCCAACCCGAATATTACTCCAGGCTAATAAAACTACCCCCACCAAAGCATATCGAAAGTTCTAGTTATCGCACTATTGAAGCTATGATCACGGCCATTTGTAGGATTGTTTGTGTGGATTACGGAATAAGTAAAGTACTTCGTTTTCGACTTTAGGTGTGTCCTGTTATTACTTTCTTTACTTCTTCAAGTACTGCGTTAGAAATTTCGTAATGATTTTACTAGCTGTAGCACGAGAGTCAGTACTTACCCTGTGCTATGTTGTAGTAACGAACTATCTACGGTAAAGTCACTACGAATAAATGCAGGGACATAAAGTTATGCTTGGGCTTTGGTCTTGTGTTCAGTCGTATAGACTCAAAAAAATTTATTTATTAAATGTTAACAATTTTCTAAGTGTTTGATACATATAGACGATAAAACGGGTATTGGCTCTTGGCATACTTGGCTATGATAGCACAGCACTTGTACCAGTATTGTAGTGAACATGCAGATGCCAACACATACAGGCATGCGTCAGACGTTGGGATTCCAAGCTCATTATGAAAGTTTGAGGCTGCAGCAATGGGGTCATGTGCATAAACAAACTGATGGGTGCAATACCTTTGACCCCTTGCATTGAGCTCTGGAAGTTGACAATGTTAGCACCATTATCTTGCTAATTCTACCTTTTTGTCTTGCATGTCCTCGAGATACCTACTTCACTATGTAGTCAGACCAGTGGTGATGTGTATAATATGATTTGAGCTCTGGGGCGCGAAACCCAGTAAATTGATGGGTATGTGTGTGCGGCACCAATTGCAGCTGTATGTACACTTACCTAGATATGTACATGTGTGATGTGTGGGTGCCGCAGATGATGATCCATGCACTGTACCTACCGTCGTGGCAGCTGCTTGAAGCTATAGCTGGCTCCCTATTTATATAATGTATGGTAGGCGTGTTTATATAGCCAATTCCTTCTCTCCTGTTGCAATTGTTTTCTCCTTTCGAAATTGCATCAGCCACTTGCACCACCATCACCAGCACTGATAGTTTACAATGTCACAGTCAGAAAAGACGTCTTCTTCCGCCGTGATAATACAGCTTCCCCAATTTACCATCGCAGCACCCTGGCCCCTACCTTACGCTCCCCTCACGACAATCTTTACACCTCCCACTCAATGCAAGGATAGCTGGACTCTGATATCCGAAAATACAGACCCTAGTACAACCTCCATAGGTCAATATATTAATTTGTTGGATACAAATGATAGCACATGTCTTCCTCCAGGGTATGGTCGTGATGTATGGAGTGCCACATTCAGTCCAGGGGTCTACTGTCCAAGCGGATATGCAATAGCGGCTACAGGGACAGAGGTTTACACTGCTCTTTGGGAGAAAGGAATATACCATTCTCCGGCAGAGAGGAGTGTAGTGTGCTGTTTGAAGTATGCCCTTTTTGAAGATACAATTTATAGGATAAGCATACTAATAATGTGGGTCCAGGGGTTTCGGCTACACAAAGCTCGGAGACCAAGATGCTTGTGTTTCTTCCTATGGTCATTCAACGTCGGTATTCACTAGAGACTATGTGTCTACGAGTAATCAATTTGTATATACTCAAAAGACTGAAGTCGGTTCAGGGATTGCCATCGGACATCCCATCCACTTACGGCACAATGATGAAGAGTTCAGAGCTCTCTTCACTGGGATACCAACCGATGCTGCAAATAGTTCAGCAAAGTCTGGGGGGCTCAGCACTGGTGCCATTGCTGGAGTCGCCGTGGGGTGCAGTGTAGTGGGCCTAGCTGCCATTGGATTCACAGCTTGGTTCATCCTACGACACCGCAAGCGAAAACAGCATGAACAAGCGAAACCGGAGGTCCCGCCGCTGGCAGCGCCGCCAGAAACCCCATCACTGCCGACTTCAGGATGGGCTTCGAAGGAAGCAGCTGTGGCGTCGACACGGAAGTCAAGTCGAGGCCACCGGGAACGAGGAGAACACAGGCGCCATCACGACCGGACCTAAACTTTTGTCCCTCAAACCAGCGTCGGTGGCTCCATAGGTGTTTCCAGGTGGGTATATGAGGAGGTAGCCGGACTACACTCGATATTGGTATGCAAATGCTGATCCAGTTTAGGAGGTGTATCAGGTTGGATTGATACAAGATACATCAAAGGTCTGATAAATGAATTATGCACACATGCTTTAAGCTTGTTGAATTCTAGTTTCTTTCCTTTTAGATGTTGGAGTCTTTGCGTTTGTTATATATTAAACTTTGGTTGGCAGATGCACAATGCACATATATACCCAACTTGAATATAAGCTAACTACTGTGCATGCACAAAGTTCACGTAGTGCCTGATCTCGTGCCCAGCCCAGAGCATAATTATTTTATTGTAGTGCCCAGACTCTTATCTACCTACGCTAAAATAAATACGCTGCGGGGAGAAGATAGATAAGAGCCTGGGCACGAGATCAACAGTTAGTAATCATCAACGCATAGCTGTGCTGGTTCAGAAGTAATACATGCATATTTGTATAGTAGGTACATAGAGCACCGAATGGACTCCCTGTTACCTCTGGTGGCTCCTACGTTTACTTAGTACTTATGTGCCTACCCCCGATTAGCTCCTTTTCCAACCATATCTCCACCTCTGTCTTCTGCCTCCCCGCCTTTGGTACTCCATTAGGCGCTGCCATAGCTGGAATAATGTCCCGCAGTCTCCGACCTTTTATGGCCAACCTTTCCAACTTGCGCACATCTCTATCCAATTCGGCCCGCGATTGGGAGGGTGCTGAGCCTCGCACGGAGGATCTACTACTTTGAATGCTAGAATTCGGGCTGCAGCGAAGACACGCGTATGCTGAACCGCAACTGGGGCAGATAGAATTGGAGGACTGGCAGGAGTTAGAAGTGCAAGGAGTTACTTGGACCTGAGCTGGTGGTGTGGCAAGACTAAACTGACGACTTAGGCTAGAAGAGCGTGCCACAGGCGTTCTCTGTACACCTGGGGTAGCGCCAGTGGCTCTAGGGTGTTGCCAAGGGAAAGAACTGGTGGGGGGCGCAGAAACCTCTTCAGGGTACCTCCGTGGCCTTACCACAAATCGGTGTCTCGGCAATTCCGCCAGTGGGGCCCTCGCTCGCCCTGGAGGGCTGGGTATGGGTCTTGGGGAGGCCCTAAGCCGAAAGGTCGTGTACTCTACGTCATCCAGATTCACCTGGGGGGCTTCGAATTGCTCTACCCTATTCGAGCCTGACGGCCGTGGTCTTAGTGGGAACACTGACCTTTTGCGAAACCTCTTTCTGACGTTAAAAGCCTCCTCAGGAGTGCTGGGATCGACCCTCCGCTTACTGGGCGTGAGGAATAATCTCTCAAGATCTTCTGTCACGCCATGGACTGGTGCTCCACAAGCAAGTACCTCATCTACGATGCGAGCTTCCTCGGTGGTCAAAGCTGGAATGTAAGAGTGGAACTCATGGGGATGGAGCCATAGTTCAAAAGTAGGTGTATTGGGGCGCCCAGCAATACCTGGGGTGTGGGTGGGAGTTGTGTAAACCTCAAAGGTACGTGGCATTGTTTCACAATTTTGCCGAGTCTTTCAGGTGCTATTCAGTGGGCTGAAGTCCCTGTAGCACTGGGAGAGAAGTACAGCCTAATATATACATCATGGCTGTGGCCGAGACGCTGGCCATACTAGCATGGCCATAATAACTAGTCTATGAGACTATCACGAGGCTTACCCTGAGGTGGGCTCTCGATGCAGATATGCATGCAAGCCATCCCGACAACGGTATAATGCATAATCAATGATCGCAATTCTTTCAATCAGGCATATTCCGCCTCATAGCCTAAGGCTCCCTTCGGGGGAAAGGCGTATAGACTTCAAAAAAAACCAAAAAAAAACCAGGCATGCTATCATAAGAGTGGGAGAAAACCCTGCTGGGACATCACCTTTCGCCTCATAGCGTACAGAATAACGAGTAGCCTTTTTTTTCTGGCAGGGACTGGCCCGGGAGGGGAGAGAGGCATCTGGGCGACCAGAATGTTGCAATCTATCGTCATAGTCTAGATAGGCTCAATACTTAAAAAAAAAATTAAAAAAATAACAAGTAGCCTGTGATCCAATTAGTCTCTTCCGTTTAAATCGCAGTGAACAAGATCACGAGAACATATAATTTGGTGATTAATCAGGCCAGAAACCTATATGATAGCTATCAATAATTTACTAGTAGGCATGGTATCCTGGCCAACACATCCACGGTGTTGAAGAGATGGCCCAGTGGTTGAGAGAGTCCCTTGCCGGGTTTCCACACTCGGAGGATGCGGTTCCTCGCCATAGTCTACATAGGCTGAATGCGAGTATATAATGATTAATTTTTTTTAAAAAAAAGATGTCCTACGAAAGACCTGGGGGCTCTTGATGCAAAAATAGTCTCTACAGTACGTGGAGATCGAATATACATGGAAGCTCAATAGCATGCTGTTATGAACCTTGCTCTTTTAATCAATCCTCATAGCGACCGACCGCATCCCGGGCGTTTGATTTGGTTAATTGAATTACATAGTTAGTCCTGCGACATCACGAGGAAGTATGATGATGACTAAGGTCATCCTACCTATACCTGAATTGGACCTTGATCTAGCAAGCAAATATCTGAGTGCTGAATAATCTACCCCATTATACAGCAAAATTAGGGTTCTCGGGATGCACGTGACTCCTTCTGAGGGCTAGTGCCATGATTTATACCAGTACCGGACAACAAGTGTTGCATTTTGGTCGTCCGGTAGGTATAACAAGGTCTAACTGTATGACCAACGCAATTAAATTTCTTCAGCAATTTTTGCGAGCCTCAAGAATTGCGGGATTGACCTAATTTTCTCAAATGACACCTCAAATTAATCTGACGGACACCGGCCTCTCGTAGAGAGAAATTCGGAAGAGATACAAGAAAGGACTCATTCCTTGTTAGTGGGAAGCACTTGATATAGCTGGAGCAGAGGATGCGGGACTGTGAATAGGAGCATGAATGGTTTAATTGGCTAGTCAGCTGGGGAAACACTGGTCTCGTGACTAGGAAACCCAGCCTTGGTAAGTAAGGATGCATCTGCCACAAGTTACAGACTACGAAAGGCATACTAAACACTTCAAGGTCTACCAGTACAAGTAAACTAAATTTTAAATTGCCACTCAGCTTTCTTTATCTCATATGTCCAGCCATGTTCTGAGACTAACTTTCCCAGGCCAAGCATTGGGTGTTGGTCAAGTGGCTGACAACCTCGTTAGAACTAGCTTATCGTCGAGGTCTTTCATGTACAGTCCCTGATGACAAAACCATTTCCCCTGGGACAACGAAGCGCCACACCCGAGGTGGCGTCTATTCAGCGGTGGCGTCTATTCAGTAGCTCTGGGATGGCCTAGGTCTTGAACTCATCGATACTGGTATCAGCCTTGAAGATGCATCATCTTGAAAGGGCTCAAGTGTATAGCAACCTCAGGTCATTGCCCATGCTTTGTTTTTCGTATATCTGATCTGTCCCCCTTGTCCGAAGTTACAGGTTCCATGGTCTAGCTGGGCTAATATTTGTTCCCAGTTACTGTGTGAATGAGCTCTCAAAGCTTACTGTGATATCTATACCATGTCAATCAACTTCTCTGTTCTGGTATACTGCTGTATACTCATGGTTTGGTGGCACCATTCCAGCTAGACAGGCTAGATGTACAGGCCCGGGCTCTCAAAGACTGTACTGATAGTCCACTTGACATGAGACTAGGGTAGATTCCTTTTGCCAACTCCTGTATATAAAGCCTGCGGTTTCCACCGGCCGCTGGGTTATACGGTTGCCCTCACCACCGCATGGAGTCTTGACTATACCACACTGCCCACAATTACATCCCTGCGGAAGACCACATCTACTCACCTCTCTCTACCCTTGTACCTTACCCTCTAATTCTCCAAACCTGCTCTCGTAGCAACATGCACTTCTCTTTGGTGTCGATCGTGGCAGCCGTCTTTATTGCGGCTGCAGCGGCAGCGGCGGTTCCTGCGGCCGAAGCAAAAGCCGAAGGTGACCCGTTTTTCCACGCGCTCAACGTTGGCTATGCCACCATTCCATACATTAACAAACGCGATGCGGAAGCAGAGATAGGAGTTACCAAGGTGAAGCGCGAGCCGTTCTTCCAAAACAAAGCCACGGGATATTTTACTCATAGCTTCAATCCGCTGCCAAAGAAGAGAGAACTTACGAACATTCGACCTCTCTTAACCCGCACTGTGGAACACATGCTATTCCAACGAACCTATCCAGATACGCCCACGAGCGGGCCTGATGCCGGAAAGTGCGGAGTCTCGGCAGGCTACACATGCACAGCCCAGATGGGTCCTTGCTGCGGTGGTCATGGTGCTGCCAATGTATGCTTTCTGCTCAATACCCTTCCACTTTGCGAAACTAACACTTATACTGTTATGAAAATATAGAACATGTGTGGTGATGGCCAGTCATACTGCGCGGGTGCATGCCAAAAGGAATTCGGGTGGTGCACCGAGCCGAGATTCCAGATTGCTTTTGACGTCGATAATGGTGATGTTATGTGGGATCCTGTTACCGACAATGTCTTCGATGCCAATATGGGTGACGGTATGATCTACTTCGGATACCGTAAGCGGCCCTCGTGCCCTAGATTGTGTCTCCCTTTGAAAAGAATTACTGACGTCCATTAGCACCTGTTGATCCCGAAACCGACGAGGAAATCCCGTGGCCGTCCACTATATAATTAGGTAAGTCGCGCGAAGCGTTGCCATTCAGATCAGCTGCAAGATAGTCAATGACCCTGAGCTGTTCTGACACCAGGTTGCCTAAACCTGACGGGCAGCGCCTCGAATATAAGATATTCACATCTTGTGGATATATCCTGTATCCTCGTCGTTCTATTTATATGTAACGTTATATTGTTTGTATATCAAATAAACTCCGCCCGTCCGTCCACCAGAAACTCATTGGTTCCTTATCATACTAATAATACTTTGAAGTGAGGCCGACATTTAGCTAAAGATGTGGAAGAAGCCTTAGTTGCGTGCTACTCATGCATAGGAGGATTACGTGTTTGGTGTATGCATACCGATATGTTTGTGCTAGGATTACCCTGATATCCAGTGGCTCCCTTTTTTTTTTTAAGGAATCATTAATCGCATTCACCCTATCTAGAGTATGGCGACCAGTGGCTCCCTTCATTTACTATCAAATGGCACCAAGTAATTGATTTACTTATGCACTAAAATATGGCGTGGGATGCACTGATATGCTGTTGTATAAGAGAGACTGTGAGACAAAGCATAGAGCTATAGTATATTTAGATATATTCAGATCGACATACAGCACTAAGAACATAGATTTCTATTTTGACTATACTCTGAAGCTGTATCCCGATCTGGGAGTACCAGGAAAGAGTATACTCCACAATCGCCACAGCCACAGCCACAGGATTTTTGGAGGCTCCTAATCTTCTTAACATGAGAGTATATATTCAAGTAAGGCTATGTGTACAAGGCTAAAGATTGGCTGATATCGAGGTACCATATAAATTTGTACGGGGATGGTACACACATATGTAGAAATCATTAGCAACCACTTCAAGGCACTCAACTGAGTAGAACCACCGCATAAGAGCATATCACAGCCTATAAAGTATAGAGACTGTTATCATAATTGTAATTCTAAGTGCACGAACTGATTGATTGCTTATTAGAGCTCCGAGAAATTAAGCGCTTTTGGTGGTTTTTCAAACCACTACGAGGAAGCATGGTGAAATCGGTGATGGAATAAAAGATTAAGTTTATTAAACAGAATTTACAATTGCGCCGGGTTTTCTTGTGCTGGTTGGTATAAGTACATTTGACTTGGAAGCGGAAGGAAATAGCATGGTTACCTACCTAGTCAGTTGCTAGGGATGCATAGCTAGTTAGCCCCATATACCGACTTTGCAGACTGAGATACTAAGGTACTCGAGTGTTTAATAGTGGAAGTAGCTATCATTTTGAAATCTAATGAAGAGTGACGGAACTACTGGCTGGATGGAGAAAGGGAGAGAATACATGGGAAATAAGGCGTTAATAAGACCGAAGTTGAGTTTTTTGCGAAAGTGTAGTCAATTCAAATCGCTAACTCTAAGGCTACGAAAGAACTAAAAACATTCCGCTTATATATAGTTATGCCTCGAGTTAGTCTCGCCCCCAACTCTTGAGCTTGGCAAAGCCACCATATCTATCCCCTTTAGGAAACCAAAAATATCATCCATCGCTATCCCCATTAGGCACCTCGGCTTATATCACGTGAGGGCGAGAGTATTTTCTACACTGGCAAGATCTCCTTGCATGCTATGTTATGAACACCGCAGACGGAAATTCAGAGGGAGATTGGAGGTGTTTTCCCCAACGAGATGACTACTTTGAGTGTCTCCATCACAAGAAGGAGGCCAGTATGCTCTCTCTTCTGGCCTCTTCCTCCTTGGCACCTACAGCGCGATCCATACTCGCGGAAGTGCTCTAATACATATGGATGCATAAACTGACCTTGGGAATCGCACCTACAGATTGAAAAGGTAAAGGCTATCTGCGCGGCATATATCCGGCACGAGATTGCCAACCCTGGGTTCAGCAAAGGAGATGTTGGGGGGGCAGCGGGAGCGATGAGTAGTGTCGGCGGAGTGAAAGGATTAGGGCTGCTAAGCGGGGAGAAGTGAGAACTGCTGGTGAAAGGCTGAGGGAGAGTGATTCGGCCACTGTCTATAGATGAAGGGCTAGTAACTCATTCAATATGAATAATTGATAGGACGTGTTTGGCTGAACTGATACTTAATGCAGTGTCCATCACTTGTACATATATGATGCTGGGGAACTAGACTAAGTTGTGCACGAAGGCTTTGGGGCCTCAAGTGTGTCTGTGACGAGACTTGAAGTTCAGGGTAATTCGTGATAAAAGTGCCTTTTTTTTCTCTTTTTTTTTTCTTTTTTTTTTGAGCCCATACGTCTGTCCCCCGAAGGGAGCCATAGGCTATGAGACGGAGAAGTACATAGTACAACTGTACAGGGCCGCACGAAAAGCTCCAAGTAACAGGTAAGTCATTACTAGATAAACACCCTGGGAAATCCTGAGCGCGGGCTCCACGGGGAGCAGCCAGGTCTCTATGAGAGACTGGTGCCCACCAAACTAGTAGCCAGGTTACTTAATATTGGTGCCCTTACCCTAGCCTCGCAGTTGCTGACTTCCCCAATCTCTTGATAAGCCTACCTATGTACTCAGTAGATAACCCTCAACACATGCCTAGCCTCGGTAGCATAAGGGAAAGGGAAGTCCCTTGATGACCATGCGAAAAGGTTGAGGAATACTGCCAGGGTTCGAGTCCCGGTTGGAGCTCACTTAATAAATAAGGTGGGTCGGCCGGTCCTCGATCTGATAACCTGGCGGGGAGAGTAGCACGTAGGGACTCGGGAGAGCCGAGGGCTAACTCTTTTGTTATTTGGGCTTGCGTCTAAATTTTTTTTTTCTCTTTTTTTTCTCTGAAGGGGATTTGTATATCAGGTAGATCTTCAGTAGCTATTCCCGCTTGCTCAATTCCACTCTGCTAATCCACGCGCTCCCAGCACTGGCTTCACTACTCTACGCACCCACCCGGCACCACCCCACTGCACCAGCACCTCCACTACACGCGGCACCCTCTAATGCATCACTGCCAGCTCCACTCCAGTTCACCGCTCTACTCTACAGGTATCTTCCGCAGCTATCCCACGCTCCCTCAACTCCACTCTGCTAATCCATGCGCTCCCAGCACTGGCTTCACTACCCTACACACCCGCCCCACTGCACCAGCACTTCTACATCCAACTCATTTTCATTTCCCTCCATATCTTTCCCGCTTTCATTTGTCTCCCTATCCCGCTCACTTTCGCTCTCCCCATTATCCTCTTCATTTTTGCTATCCGCATTGTCCTCCATACTATCGTCTGCTGCTTGAAACAGTTGCAATTGATCTGCTGCCTTGCAGGTCCGGCGGTTATGACCATACTCTTTGCATCTTCTACATGCTTGACTACCTTGCCCATATCCCATAGGAGCTGCTATACCAGTGAAGCTTCTTTGTGCCGCAGCTATTTTGCGAGCAGATCCAGGCAAATATCGCTTTGTCTTGGGGCGTCCTCCTTTATTGGGTGATTGTCCAGGTGTTTGATACAGGTAAATCATCTGCTAGGACAGGCAAAATATTTGCCTCGTAGGTTGCAGCCATGTTTCAGCTCGGAAATGCTTTGGTATATAATGAGAGGCTGGAGGTGTATTGGGGTCATTGTTGCGTTGCAGATCCTCAATGAATGCGAATGCATGGCCGCACGGAATCGGCACATGTGCATGTCTTACGGGTAGATCTTAAATCAACCTTAAATGATCGTTGGTTGCTTTGGGTAACAACTACTAAAGCATCGGTCTAATTCAGACTGGTCATCAGAGCCTTTGTATAGGTCTGACATAGGTGTACTTGCTACCGGTAGTGTAGGAGTATTTGCTGGTGTAAAAGTACTCGCTGGTGCAGGAGTGCTCGCTGCTAGTACTGGTCTCTTATTGACATTCCCAAAGTATCTTCCGCAGTCCCAAGAGATGCATTCGGACTTGTTCCCCATATTCCATCTAACCTCCGATAGAGTAGATATTTTTTTTTCCAGCTCTTGATCTCCCCTTCCTCTGTAACGCCCCACCCCGTCCCCCCGATCTTCTTCTTTCCAGCCGCCAAAGACGCTTTTAAATTATTATATTTAGTTCCGATGCGCTTTGCTGTTATTTCCGCATGTTCTGCAAATGCCTGCTCCTTACAATCCTTAATCCAAGTACTCCTGCTACCTCTTAAAGCCTCAAGGTTCTCCTCCATCCAATCAATAAGACGTTCTATATCAGACTTTTTCCATGTAAAGAATTTGGCTGTCACAGCCTTTGGGATGATTGCGGATCTTAACAGAAGACACCATGTTTTCGGTTGGTTGGGTTGTCAGGTGCGTACAGGTAGTCAAGTCAGGTTGTGTACTGTTGTGTCAGGTTGTGTACTATCGGTCATGATAAATCATGGTGCTGTTCCTCCGATGTTTTTGCCTTTTATATTCTACCTCATTGCAAGGTTTCTACTCCTGGCACTTCAAGTTCACTTTCATCCTCTCTTATTTCACTACTCAAATCCATATTGGCAAGTGATAGCCACTCTAGTTTCTCAACCGGAGAACTACCATTATTCAATAATCCGTCTCCTACTTCTTGAGTCGACGCTTCATTAACTTCCTATCCCCTGTCAGGCTACTTATTACCAGATATAGTTCCCACTCTAGAAGGTCAGACCTCATCAAGAAGAAGAGCAATTTCCCGATTGGTAAATTCCATATTCAGAGTTTTTCGTATCGTGTTTGTTATGTTTTGTGTATCGTCAGTTGCCGGGGTGGAGGTCTGATGAACTTATAAAAAGAATAGGAAACGGAACATGATTGAGAGGAGTTGTTAAATCAAGATACACCGTCTTAGTAGATATCATACATTTTCAAGTGGAGCCAACGGGATGCGACCAGCTATCATGGTATTTTTTAAAAAGACAAAGATGAACATTGCAGATGGTACACCTCGTGCTCAGCCTCTATATACTCTATTTTACCATTTATAGTGAGATTTTGTTAGTGGTAGCATTACCATCTCTGTTGGTAATGTGGTCTCTAATTAATATCTTGATTCTAACTACAAATCTGAGGCCGTCTTGAGGCCACATAGATTGTTTGACTTGACATCTGGCCAGCTTTACCTCAAATGGCCTTACTCAAACCTAATCAGTGCTCCTAGTAGGGACTGTTACTGTTCTCGTGCCCAGACCGATTTATTTGTGGTAGAAAATCGGACTGTTACCCCTCCACAGACACAAACTCAAAAAAAAAAAAAAATATCGGACGCGTTGCCAAGGTATAAGTTTATAAATCTAACCTGACAACTCACGTGCTGATATTGTCATAACGTGATCTGACAATTGAGGACACAGCACCAGATCTGAGTTAGCAGAGCAGCACACATTATTTCTAGGCTACTTGAAGCTATGCCGAAGCCTATGAAGACATACAAAGAGCGAAAAGAAGAGTTTGTCTCGGATCATTATGGGGGGACAATATCTGAAATCAATCTTATCACTCTAGTAGCTCCTGTAGGTCTACTTCTGGCACCTTGAATATTACTTGGGTATACGTACTGACTAGCTGGCAAAGTCTGCCTACATCCTCTATTCCGCCCTCCAGTCAAGGTTGCGGTTTTTCACCCCTTATGGATCCAGTCAGTTCTTCTGTGACTTTTTACTCAATACCCTCGCCATACTGTTCTCCGTGACAGTATACTCCTCATATCCGACTCTACTGAATGTCCTTATCCTCACACCCGCCATATATATCTACTTAACCCAGAAACCAGTCCCTCAAAGGGCAGTAGTACCGGTGGGAGCTAAGAAGAGCAAGAATGAGGCAGCAGATGGTTTAGTATCTGGCGGATTGGCTATGCCAAAGAAAGCTTTCCTGACGGTATACCGAGGAGCCATGATGGTTATTACATGCATCGCCATCCTAGCAGTGGACTTCAGGATCTTCCCGAGGAGATTTGCCAAAGTAGAAAATTGGGGCACATCTTTGGTGGGTAGTGACTCTATCCTCGCAGTGGGCTCCGGCTCGAGGCTAATATGAAATGCATTGCTGCAGATGGATCTTGGTGTTGGCTCATTCGTCTTTTCTGGTGGACTTGTGTCTGCAAGGGCTTTGTTGAAGGAATTGCATGCTTTCCAACAGGCACAAGTCAAGGGGGTCCAGTATACACCTATTAGTGTCGCAGAAAGGGTATCCACCACAATTCGAAGTGCAGTTCCTCTCCTCGTATTAGGGTTTATCAGGCTTGCCACTGTAAAGGGCACTGACTACGCAGTATGACTCCACTCGCTTCATATCCGCGAAGTTCTCTGACAATACCAGGAACACATAACTGAGTATGGATATCACTGGAACTTCTTCTTCACTCTAGGGCTTTTACCGCCATTTGTGCAACTATTCCAGTCCCTCCTTTTCTTCCTCCCAAAACGGATACTTACCATGGGTCGCTTGCCCATCGTATATGCTCTACTATCACTAGCAGTTGCTTCTTCATATCAAATTGTTCTAGAAGCAACTGATCTCAAGAAATTCATTCTCATTGGCAAGCGTGAGCCATGGGGTCTGATTGGCTGGAACAAAGAGGGAATTTTCAGCTTCTTCGGATACCTCTCCATTTTCCTCGCTGGCATGGGTACTGGGTGCTATCTCCTTCCTGCTAGCCAGGAAACCCCCCCCGCGAGGAGATTCCGAGTGGGGGCTCTGGGGAAGAAACTCATGACTTGGTCCGCTATTTGGGTAGTGACATTCCACATATCTTACGGGTACAGAGGGCTTGGGCTAGCGGTTTCTCGTCGCATGGCAAATCTGCCATATGTGTTGTGGGTTATTGCGTATAATGTTTGCCAGATTACGGCGTTTTACCTGATTGAGTCCTTTTTCTTCGGTAGAGCTAAGACTGCTGGATCAAAACGGGAGGCGGAAATATATAAGCTGGCAACACCTCAGGTTTTGGAGGTCTTCAACAAAGAAGGCCTACCTATTTTTCTAGTCGTAGGTCCTCTATACTTGCTTGGAATGGGGTCTGGATAGCTAATGGTCTATCAATAGGCAAATGTGTTGACAGGGCTTATTAATTTGAGCTTGAATACTCTCGATATGCCTAATCACTTAGCAGTTGGAGTGCTGGTGGGATATGCATTTGTCTTAACTGCAGTGGCTATGAGGATGTCGTGGTGGAGGAAATTTTTGCCGTTTTAATATTGTGCAGGAATTTGCTATTTGTCATTCTTTTTAACATAACACTCAGATACCACATTATTTTTCAGCTTTGATTAATTGCCATACTGCTTACACCTAGACGGTGATAACAAGTCCAGTAGTTCTAGCTGCTTATGGCTGTGGAGATTTAGTATATACTTGGTCTGGCGGCACCGGCCTCTCGAAGAGAGTATGTATATACTGCCCGTAAAATATCCTATCAAGGAGATGTAGGGCCCTTTCTTTTTTTTTTTCGGCATGTATGTACACTATATACAGTGCCAGGGCCCTTTTTTAATGCATTGATCGCTCCAAGATATCAATATAACGGGATGTATTCGTATGTATGTACATGTATGTACAGTATGACTGTATATACAAAGATAAAACTTAGTGGGGGCTACTTGTGAAGAAAAAAAACGTATGTTTTCTTAAATGCTGGAAAAAATACAGTCTGGTTGGCACAAGCCCCTCGGTAGAAAAAATAGTGGTAGAGGAATATTAGTCTGGTTGGCACAACACTCTCGTAAGTAGAGGAATACCGTATAACGGAGTACCGCATCTACTGGCGAATAAAGGTCCATGTCGCTTTTCAAGACAAGGCCGAGCTCACGTTAAAGCCACCTGTTTTTGACCTTGTATATCGAATTTCCTGCGTGAGCTCGGCCTATGTCTTG